>VTLG01014572.1_pt1 | contig 39682 bp, 61 predicted proteins | sample 4694571 | NCBI WGS metagenome assembly VTLG01 (sample SAMN12604809, study PRJNA352737) | marine metagenome | biome: ENVO:00000447; feature: ENVO:00000209|ENVO:00000569|ENVO:01000036; material: ENVO:00002151; isolation source: viral sequences binned using virsorter ... | reverse complement strand
TTCCCGAACCACCATTAGCATCAGCACTATAAAACGAACTCACATAAGTACCTGTATTTAAACCACTAGCATCTCTATATTGAAAAAATAAATTTTTACTATCTGATGATGGTCTGCAATCTGTTCCTACAATGTAATATCTTAAATAATTAGTAGTAAAAACATCTTCAAAATCTAAAGCACTATCGCCATCACTTGCAATAAGTTCTTTTATTTTTGCCCACCCTTGTCCTTTAGGTGTTTCGCCTAAATATTTAGATTGTACCCAATTAACTCCTTCTCTTTTTTGATGTATGTTTGGTGTTAAATTTTTTTGTGAATCCATTTCATATATTCTAATAGTAGCATTATTTAATTGATGACCACCTGTGTTGCTATCAACAACCCATTGTATGCCTTCTGCTCTAGTAGCTGATGTGTTTAACCTACTTGCCATAACAAATCTTGAACTATAATCTTCGTCTGTTCCACTATGGAATGCCCCACTTCCAAATGCTAATTTTTCATTTGCAGTATTAGGTACACACCATAATTCAAACATACCATGTTCATCACTAGCATTACCAACACCACCTACTGTATTCACATAAGCAGTTCTGTTTGTTGAATATACTGCCCCTGTGCTACCATTACCACCACTAGCCCCATACAAGCCACTTTCGTGATAATTAGTTATTGATATTGCACTACCACCACTATCTAGCCATCTGTATTGTAAACTTCGTTGATTATTGTTAGGTCTAAAATCCATCACATTTATGTAATACAATCTTTCTGGTTTAAAAACATTTGTCATAGAAACAGTTGCAGTATTACTAGTAATATCACTACTTGCAACTAATCGCATTCCTTCTCTTAGGTCTTTGCCTAAATATTTCATTATGTAATTTCCATCATTGACAATGTCGCATCAAGAGCAGAACCTGCCTCTGCTCCAATCGTTATAACATCTGTAGTTTCTATTACAATTTTTTGCCCACTTAATACTTCAAGAGTTGTATTCGCAGGTATAATAACTTCGTTTACTAAAATAACATCTTCGTTTGCCGTGTCATTTGCCCCAGTTCTGCTACCTGTATTTGAAGTTAGTTTAACTGTAACATCTCTGTCCGTATCGGTTTTGTTACATATATTCAATCCTATAACTATACCCGTTGTACTACCTGCACAAGTATATATCGTGCTATAAGTACCACTATCAACCGCAACATCTGCTATTGTAAAAACCTTAAATGTATTTGCCATATTATTCCTTCCTTATTTATTATTATCCTAATGCTATTATTAAACCTATAGCATCAGCCTCACTAATGCCACCACTCGCCGCCGCCCATTTCACTCCATGTGTTACAGATGAATCAGCAGTCAACACTTGATTATTACTGCCTACTGTTAACATTGACGGATTTCCACTTCCGTCACCTATTAATATTTGACCTTTAGTACCCATATCAACAGATGTAATTGCTGATGTACCATTACCTATTAAAACTCCATTTGCAGTTAATGTTGATGCTCCTGTGCCACCATGTGCTACTGCAACATCAGTTGCCTCCCAAGTGCCAGTAGCAATAGTTCCTAATCCTGTTATATTAGATTGATTAGCAACTGCAACTAATCCTGCATTTGTTAAAGTGGCAGTACTACCCATAGTTAAAGTACCATGAATAGTTACACTTGAACTAGCAACTGTAGAGTTAGGAGTTACTGTTACATGTGTAGCATAAGAACCACCTATAAAACTATCTAGTGTCATTGTCCCACCGTCTGCTACACTCCATCGCCATTTATCTGCCGCATCTTCTCCTGCATCAGCAAACCAATATTGATTCATAGCACTTCCACTCGCACCCTGGACCGTAATATCTTGTACCCATTCAGGTATATTGCTACCACCCATTTGTAAAAATGTATTATCGGCACCTTTTGCCAATCTTGATAACTGGGTACTAGAACTGGCATAAGGGATATCCCCTGTAGCCTGTGAATCAAATACATGAAGGCCAACACCTTCAAATTCACTTTGTGTTAATTCTGTTCCTACTGTTCCATGTTTTAATTCGTTTGCCATATATTCTCCTTACATTGCTTGTCCAACACTGGCACCTCTTTTGTTAGCATCATTTAGCAATTTAGTTACTCCTGACGAAGTAACCGTATTTACAATCATGCCACCAGTTTGAAATGCTCCGTGTTCACTTCTCCAATTTGAAATATCGCCACCTGTAACTGCACCACCAACACCAGTGCCTCCATTTCTTCTACTTAATAATTGTGCGACTGCCGCATTGTATGCCCCTTGAGCTCCTGGACCAAGTAAACTTGGAAAATCATTATACATTTGGCCTATAGACACACCACCACCACCACCTGCTCCACTTAAGCCACCACCTAAACCACCACCTGCTCCACCTGTAGCTGATCTTAATCCTTTCATAGCATTAGATAAATTGTTGACGGCTTTTGTTTGACTTTGTGTTTTTTTTGCTCCTTCTCCCTGAGCATGAGCAAAGTCTTCCATATTACTAGTTGCAGTTGTAGTCCAACCACTATTCGCACTCAATACTTCGTTTTGGTCTAACAAAGTATTCGACATTGTTAAAGCTACATCTTGAGCTACAGTCATAGTTTCTGTATTACTTTTCCAAGAATCAGTAACTTCCTGAGTAGCATTTTTATTTACTCGCCAAGAATCCGTAAGTGTATGCACGGCATCAGGCACGTCATATTTCAAAAGAGGAATTGCTTTTATTCCTAAAAGATCAGTAAAACTATTTATCCCTTCAATAATATTATTTATCCAAGTTTTCCATGTATTTACAACTTGAGTCCAAGTGTTTTTCCAAAATGTTTGAAATTTCTTAACTTTATCCTCAGTAGTTATTAGCCATACCCCAAAAGTAATCAAACCTGCCACTACTAAATTCAAGCCTCCTGTAGCTAATGTAACCTGACCTGCTAAAATTTGAACTGCCACTCTCAATAAACTTATAGAAGTTATCAATGCGGCTATCGCAGTAGGCATATTGACGTTCATAAATTCAGATGCTTTGTTTAAACCAGTTACTAAATCATTAAGACCTTCGATCATGTCAAGCATAGCAGGAGTTAAACTTTCAGCCATTTCTATACTTACTGCCTGAGTTCTTTCTTTTAATGCAAACATCTTATCTGTCAATATCGCCGCTTTATCTGCCTGTTCTTGTGTCATTTTGGCATTTTCTTTAGCCTCTTCAATCATGTCATGCAAAGCTAAAACACCAGCGTCAATTACAGGGATTACAGTCATACCCATTTTGTTACCAAATGTTGCCATCGCCGCATCTAGTTGAACAGTTTCATCTTCCATTTCAGCTAGGACTTCAAATATTTTAAGTAATTTACCTTCGGTGTCTAATTTATCAAGTTCTTCAAATTCTATACCAAGTTTTTCAATCGCCTCGGCACCCATAAGGCCACCGTCCCTGAAATCATTGAGTTTCATTGTTAACATTTTTACTAAAATTTCAACATCTTTTAATGAATTACCTGATAAATTCATAACATATCCAAGACGGTCCAGGGCATCAACTGCGATTCCTGTACGAATAGACATTTTATGCAATTCATCACCAGTTTCCATGAAATCTTTAACTGAGGCCGCAAAAGTTGCCGTGATAATGCCACCCAATACTAAAAAACTGGTTTTCATTTGATTTACATTTTGTTTTATTTTACCTGCTGATTTTTGAATCTGTCCTGACGCTTTATCATCAGCACTCAATAAAACTTTTAAATCGCCTATATTAGCCATTTTCTAATTCCTCATTTAATCTTTTCATAAATTCAACTTGTTCAACTGACATTTGACTAGCATCATCATTAAATTGCCTTTTAACATTTTCAGCCATTTTATAATCTAAAACGGCATATACAACGGTAGGGTCTTGTTCCATAGCCTCACTTGGAGTACAACTGAATGTGTCACAAATTATACTTATCAACGACTCGGGAGGTTGTTGTTTGCTCCCGCCGAGAGTGTATTCAGCGAGTCTTTTGATTCGTTTTTTTGTTCACTAGGTGTTTCCCCAACTGTTGCACTTACAAGCCATATCAGTTCTTCATTTTGCAAATCCTTGAAAACTTTTGGATTTTTATACGGTTTAGGCATCAACTCTCCGTCAATACCTGTCCAATTCCAATCAACTACTCTTTTAGATAAAGAATCGCATAATACACCAAAAGATTCTTGAGCATTTGCCCCAGTTTCTGTATCTATTGCCGTAATATTCATTAATGCTAAACTTTCTCCCATAGTAGTTACAGGAATTATTTTTACCCATTCATTTTCGTGTATTGCAAATGGTTCTCCTTTGTCTACAACTTTCCCGTCTTGAATGTGTTGCCCAATATGAACAACACAATCAGACGAGTCTATTTTCTTAGGAGGTATTTTAAACTTTTTTTCCATAATTGCCTCTCTGTTTAAAAATTATTAACTTACTGCTCTAGTTAATGCACCACTCACTTGTAGGTCAGCACTATATGTTGTTGCTCCACCTACTTCTGAAGATATGCTATAACTTGAAACAAATGCTGTTCCTGAATAAACTGGTGCATTCGTTCCTGCCGCCGCACCTGTCGTTTCAAAACTTGCCGTAGCTCCACCACTTCCTATTCTTGTAAATAATGTAGCATCTCCTTGCGATGCCGCAGGGTCAAAAAACCCACTTAAAGAATAAGAACTTGTTGGAAGTCCTTCAACAAAAGTGCCAGCCGCATCTCCAAATGCCGTAACTTCAACAATATTTACATCAGTCGTTTGAGTAATATTATTTAATTCATCTTCGATTGCTACCGAATTGAAACTAAAGTCTGCTGACTTACCCGCTTGTCTTGCCATGTTTTACCTCTCTTTTTTTATAAATAAATAAAATTTTTAATAAACATATTATGAACCACTATCAACTCCAAATGTAACTACACAATTAAAATTCGTTAATCCACTATATTGTGTAACATTAATTTGTAAATATCGATCACAAGCATCTGTAGTGCTTACTGTCTGAGTTGATACTCCACTTATTTGAGCAAAAGCAACAAAATCACCATATCCACTACCGCTTGATGATGAATCTTGTATTTTAATTGTAGCAGTACCACTGCCACTTACTGCCGTTACTCTTAGTGTTGCTCGTTTTATTGTACCTGCTGATAAACTACCTACAATAGATGTACTTCCTGTGTCTACCCTAGAGGCTGAAACTGCCCCAGTGCCTGTCAAAGCCGTAGAACCTGCCGTATATAAAATAGCATGTCGGCCAAAATTACTACTTCCTTGACCTGATACATTTAAAGCAGTTGCCCCGTCTGCTGGATTCTCTATTGCTCTATTAGTTAAATTAGTTTGAAAATGATAACCAATATTACCAATCGTCATTCCACTTGGTGTGTAAAATATTTCACTAGTACCTGTCAAAGCATCATTGATTATTTCATCTGATTCATTATCAGTAGGACTAAAAAAAGCATTCATACTAAAATTTGGTGTAGGCTTTCCCTCAACGAATGTTGTTGCACTATCTCCAAATGTAGTTACTTCAGGCAAATTAACATCTACTCCAAGTGTAAATGAATTGGCATATCCTTCTACTGCATGAGTATCAATATATATATCGGTACTTTTTCCACTTAATCTTGCCATGTATTACTCCTTCTTTTTTCTTGGTTTTCTAATTTTTTTCAAAAATTTTGTTGCCACTAAGGAATCAATATCATATCCATTGTCTATATCAGCTTGGCCTAACACAACAACATCGCCGACATTTACTACAGTTTTACCAAAATCAAACTTCAATCTTCCTTTTAAAACTTCATAATATTCATCTTTTCTTTTTTCTGTCATAATTACTCCTAATCAACCATTACTTGAAAATCTACTTTTGCCCCAATATACGGAGTTCCATTAAACTCTAAACCACCGTAATCCCTGTACCCAGTTACTAAAATATCAGAACCATGAGTACTTAAACTTGTTGAATGTATATATGCTGGTATTGAGCCACTTCCTGTAGGTTCTAAAAAATCATCTAATGTATCTTGCACTTCGTCAAGGTTTCCACCTCTAGCAACTAAAATTGTGCATTCAAATTCATGTGTCATGCCATCGCTAAAAGTATCATTATAATTGCCTGTATTGGGTTTTACCCAAACGGCAGGAAGTTCTTGTATTTGGTCAGGAACGGTGTCATAAACTCTCAGGCCTGATATATTATCAAGCGAGGTCTGAACCGCGTCCCTGATACCTTTTAAGCTCATTTTTCATACCTCTTTTCTATGTCGTCTCCTAGTTTTTTAAAATATTGATCTTTATTTCTTAACCAATAATCTATAGCAGGTCTTAAGAAAGGTATTTTTCCGTCACCTCTTGGACTATACCCACTGGTTTCCAAAGGCAAAGCATAAACCACTCCTGCCGACACAGTAGCAGTCATAGGTTTTGAGTTAGCATTCAAATTGCTGGTCCAGGTTGCACGAAGAGTTCCTGTATCTACAGGAGAATATTCTTTTACTTGACGAGTTACTATAGTACGAGCCAAATCTAAAAATGTTTCTAAAGGTTTTTTTACATTACTTTTATCTTTTAATTTTTTTTCTAATTCTTTGTCGCCTTTAAAACGAGCAGTAATTCTCATTATGCTATCCTTTGTATTCTATAAGGATTTAATAATCGTTGAACATCTCCGTCTAATGCCGTACTTACATCAAATGGACTCATTTCAGGAGTTCCTAACGAACTTGCATAAGCAGTATGCCATCGTTTTGAAACACGGCCTGCCTGTAAATAACAAGCATTAACTACTTCTTGTGGATATTGATAAACATAAACGGTTGCCCCTGTACTATGACTTGCCCCAGAAGTGCCGTTCATAGCTCTTTGTATTGTTATAGTATTAGAAGAAATCCCTGTAATATACATTTGCTCACTATCTATTAATATTGTTTCCCCAATATTTAAGTTTGCTCCCGCAGTTGCAGTAAATGTAGTATCACTTGAACTAAAACTTCCATCATTCGTTGTTGTTGCTGACAGATAAGGAGTAGACGAAGTTCCGTCACCGTAACCAAATATACCTGCTATTTGTACTCCTCTTTTAATACCACTGGCGAATGAACCTGCCGAAGTATTATCAGCTAATTCTATCCATTCTTTTGGATATACTGTGTCGCCAAGTGGAAAAAGTTCATAGTCTGTTGAGGCCCAAGTTTTATCGGTACTTCTATCATCTTTCAATGTAGTTAATGTAGTAATAGATAATAAATCAGCATTCAACAATAGCCGATTACCTGAACCTCTAAATTGTTTTGTTTCGGATTTACTGTAAAAATGTCTTTTGCAATAAGTGTCTATAGAACGAGATGCCGTTTCAAGAGATTGCAAAAGAGAAGTATCTTCCCCAGTGCCTGTGATTCCTAATTGAGTTTTCAATGTTGTTAAATTTCCGTAACTGTTTCCGTCTATTCTCATACTTGATCACTCCTAAAATCCCCGATTGGACAATTTAATACTCCCTGTTGATTTTCATCAAGAGGAGCCTGCCCGCATACAGGACAAGAACTTGGTCTTTGCCTCGCCTCTTCATTTGCAATTTCTATATTTGCTTTTTTTATTTGCAACAACTCGTCCCAAGACATTCTTTACATTTCCCTTACAATAACTTCTACAATACCACCTTTCGCATTTCCCGCATTTGCTATGACCAAATCATAACTTCCTGCCTCAATAACTACTTTAAAATAAGTAGAAAGAGCTGGTACTGCATAAGTGTCTGTAGTTTGTGATAGGTTTGCTCCTGTTCCTGTTAATATGTCAACACCATAACTATCCGTCATAGTTAAGTCATAATTATCAGAAGGTTGAGTTCCCCCAGCGTCAGGAAAATAATGAACAGATTGTATTTCGCCTTGAATCATTGGAATAGCATCTACATCTACATCTCCACTAGCATCAGAGAGCCAATCCATTTTATATTTCACTAACGAATTTTTTTTACTAACTGTTGTCGTTATACTTCCTGCCATTATTTACCTACCTTCTTTTTTGTTTTTTTATTGGTAGTTTTTGCTGGTCCAGGTGTTTTCTTTGCTTTAGGTTTTTTCGTTCTATTAGAACCTATACCATTTTCAACCCAAGTTCCCGCTCTATTACTTCCAAATTTACCGTTAAACTCTGCCATGATTACCTACCTATTTGAATACATCTTATCCAATCTATTGTGCAAGTATTGGCAGTCGCCTCTCCTGTTAAGAAATGAACTGATACTCTCATTTGAGTGGAAGGTATGTTTGTTGTACTTGTTGCAACAGATGAGCCGTCTACAAAAAATTCAACAGTAGTGCCGTCCCAATAAAATTCTAATTCTATTTCTGTAGCATCAACCAGTGTTCCTACTGAATCACTTTGTGTTTCTGTAGAACTTGCCTCTGTTACTGCTGATAAACTAGCAGAACCGTCAACGGATTCAAAATAGACTCCGTCTGCAACTCCTCCAAGCAATGTTGTATCGGTAACTGCTAATCCAATGAATAAATCTGTTTGGTCAGCATCATTGATTGCAAGTTTTGTACCAAAATACAAATCCTGATCTGATGTTATTTCAAAAGATTCTCCATTTAATTGATAATTACCACCGTCATCTTCGTTTCCTGCCGTTGTGATAATAGCTTTACCACCACTTGCGTCAGTTGAGGCAAAAGTAGTAGTTCCACTACCTGCCTCGACAACTGTTGTTGTCCATGCAGTTGGATCGCCAGTTGTATCATCTACAGGAAAATTTACAAAATCTTCATTGTAGGAAACAACATTTTCCCCTACTGCTCTTAATATTCTTTTTTTGTGAGTACTCCATTCGGCTACTGCACCTCTTATTCTTTGTCCGTGTACTTGTGGCATCGATTATTCCTCTCTTTTATGAATATCGCATTTTACCGCGATGCCTTTATTATTAGTTTTTTTAATTTGTTTATGTCTATAAGGTTTGGATATGGCTTTAGAAGGCAATTCTAAACAACAATTATCCGTAGGAGGTTCAATTGGTTTTGAAAGATTATCAACTTTATCAATTTCCAAAGCCATATCGTTACCTTAATTATTTATTGACCACTTTTGTAGTAAACTTTAGAACCAGTGGACGCGGCACCTGCCATTTCCTTAGAAGGATATTTTGCTCCATATCTAAGTAATACAAGTGTTACATTGTCAACTCCACTATTACCACCTTCAGCCGCAGTTACATTGATATGAGTGAACCCATTATCTGTATCAAGGTCCTCTGCTCTTATTTCAATATAAGCAAAGTCGCCGTCAGCATCTAAAGGATTATCAGTATCGTAGTTTCCACCACTGGCTGATGTAGTTAAATCTTTAGCAGAAGTGCCACTTGAGTCGGTTGCCTGTTGAATCTTTAGAGTATCTAAATCATCTCCACTATTCCAAGTGCCTATTTCAGCATAAAGAGTTGCTCTGTCAAAACCTTTCATTGAAACATAACCACTACTTGCGGAAGTACCGCCAATATCAGCAGTTTCAACTAAAGTTATTATTCCGTTTTCAGAAAAAAATCCGTTCATAATTTACTCCTTAACTTCTTGTAGCTAATGCTACGAATGGACTTAATGTATTACTACCATTTTGGGGAGTAATCGCTGAGTCTAACCATGGAGCTCCGTCTAGTCTTTCAGTAAATCTCCAAACAGTTTCGCCGTTAGCAAATCTGTAGTGATCTGAAGAGGCTATTGTTACTCCTTGCCTATCTCCAATTACATAGTAACTCAAGTCTGCATAATAAATGTCCCCAACTGTACCAAGTGTTTGTGCATGTTCAGTAAAGAATATTGGTCGCCCAAATATTGTCATTGGAACACTAGCACTTGCATTGTTTACAAAAATTGCTGAACCACCAGTACCTACATTTAATGCCATAGTCATTAATTGAGGTAATACATCAGGGTGAGCAATCCAAACTGCATTAGAATGTGAACTTGGTAGCATTCGTGAATACATTTTTACCAAATTTTCATAGACTAAAGTAGTTGCGGCTTGACCAGTTTCTTTTGCAACAGAAATTAATGCGTCAGCATTTTTGATTCCAATAGGTTCTCCTGCTCCATCTCCGTTGATGAAAGCATTTTCCTCATAAAACCGAATAGCATCTCCAAACATTCCTGTAAGCAAAGACTCTAAAGCGATTGCTGAGTCTTGGGCCAATTCGTTACTTGCTTGTGTATACCCTGTAAGTTTTTTAGCAACTAATTGGAATTGAGCAAAGTCTGGCTCACTAGCAGTATAACTGCCTGCCTCTTCAACCCAATAACCGATTACACCACCGTAAACTGAACTAGCATGAGAAGTATCTTTAACTCTAGGGAGTTTAATTGTGTTACTTGCCATAGGGATAGTTCTTGCTCTTGGTCGTATAATAGCATCTTCCAATGGTATTCTTAATAATTCAGCTCTAAATTCTTCAGGAACTAAGAAACCACCAGTTTCCCCTGCTCCTTCTCCTAGAGCTTTTAATCTAGGGTCGTTTCCTTCCCCGTTGTTTTTTAGCCAAATTGATTTAGCAAATTCTCCAAAAGATTTGAATTTGCTATCTTCTTCGACTTTTGTGTCAGTTTCATCTGACATCGGTAATCTCTGTTCAGGAATTCTTGATTTTAATTGCTTGTCTATTTCCTCAGTAATTACATCTTGTGCATACTTTTGAACTTCAGCTTTTTGCTCAACAAATTCTTTTTCAGAGATCGGCTCAACTCGTATTTCATCGTCTGCCATTTTTACACCTCATTTATTTATTTCTTTTTGATAAACTTGCAAAAGCATCTAATACACCAAAAGGAACAACATCTTTAGAAGAATAATTTTTTTCTTCTTCCACTGGTGTTGTTTTATCTTTTAGCATGTCAAAAACTTTCATAATTTTGCTTTTTTCTTCTTCAGTAAGCATAACTGCATGGATATGTTTTGTTTCCATTTCTTGTTTCTCCTCAGGATATCCTGTTTCTTCTGGTCCAGGTGTTTCTCCTGTAGTTAATTCAGATTCAGGAATTATCCATAATTTACACAATCCATTTTCGTTGATAGAACCTTCAACTATAGTGCAAACTCCTGCTCCTTCCCAATGAACACATTTTCCACAAATCATATTTTGATTTTTAAATGCTGATTCTTCCATATAATGAGAACCGTCATTTCCTGTAGATTTATCGTACTGGCCAAATCGTTCAACGATTTTTTCATGCGAATATTGTTGTGCTTGTTGTCTTGGAGCATATTGTTTTTCGTTGCCAAATATTTCGTCAGCTATTTCTTCAGCTACTTTATCTATACCTTTACTTCGCATTTCTACTAAAGCATCTCTATTACTTGGTACAGAAACTTGACTAATTTCTAACAATTCCACATCTGTGTAGGTTCTTTTTGGTTCATAACCGTCTTGAGAAGTTCCACCTTCCATATAGTCGTTAGACATAAATCCTACACTATATGCTGATTTCCCTTTTTTCGCCAGTTCATATCCCCAATCTGCCTCAGGATTACCCATATTAATATAATATTTAGCAATTCCTTCTAAGCCTTTATCAGTTACTTTTAGGTCAACCCATTCTCCTAATTGTTTAGTAAGGTCATTGTAGTCATGTGATGAGAGCAATACAGGGTGCTTTAAAAATTCATTTAAAGTATCTCCCCAAGCTGACATCAATATAACTTCGCCGTCCCTATCTATAGAATCAGTTGAAACAATGGCTTTTATATAACCCTCTTGTCCTTCAACGGCTTTTGTTTCGGCTCTATAACTTTTATAGATTTTATTACCATTCGGCATTATAAACCTCTTTATAATTAAAGTTTCGTTCTCTTTTTTTACACAAAAAAAAGACCGTTTCATAAGTTCGGTCAACTTATAAAATTCGGTCTTAAAGACTCTCGAAGGAATGGTTTTAAATAACTCTATATCCTATTAAATTTCACATAGAATACCATATATAAAATATTATTGTCAATAAAAAAATCCCCTACCAATAATGATAGGGGATTTATATTTAAAAGGATTAAGGTTTAATAATTACAACAATAATTAATACATTTTGTAGTGTTTGTTTTTTCAATTTCTTCATATTGTTCTTTGCTTAATTCTCTCACTAATTGTGGACTCACTTTCCACATTTGAGGAAACATTTTGTAAGACTCTTTATCTTTTGACCATTGCATTTCAGGGTATGAGTCTATAGCAATTTGTTTTATGTGAAGTGTCTTAGGATTTATTTTCTCTATTTCTCCTATGACATGCTCATTATTTTTGCCTTGCCATTGAACAATATCACCTTTTTGTAAAGAATTAGTAATTCGTTGCACTAATTTTCCTTCATAAACTGCTAAAGCATTTTGAGTTTTTTGAATAATCTCAATTTGCTCGTATGTAGTAAGATTATTTAATGCTAAAATTTCCCGTAAATTAATTTCTTTGTTATTTCCTGTTATTATATACATTATTTGCCTCCTATTTTTTGGCCATTTTTAAAAGTATTTAATGTAGGTTCAAAAACTGAGTGAACCTTACTCATGTAAAACATTCCCCATTGATCTATATCAGCTAATTCTAATTCTAATTTTTCAGAACCTGATAATGAATCGTAAGCATCGTAAAGAATTCCATAACCACCTACGGCCTGAATAAACTCATCACGAGAAATGTAGTCGTTATTTATTAAAGTAGCTACTGCTAATTCTAGTCTGTCTAAATTTACTATCATTATTAAGACCTCACATTTACTGAATCGCTTGGTAGCCCTACTAGAGTAGCAACTCTTTTTACTACTTGGGGACTAGTGCCACCTACATTCCATTCTGTTATTGATGTAGTATTTTGACCTTCGTTGCCTAGATAGTTTTTACCATTTTTGTAATTATATATGGTAGCAACTTCATTGTCTGAGAATGTTATTACCCATGTAACATCGGATTTTTGATCACCTTCATAATCGCCTTCTATTTGAGTAGGTTTGCCGAAAGTGAAACCAAGAGTGCTGAATTTAGCACTGATGTAACCTTGAAGTGATGTACCAACTGCCTGACCAAAATTACCTGTAGATTCCCAATGGATATTACTTGTAGTTGCCCAGTTGTTGACTCTGTTTGAACTGATGTCTTTGATAACTCCTTGTTTCATTTTTTTCTCCTTTGAATTAAGTAAATTGAAACTATGAGTATATTATATTAAACATTGTCAAGTATAACAAGTTATATGAAGGGCAAGTTGCCCAATATGAAGGCAATATGCTGATTTTCGGCTATTTTAGGAAATAATTGATGTTTTTTCTTTATTATTTGAAAATTTTATTTCAATTTTACATCTATTGCAAAATAAATTAGCAGTACCCAAAAGTTTCTTTCCTAATAATTTATTACAATTAGGACATCTTGCCTCAGCCAGTGGGTAGGTATATGAATTTTTTTGAGTAACATTATTTTCAGAAACTGATAATCTGCTATTTTGTTCTTGTTCTGCTAATTGGTCAACCATTTCAAAACTCAATACTTCTGTAATAGTACATCTGCAATTAATATTTTCTTCAGGCAATCCTCCTTGAGCAGGTGCCATCATGTAATCATCTCCTACTTCAAATTCTTGGTCCAGGGGTATTATTTGCCCGTGAACGAATTCATGTGTTTCTCTTGTTCGTTCATCAAGTGCCGCAAGCCATTTTTTGCCTGTTACAATTTCACTTTGCTTAGCTGATTCTAATTGGCCAAAATTTACGGCACTAACAGTTTCAGTTCTAGCTATTCTTTCGGCTCGTTCCTTGCTGAAACCAGAAACATTCATAAGATTATTTCTTGTAGCCCTAACATCAACACCTTCATCTCTAGATTTCGCCAGTGCTTTTCGTATCAATGTTCCTGTTACGGCATTTATTCTTTTTGCATTTTTCAATGCCTGATTACGAAGATACCCTTGAACCGCACTTGAATCATTATCAAACTCGTAACCAAATTGAATATCAGGTTCTTGTTTGGAAATACTTCGTTTTTGTGTATTTGCTTGATCTTCAATTTCTCTTTTAGCCTGTTCGCCACCTTGAACAATACCTCTTAATGCCAGTTTTTCAAAAGAGGCATACAATTCTTCGTTCCAATCATTTTCATTGAAAATATTTTCAGGTTCTATTTCTGTGTTTTTATCAAAATTATTTAAAATTTCTTTTTTCTGTTTAGCGAATAAAGAATTTAATATTTTTGAATAGTCATTTTCTAAAGGTGTTACTTTATCTACAAATGTTTTCCATCTTTTTTCTAAATAATCTTTTTCATTTAATTTTTTAGATTTTTTTTCAACACCTGGACCAACTTCTCTTAGCATTTCTGTTTGTCCCATCATGTGAGCAACTGAGGAAAGAGGCTCCATAAACATATCGCCGTCCTCAATAGGTTCTAAGCCTATTTTGATTCTTGCCTCATTTCTAGTTATATACCCAGATTTAAATCCTTGATCTGCAACTGCTAAATTTCTGTCTATATCAGCAGGAATTGGTGTGTCATATTCTAATGTTAAATTAGGGTCATTATACATAGGAATTAAAACTTCATTTAATTTAGTTCTAATTCTTTCAAGTCTTGGTTTTAATACCCAGCGAGCAAAAGTGTATTCACTTGCCTCGGCATTTGCTCTATTAACATCTTCAGCTATTCCTAAAATATGTTTCGGCATTCCGTAAACTCCCATGATTGTATCACGGTTCATAATTCTTAAATCACGGAATTGCATATCTCGTTGTGTAACTCCCGCAGTTTGCCAACTGGCTCCACCTTCTAAAATTGCTACTTTATGAGCATTTGATGTACCCTGATATTGTTTGTTCCACTGGTATCTTAATCTTTCATATTGAGAATCTGTTAATGTTCCTTCAAATTGTATTACTCCTGAAGGTTCAGCTGAATTTTGGAAAAATGTTCTGTTATATTGGCTACTATATTTTTCAGCCTCTATATCTGCATGAACCGCTCCTAGTGGAGATTGCCCACGAAACGGATTCGTTGGATTAGGTAACTTGATATGAACTATATCATCTACATTTAATGGTATTTCCTCTTTTCCGTTTTTATACACATAACCTTTAATATACATTTTTTTATCAGGCACTACTTTCACTTTATTTGGATTTATAACCCAAATTTCAGCAGGGGTATTTGCCCTGTCTTTAATAACTAACCAAAATACCTCGCCTGTCAAATCAATGAAAGTTTGAGTTTGCTCAAGCATTTCTAAACCCGTATGAAATTTATTCACATAAGCAAACAATTCTAGTAATGGGTGCTGAATTATTTCTGTTTTTTCATTTTCTGATTCTGTATATAATCTCCATTTCGTTTCTGCAACTGCACTGGCTATTCTTGATACACAAGCAAAAACCCAACCTACTTGACCGTAAGCACGAACAAATTCAGCAGGACTAGATATCTGACTTGTGAAAGTATAAGGATTGTAATTGAATGAATCACTTACTCCTAATTGTTTAATTTCTGATTTTATAAATGGATTTAATTTATTGTACCAAGCCATATCTTACTCCTTATAGCCAACGAACAGAAGGATTTCCTGTTCCTGATAATTCGGTCATTCCCCATACTAAAGCATCAAGTCTGTCAGGAGAAGGGTCACCAGATAGTGCCTCCCAATTACAGAGCTGATCTTCTAAAGTATTTAATAAACCGTAATGAAATACTTTTTTTTGCTCATACAATGAGGCAATAGGTTCAGCACGAACTCTTTTACCACGACTCGCATGAACCGCTTTAAATGGTATGTCGTCTGATTTAGTTTTTAATGTATATTCAACTAATTGTCCACCGTTGTTAGTTTCAGCTATTATTTTATCAGCTGAATATTTGTCATATAAAGAAATAGCAACTTCTGCCCAACCGTTAGGACTAAATCTGCCACTTCTATCTTCTAAAACATAATATTTGCCGTCATGGTCTTTGCCTACTACAACAATACCAGTTTCGTCACTTGTTTTTGTCGCAGTTACCGCAGGGTCTATTGCTACTACAATTCTTTCCAAATCTTCAGGCAACTCCTGGACCCTACACTCATCAAACCATTCTCTTTTCCATAATGCTCCTTCGGATTCCTCTAATATTTCAGCATGGATTTCTTGCTGGCCTAATCTAGTGCCTTTATATTTTTCCAATATAATATCAAAGAAATTTTTATTCAAATTTGCTCTGTTTTCATAACTTGAGCCACTGGTTAAAACTGTATTATTAGAATCTCTTATATTTTTTAATAATTTCAAAGGTCTTGGTGTAGTAGTTATACATACCTGAGGATTTTCTCCTAATCTAAGGCCGAACATAAGGTTATCCCAAGTTTCTTGAGGGTATTCCCATGATGCTAATTCGTCACACCAAGCAGTATCAAACTGAGGCCCTCTTAACTGGTCAGGCTCGTATGACGAAAATATGTGAGCCGTTGCACCGTTTTCCCAAACTATTCTTCTTCGTGAAGGTTGATAATCAGGTTTATTCCACGGAGGACTTATACTTACAAGACCACTCTCGCCTTCAATCATAACATCACGAACATCAGCAGGAGTTTTGCCAATAATAGCAATTCTTTTTGCTATACCATTTTCAACTCTTTCCCTAATCCATTCGGCTCCTGTTCTGGTTTTTCCGAATCCACGACCTGCCAATATCAGCCAATTTGTCCACTCTCCCTCAGGAGCAACTTGCTTTGGCCGTGCATTCAAAGGCGACCGCCAATCATAATACCCTTGCTTTATTTTAATGTCAGGGTCTTGGTCAATTTTGGTCAATAATGTTTGAAGGCTCTTTATCTTTTCCTGACTTGATGTTTTCAATATAACTTTCTATCCTTTTTTTCATTTCTTTTCTGTAATCTATGGTGTCATGAACTTCAATATTGTTTGTTTGTTGCCTATTATCAATATTGATTTGGTTATTTGGTGTGTCAACTCCCACCATTCTCCTTTGACCTTCCATTATTTTCAGACAAGCATTTAATGCGTCATAGTCTATTTGCTCTTGCATTATTTTAGGATAGAGCTTTGCATACATGGATTCGTATCTTTGAAAAATTGTATTTCTATAAGTTTTCAAAGCATTATCGCTTTCATCATTCATTTTTTCAAGAGCAGATTTAAACTCTTTCCGTACTCTGTATGGACTGATTTTTAAATTTTCTCCTATCAAAACATCGTTGTAACCAGCTAGTTTCAGCTTGACGATTTGAGCTCGTCTAACTTTCGCGGCCTCTATTTTTGATGATTGCTTTTTTGTTGTCATGGTATAAAATATAACATAGTTTTATATTTATTTAAAACCCTATATGGATTATAGAATAGCAATTCCAACATTTCGTCGTAGCGAAACAATAAAAGAAAAGACATTAAATTATTTAGCAAAAACTGACATAGATTTTAGCAAAATTGATTTATTTTTGAGTGATGTTACTGAAAGGAAAGCCTACGAAAAAAGTTTATCCACTGGGGAGTACAAAAAAATAAATATTGTTGACGGTGTAATAGGAATAGGCAACCAACGAAATTTCATTGTAGATTATTACCCAGTGGGTCAAAAAGTATTTGGAATTGATGATGATATTCAATCGGCTATTTTAAAAATTGATGATAAAACTCGTTTTGAATTAACAGAATTAGATGCTTTTATTCGTGAGGCATTTTCTGCAACAGAAAAAGCAGGTCTTAATATTTGGGGAGTTTACCCTGTAAACAATCCATTTTTTATGAAATACTCAATCAGCTTTGATATAAAATATATCGTTGCTTGTTTCTACGGTTGGATTAATAATCACGAGGACAAAGCATATTGCACTTTAGAAGATAAAGAAGATTTTGAACGATCAATCAAATATTACTTAGCTGACAACGGTGTTGTTCGTTTCAATTATGTTGCCCCTAAGACAGATTATTATTCGGAGTCAGGTGGAATGCAAGAAACACGAACTAAACAAAGAGTCAAAGAGTCAGCCGAATTTTTAGCAATAAAATATCCGTATTTATGCAAATTATTTGTTAGCAAAAAAGGATATCACGAAGTTAGATTAAAAGACACGAGGCCTATTAAGACTTGATGTCTATTTTTATACCGTCTCTTGGATCGTGTCTGCCAGCAAATTCTGTCGTTACAAAATCACTTGCTTTTGGATCTTCAGGTTGAAAATCAGGAGAAACTGTTTTCTTTGCATTTTCAATTTCTTCTTCAGGTGTTCCACAAGCAACCATATTTGTTCGGTAATATAAAACTAAACTAATTCTTTCAGCATCTTCTGAATGTAATGTCATTTGGGTATTTCCATGCCATTCGTGAGCGTCCATTAACAATAAATCCCCGTCTTGTAAATTGGCACCTACCCTAAATTCAGGAAAAGTTAAAATCCCACCTGAATAATCCCCTCGCCGCATACACATTAAATTACTAAATCCTTCATGTAAATCTCCAACATCTTTATGAACTCCTGTAGGGTATGTGTTGTTCACGGTTATTGTTGTGTAAGGTGTGTTGCCAATAATCCAATCTTTTTCTGTTGCGTCAGCCCTTCTTTTTTGAATATTGTATCTATCAGGAACATACTTTTCAAACACACTGGCCAAATGCTCAAACAAAGGAAATATACTTCTAAATTCTTCGGCATGTTTACCTGTCCAAGCCGTAGTTCTGCAATATGGAAATCGGCCTCCCATTCTGTCAATATTTCCAATAATACTTGACTTAACTCCTAATGCTCTCGCTTGCCGAGCTCCATGTCGTTTTTCTCTTTTGGCTCCACTGGCGAGTCCTCTATTATCTGTTACATCTTGGATAGCATGTAAAACTGGGTAAGATAATTCTAATATATCTTCAGGCACGGCTTTAGGAATATAGATGAACAACAAATCTCCGTTAGGTTTTAATACTTTACATTTATTGGTAGCTACAAAAGTAACATCTTTATCAGTTATAATTTTGCCTACTTTTTTCTCAAGTTCTTCTTGTGAAATCTTGGTTCTTACTCTTATTTCAGGTAATTTTTCACTCATTTGCTAACTCCTCTAATGCTTTTACAATGATATCAGAATGGTTATCTATGCTCCATTTTGTTCCCATTTTACTAATATTTTCTTTGAATTTTTCTTGTTTAGATTTTTCAACATACACTACAACTACTGTCAACTCTTCTTTTTCATCTATTTCTCTTGGAGAATCGTCTGGTCCAGGGTCTAGCAAATCGTCTTGAGCATTTCTTTCAGCTATTGGATTTTGCAAATAAAAAGCATCAGTTTCTTGTTCAGGCAATTCTGACTCAATTAATCCAAAATTTTCGTCAATATCATGTAATAAAGTCTGTAAATTTTCGTCGCCAGTGTCAATCGTTTTCAACAAATCACTCAACATTGTATTATCTGACTTTGCCATTTCTGAAATTGGGTCATAAGTAGCTAACAATAAATCAGCCTCTTCTTCATTAACATCTAAAATAAGAGTAGGAACTTCTTGGTTATCATTTATATCAGCTCTTAAATGGCCGTCTATTATAACAAATTCTTTATCTTTATTTTCATAAACTACAACGGCTCCTGCCATTCCGACATTATTTAAAACTGATTGAAGTGCCTCTCGTTGTATAGAGTCGTGGAGTCGCCAATTTTTTGGATTGGCTTTTAATTCACTTGCTTTTATTCGTTTAAATTCTTTTACTCTATCCTTAATTTCCATAAATTTATTTTAAGACTAGGATAAAGAATTGTCAAACAAAAAACTCCTCTTCCCGTGTTTCACTTAATGCAACAGCCATGTAAAACACGAAGTGAAATAGGAAGAGGAGCCTCAAAGGAGAGAGATTAACTTTCTCTGATTATATCCTTATAACAATTATCACACCAAGAAACAACTCTATACCCATAAAAAAAAGTTTGCCCTTCAAACCTATTTTTCCCACATTCAACAATCGTCATTCTAGTTCCACAACTAAAACAATTCATATATCCGTCGCCTTTGCCGTGTATTATTTTTGCTTTATCTATTTCCATTGTTTGCATACTATAACTTCCCTTTTCTAAATTGGTCAAGCAATTTCCAATATTTATCTAAAGTTTCTTGCCCACTACTAGACATTCTGTCTTTTTCCCATTCCAAATCGTTCATTAGTTCGGTAACACGATTGAAAATTTTTATTCCTGTTTCTTTTTTTACTAACTCAATAGTTTCGTTGAAATTTCTAGGTTTGAATCTCTTTTCAAATCGTTCCATTACATCTAGCATTTCATGAGTACACTCAATTCCTTTACAAATATAAAATTGTGATTTTTTTCCATTTAAAGTATGTCCGTCTTTGTGAGTTAATCCAACCGAATTCATATTCGGCTTATATACAATTTCATAATAATATGGAATGAGTTTCGGCCGTTTAATTACATAATAACTGCAATTTTCCCAATGCACTATCTCACGGTTCGCCATATTAAAATTATGCTTGTATGCATTATCCCAGTTGTCAACGGCTATCTTAATTTCGTTTAATTTCATATTTATCTCCCTTGAATTTAAAATATGTTAATAACATTTTCGTTCATGTATTAAACATTGTCAATTATAATAAAGGTCTTTTCTAAAAAAATATTAAATATTGTCAATTATTTTCAAAAGTTTCTATATTGTGCTAACTTGTCCCGCGATCTGATAGACGATCATGCTAAAAATACATTCCCCCCTTCCCCTGTATGCGATGTCCTCTGCCGTCCTGTATGCTGATGGTCCAGGTGTTTACACTTAAAAGAAGTAATGATGTCCTTTACGGACTCGTGAAGTAACGATGCCAGCACTTTCCGCTACTCTGGTATCTACTCTGGCTACACTCTGGTACTTACTCTGGTATCTACTCTGGCTCTCATCTGGTTGCGATCTGGCTCTTCATCTGGGTAATCGCTGGTGTATGCTGGTATCATGCTGGTATTGTAGCTGGTGTAAGGCTGGTATCACACTGGTGTATGCTCTGGGTCAAAGCTGGTTATTCAGCTCCTATGAGGCCCTCTAGTGCTTACCTCTTCCTGCAATCGGTGACCACTTACCGAATATCTTGGTTCGGTTATACTCTCTCTCTAGTGCCTTCGGGTCCAGGTTAGCAATGTAGCATAAGTGCCGCGAATGTTCGTGCTTGAACCATGAGATACCTTCTGCTCTCAGGCCTCCTCCTATCAGTTCGCCCAATAACCATAGCACATTATCTAGTATATGCTTATTATTGATATCTCCAATAGGATAACGAGGATTTCTTGGAGCAAGAGGACGATGCGGGTCAGGTCGGCAGGTGACACATTTGAACACCGAAAGACTTTTTGATTTTTTACTTCCCTTCAATACGATTAAACCATTAACAATAATTACTATTTGATATTTACATTACTTAACACAATATATATACTTCGTATATATATGTGTTAATGATATTATGATAATCATTATAATGAATATAGAGTATGATTACTAGATCAGGGCAACATATAGGCCGTTATCATGTTAATTAACATTAAGTATCTGTTAATATCCCTCATACTACCTGTTTGGTCTATAATCCCATGTATTAGTATAAGGAGAATATTCAGGCCACGAATAAGGCATATCGGTTTGAATATCATTATCAAAACATTTTCGGTAATATTCCCAATCTTTTCTTAATAAATTAGATTGATGTGATCTTTGTAATTCCCAATAAAATACCCAGTCAGGCTTGATATGGTGTTCTGTACTATAATTTGAAAAGTTTTTGCAACACCTGATATAGTGCATAGTATTTTTGTAGCCACGATTAATCCATTCAGTAATCATAGCATTGGTATATTCAGCTAAAGACTCAACATGGTATTTCCACATTTTATTAATTGGGTGATGAGGAAATCCGCCTTTGCCCAGTGTCAGCTGATTATATGTTTGTAAACCTTCAATCCGTTGTTTGCCTAATCGCCTGTAATCTAATATCTTGGCAACTTTGTGATATTCTGAATATGGCATAAATGTTTGCATGATAACTCCTTTGAATAATTGAATTATAATTCATGATTAATGAAACCATATAGTCTTTTGCTGAATTTTTTTTAAGCATAAATCTAAATATTTGTGTTGTATGTCTATACCTACTGATTTTCTTCCTAAAATTTCGGCAACCTGGACCGTCGTACCACTACCGACAAAAGGGTCTAATACTAATCCGTTTTCACGACAACTGGCTTTTATACAATTCATTGGTAATTCTTTTGGATAAGTAGCAAAATGGTAATCTTTGCTTACATGAGGAGCCATTGTCCATACTGACCGTTTATTCCTAGTTTCATAATTATTATGTTTCATACCACCCATGCGACTTCTCCCTGCCGTAGTATTTGTTTTATTATTAGGATTATCACGGTCTCTTGTATAATTGTCTTTTGACACAGTAGGCTCTTTTATGGCCTCAGCATTGTAATAATAATTTTGTGATTTAGTTAACATAAATATATATTCGTGTGATTTTGTGCATCGGTCTTTTACTGATTCGGGCAAAATAGAAGTTTTTTGCCAAATTATGTCCGACCTCAAATACCAGCCACTTTCCTGTAAAGCAAAAGCTACTCGCCATGGTATTCCTAGTAAATTTTTATCTTTTGCATAAGTATCGCCTAAATTAAGCCAAACAACACCGTCATCTTTTAAAATTCGTTTTATTTCATTAAAAATTTCAACTAAATTTGCTACATACTGCACTGGGGATTTTTCCATTCCTAATTGTTGATCATTTTGGTAATCTCTCAAATTGTAATATGGAGGACTTGTTACAACACAATCAACAATTTCATTATCAAAAGTTTTTAATACTTCTAAGGCCGAACCTAGATGTAATTCGGTTGAATTGCTTTTAAAATATAAACTATCCATATTTCCCCTTATAAATTAGACACAAAAATTAATTTTATGTGTTATATCATATAAAAATTTTTTTAGAGTCCTTCTAGGACGTCGTTTTTGGACATTTTTCATGAAAATAACCTCATTTGCTTGATTTTGCCCAGTGGCTCAGGATTATTTTCAGTAAATCTTAATATGTGAGCAATGATATCTGCGGTAAAAGAATTTCCTATTGCTTTGTATCTCTGTCCGTCTGATACCTGGACCAATTTTCCGTCAACAACACCTTCAGCCGTATAATTATCAGGTAATGTTTGCAATCGTTCAGCCTCTACAGGAAGAATTTTCCTGATATTAGTTTTTCCCTCAGGCTTAAATTGGCCCTGTATATATGGGTCTGTATGAGCTCGGTGCATTTTGTGCATTGTCGCCGTTAGTGTTGGAGATTTTTCAGGATTTAATTTATATTGCCCGTTTTTCCCTGCTTTATTATCTAATATATATTTTTTCATTTTTTCACTTAAATAATATTTATCAGGTATTTGATTTTGACCGACTGTTTCTACAACTGGCCTGTCGCCTCCTACCCTTAAAGTAACAGATTTTCCGTAATGTACTCTAGGTTTTAATTCGCCAAAACCTTTACCGTAATTGGAATACATTGGTTCTCTAGCATCTTTTTCTAATATGTCTTTTAAAAAAATATTCTTATTTTTCGGCTGAACTACATTAGGAATATTTGTCCAATATAATCGCCGTCTATTTTGCCCTGAAACTCTATAAGAATCTATTGTGATAGGGTAAACCTCTAAATAATCAGTTATCACATTTTCAGACATTTTTTCCATAGGCACATTTTCTAATATAAAATATCTTGGGTTTAATTCTTTCAATAATCGTACATAATCAAAAAATAATTTAGACCTAGGGTCTTTGAAATTCAACTGACGGCCTGAAAATGAAAATCCCTGACATGGCGAGCCTCCGACCATTAGGTCAATTTGATGTTTAAAGCTATCTATTCCGAGCTTTTGTATGTCGCCGAGTGATATAGTATTAGGAAACTGTCTTTTTGTAATTGACGTCGCATACGAATCGATTTCACTAGCATAATAATTTTCAAGTGTTGAGCCTATAAAAGTGCGATTGACGGCAACCTGTAAAACAGATATACCGTCAAAAGCACTAAATATATTTTTAATCAATGGATTCGGAATCCTCCTGATTGTGTACAAAATTCAGCGAATTGCATGATATGTTCATAATCTAAACTGTATGCAGTTTCGCCATATTGTATTCCTTCAAATTGTGAACCGAGCATTTGCCAAATTTGAAATGCTCTACTATTTTTAATTTTTTTCAAATCTAAAGGAATTTGAATATCTAATTCAGGATTTAATTTGCTCATTATTTCAAGATACTTGGTAGCTGATTCACTCAATTTTTCATTGAACTCTCTTTTTAAAGCAAATTCAGTTTTTTGTTTTTCACAAAATTCTTTCAAATAATCTTTTTGTGAAATTAATCTTTGCCCAATTAATTCAGCTTTCATAGCATTAATTAAAGAACCGTCATTGTAACTTCCCTGTTTAATTTCCTCTTTTGAAAGAATATCATCACATAATTCCTGAACCATTGCCCAAATTGGCCTCCATGACCAAACACTAGCACGAAAATATACACCTATATTAGCAGACTCATATTCTCTTTTTTGCTCAAAAAACAAATCCCATGATTCGTCTTTACTATTGTATTTTTCATTTGGTTCAATTGGTTTAATTGTTCCTTTTGTTATTGTCGGATTTTCTCCGTATAAATCGAAACCCATAATTGATTCTCCTTTAAAATTTTCTTACGGCTTTGATAATGTTTAAAATTGACTCAGCCTCTTTTGAGGTAGCCAATCTTTTTTTTCTAGCAAAATTTTTGACTTTTGCCTGACAGAATTCACAATCTTTCGGAGCATTTTCTGATCCTACCCAGTTGTGATTTCTTTGATGTTGTATGAATCCTATTTTTGAACTCATTTATTTTCTCCTTTGAAAATAATATTTAACATATTATAATTTTCGGTTATTTGCCCTCATAAAACAACATTAATAGAGGTTATAATTGACAAAGTTTAAGTTATTTTTAAAAAAAGCCAGTTTATAAAAGCTACAAAGCCATAATTTCACGGCATATATAAAAAAGCCATGTAATTACCAAAAATAACAAAAACAATTTCATATCGTTTCCCATATATTAGTATCTTGGCAAATATGTTAATAATTCATTGAAACTTATTTCCATATCAATAAATTCATTTATTTTTTTGTTGATAAGGTTTTTTTCTTTCTTGGTGTACCGTTTCATTCCTATTATTTTTTCATGAATTGGTATAAACAATTTTGCCATGATTTCTTCCCAATCTCTAGGCTGATAATTATGATATCCTTTTACCATTTTTTCAATTTTATCTGTTGGTAAATAATTTGGAACAAAATTATCTGAAAATTCTTGTTCTTGATGAATTGCAAAACCAGTTTCGTCATCAACTGTTGTCTTGTCTATTTTTTTTGATTCAATTTTAATTTTGTCGTAATGAACATTCGTTATATTATTTTTTTCGTCTATTTCTATTTCAATGTCCTCGTCAAAATGATTTTTGAATGATAATGTAGTTATTTTTCCCATTTTATACTCCTTTATTAATGGTTTTTCCAATATTCAGCATGTTCAGTTGCTCTTTCGTCTGCAAACCTGGACCTCGCTACAATACCTTCTTCTTTTAATTTTCTTGAACTTCTAGAAATACTTTCATATTCCGTTGATTGAGTTAAAAACCAAGTAATGAAATTCTTAGGATTGCCGCTTTCTAAAACTTCTCTCAATCCTTCAAATTCAAGCCAAAATGCTATTGCTAGTTTTTTATCTTCAGCAAAAACTTTATCCCCGTTTTTATTTTTTAACTCTAATAATTTATCCCTGACATCGCCGAAATGTTTATTAGGAACGATATCAGGCATAAGTGATTTTTGTTTGGTTATTTTGTATTTGCTCATTTATTCATCTCCTCCAAATCAATAGTTATGACTATTTTATTACTGTCTAACCATATCTCTGTATTTCTTTTACCATGTTTAAGCATTCGTTTTAGTTCGTAATTTAAATCAGCATTTTTTATAGCTAATTTATACCATTTGTAAAAATGTTCCCTAGAAGGTATGGAATACACATTGGTATGTTCCTTAAGACAGTTAGCTATTTTTTCTTCATGCCATAATTTTAAAAGCCTGTAAGCGTCAGCTCCTTTAATTCCTGCATTACATCTCACAATAGTTTCAGTTTCTTCTCTTGCTAACATAAAACGAGTTTTTACTTTATAGTAATCAATTCTATCTTTGAACAATTTCATTTACTCACTCCCAAACTCTAACAATTCGTCTACATTCAAACTATAATCTTTACCTTTCACTCCCCACTGGCCTTCCCCAAAGTGCATTATATTTTTATCCCTAGACATACTTGCTTTAATACTTGGCTCATTTTCGTAATCCAAACTTAAAGCATCGCATATATCTGTGATAGATTTATAATCATTCTGTGTTTTTAGGTAATTGAAAATCCTTTGTATTCTAGACAAATTACCATCATTGTTTTGACTATCAGTTATATTAAAGCCGTTGATGTTTATTTCATTCGCTAAAAACTGTATTCGGTAACCGATTGGGTCATGTAAAAATCCGTTGTTCACTTTCCTGTGATACAAACCTACATTTTGAATACCACCCTCTGTTGCTTGTTCTTTTTTTATTTCCCAAACAGACCGTGAAAAATATTCCCAAAAAGCACTACCGAATGGCTTTTTCTTTTCAGCCTCAGCTTTTGTTGTATGGCCAATAGTTAAAACGGTAATATCTTCTCCTAAACTTCTTATTGCCTGAAAATATTCTGTCGTTGCTTTTTCAGACGAAGGTTCAGCTCCACAAGCGATTGCCGCAGAATCAACTATAACAAAGCCAATATTTTCCTCTTGTATTTTTCTTTTAATGCCTTCAGCTATGTAATACAATGGCTGAAAACATCTATGATACTTTATGCCAGACGGAACATCTAAATTCATTCCGTTTCCTAACTTATTATTACGATTGTACATTTCATTGACATTCGTTTCATAATCTAAATACAAAACATTTTTTTTCAAAGCCGTTACCCAATCTGTTTGAACTCCCTGATATATTAAATTAGCAAACCATAATGACAAAATTGATTTCCCTGAACCACCGTCGCCGTAAATTAAAGACGGTTGATTCAATGGTAATATAGGACTCAATATATGTCCTTCATCTTCTACAATATTTGCAGTTGCTAAATTAATAAAATCTTCGCCTTCCCTCATTTGTTTAACTACTGTTATACAAACAAATTCAATCAATCTTTCCCAATCAGCATATTGAATTTCTTTTTCAATATTTGATATGTACTTGATTAGCGAAGTTCTTCCGTTTGCTCCTGATAACTGGTCTAAATTAACAGAACTCCAATGTATATGTGAATTTCCTTCAAATAAAGGTTTAATATAAGAAAATTCCATTTCGGCACCTACATACCTATTTTGTTTTACTTTATCAACATAAATACGAATATTTATATTAGCAAACTCAAAGGCCCACGAGTCGCCTACTCTTTTAACAATTTTATTTTCTAGAAAATCTAAACCAGTTTCATGCTCATTCAATTTTTAATCCTTTTATTCGGTCATTTTCAAATTGAGCATTATTTCCTAAAAGAAAATTTACATTACTATTAATTTTTTCTATTTTACTTTCCAATTTACTAACAATGTTAAAAGCCATTCTTGACTCTGTACACGATTTTCCTATTTGGTCAGCTAAATATCTATTTTGCCTTAATGCCTGACACAATAACCTGACAAGTATTTCATTGTATGTGTATGATTGTTTCACATAAGGAATAGATAAATTTTCTTCTATTTGGTCAATTTCTTTGTAGGTATAATTTGACATTACCCTTGCCCCCAATCTAGAACATTTTTCAAACCATTTTCAGATAAATATTTGCCATACTCATTTTTTGTTTCTAATGGATTTTCGCCTTGTAATATTTTAGAAACAAATTTTATTTGAACGGCTATATCTATCAAGTCTGTGTTTTCTTTTAATTGAGGAAACCTGCCTGATTTCCATAATTCAATTATCAAATTACCTGCTATGCTATCAGAATTGTTTACATTTCTAGCAACTCTGTCAGCTCCTCTTTCGTCATTGAAAGTAATAGTTTTTGGATTACTATTGTTTTCAACTTGTTTTTGAATGTCTTGTGTCTTAGGGTCAATTTGTTGATTTTCTGATTGAACTTCTTCTGAATCGACTTTGGTCCAGGTGTTCCAATTTACTTTATGTATGAAGTGATTTTCATAAGTGCCGTCTTTTACTCCTACAACATTATTATCATTATCACTTTCACATTTGATATAAACTCTTGAAACTTCTGCACGAATAACATCACCCTCATTGTGAGGAAAATCTTCAGCTGACGGAAAATATCCTTCGTAACTTGAGGCATTATGTATCATAGGAAAATTACTTGAAAACTCTGTAAATTCGCATTTGATTACAAAATTTTGATTTTTAGTAGCTTTTTTTTCAGTAATTTTTATTGTAGTTTGAAAAGTTTTCGCATGGTTTTCTTTAAATTCAGGCAAAGCTACTGGCAATGCAGGAACTCCTTTCCAACTGCCAAATGCTCCTACCCATTCTAAATTACCCATACTTATTGATTGTGAATTTGTCATCATTTTCTCCTTAATTTTAATGTATATTTATTTGCCCCACCAATATAGCAAGACTCAATAATTTGACTTATTTTCTTGCCATATTTTGCAAATGGTTTTAATCTTGTTAAATTCCATTTATCAGGAACATCTATTGTTTCTTTGTGAGCTAACACTACGGCACCCTCACGAATTAAATCTTCAGGTGGAATCAATTCCAATAACGGAGTCAATTTTGTTTTATCCGTTTTTAGATTTTGTGTAATGTGTAACTCATGAGTATCTCCAACGAAAACCGTTGCACCAGTTTCTCTACTTAATTGGTCGGCTCTAGCTTGTAATACTCCTAAATTTTTTTCTACGGTTTTGAATTTTTCGTATGTTTTGTTATACTCTTCTGCCAAAGCATAACTATCCATATTTTCTAAATCATGTAAATTTATTTGATCTTCCATAATTCATCTCCCAAAATGTGTTAATAAACAAAAATAACAAGTTATATATATACGAAGTATATATGATTAAACTTGTTAATAGATATTTTTCATATTCCTCCTTTGTTGTTGTTTTACTGATAATGGTAATTTATTGTAACAAGTTGAACACAATCCTGTCTTTTTTGGAAAATGGTCAACATGCTTATATCCTTTGCCACATCTAGGGCAAAAATATTTTTGTACATTCGGTTTCGTTTTTGTAGGTTTATTATGATTATTTAATATTTGCCTAACTCTTTCTCTTGAAACTCCTAAATTCCTACCAATTTCAGCCATAGTCATATCAGGGTTTTCATCTCTCAAAATTAAAACATCATTTTCTGCTATTTTTTGTTTTGGCATTATTTTGCTCCTCAATTATTTTTTCCAATTCATTTATTCTGTTTACCAAATCGTCAACTCCTGTCATTAAAGAAACATACATTAATTTATGCCAAGCATGATCATCATATTCTTTTAATCTTGAAATTACCAAATCATCAACAATGATTGGCTTTTCTGGTGTTGCTTTTTGCCGAATTGAATTATTCTGTGTTGCCATGCTACCTCGCAATAAAATTGTATTTAATTCATTATAATAAATAATGTCAACTATAACAATTCATTCTTTAATGGGTTATGGTTGAAATTGTTCTTTTGTTGATATATATTTGTAGTAGTGAATTTGTAATGAATTATTTCATTATCATTCATCTCCTTTGAAGATAGGTAGGGAATTGGATTTTTAAATATGGAAATTGATAATAATGAAATTTCAAATTCCCTACCTATAAAATTTGAAATGCCACTACCCCCAGCAGAAGTAAGAGGAAATAATCGTTCGCATAGAATGGTTTTTCACAAACATTTTTCAAGCTATCAAAATATAGCAATAGCAAAATTAATTGAAATAATACAATCGCCTGAAAATGTTATGCCTTTATTACCTTGGATCTTTCCGTTTGAAAAAGCATTAATTGTGAACACTTTTTATAATAATAGGTCTATTGATTTAGATAATTTTGCATACGGAATGAAAGCAGTTCAAGATGCACTGGTTGACCGTGAAATTATAATAGACGATAATGCAACGACTATTATACCTGTGAATCGTTACCGTAAATGCCCCAAATCCGAACGAAAAGTAGTAATTGAGGTATATAACATATCAAACTACGAAACGGTGTCTATTTTTGGGGATTCTGATTTTCTTTTAAAGCTCTAATTAAATTCCAATATTTAGACATTAATTGACTTCTTTCTTCATTTGAAATTTTTCCGTCTGCAACTGCATTTTTTGATGTTTCAATTAAATCCATTAATTCGTCTAATGCTGATGCATTATTTATTGCAAATCTAAAAACTTCTTTCCATTTAATTTTCAATATTCTCATCTTTACCTTCTTTTATTATTTCAATCATTTTATCATATTCATCAATATCAGATTCATCTTTTGACCAATCTTTTGATTTCGTTCCTCCATGATAAGGCACTGCTAATCCACAACTAATCAATTTGTAACCTGCATTCAACCATCTATGGCTCACAATTTCGCCTTCCTCATTTAATCTAACTCCGTTATGAATAAACAATTCTCCTAATACACGGCCATATTTACCAGTGCCTTTTGCAGAATAAGATTTAATTGCTAAATCTTTATCTCCAATTAAGAGCCTTAACATTGTTCTTGCTTGATAACCTTTAATTTTTTCAATTTTAGATTTCGTTCTAATTTCTGGTGTATCAATTCCCCATAATCTGAAACTGTTTACATATTTAATTTTGAATCCCATATCTATTTCAAGATTTGTAATAGTGTCTCCGTCATAAACTGATTCTATTCCTTTTTTCCTGTCTAATTTTGCCCTATATTGATGAAAATCCATTAGTTCCTCCTTTTATCAATAATACTTGCCTGTTTCTAAATTTAAAAATTAATTTCGGATTATATTTATTTAATGGTTCTTCGTCATATTTCAAAGTAGCAAATCCTCCAATTCTTATATTTCTTTTTCCATTTTGCAAACCAGAATTATTTGCCTGATTAACTAAAAGAATTAAAATATTTTCTTTAATTAATTTATCTATAAAATTTGTTATTTCTTTATTCGGCCAGTGTTGTAAAACATCTTTTATGATTATTAAATCTTTATCTTTTAAATATGGAAACGGATTATCGTCGCATATATAAGTGTGTTCTGTAAATTGTTGTTTGTTGTTTTCTATAACAGAATCAACTACATCTATTCCTGTATAATTTGTGTTGCCCCAATCAACATATTTGCTAAACTGCCAATCCCCGCAACCATAATCAAGTACATTTTTAATATTGTTTTCTTTTAAAAATTTTTCTAAAAATGGAATATAATTTTTGTTTGCAAACAAACTACTCCCAGTGCCTGAGCCTCTGCCTTTTCCCCAAAGTTCTTTATCGTATATATGTGTAAATTTTTCTTTAAAATGATGTATCAATTTATCTTGGTCCAGGTGTTAAAACATTTTACTTGAATATTTTCTTATAAATCTTTGCATTTTTGGAGAAGTAGCTACATAAGCATTTTTATTTTTAGGGTCAACCCAACTGTTAATCACATAATCTATAAAATAATAATTTTTATCTTCTAACTCGCCAAAACATTCTCTGTCAAAAATTATATCTTTATCGGCATTGTGATTCGGTAGCACTTTTTTTGCAATCCTACTCATATACCACGGGCCAGTGGTTTGTAAAACAAATCTGCCTTTCCATTTTTGATATATTTCTATTTTTTTCTTTTCGTTATAATTAGTGTCGCAATTAGTTAATAATTCAAACCATAATTCATGATGAGGCACACTACCAAACATGGAATTTCTGTATTTTGCTCTCCCTGAATCTTTAGGTAATAATAAATTTTTATTTGTTAAATCATTCGGACTTTGTAGCATAATAATATCTAAATCAATATAAAAACCACCGTAATGATACATAAGAATATATTTCATAAAATCTATTTGTTGTATTTTTTGCAATTTTGTATAAAATTTTAAAAAAACTGGGTATTCTTTTTCTAATAAATTCAAACAATCAGTTTCATTCCACAATTTGTAGTCATATTCAGGAGCATATTTTTGTATTGCTGATATGCTTTTCAAAAATATCGGAAACTGGTCTAATGGTTTATGTATTTGAAAAAATATTTGATGTATTTTTTTTGGTATCATTCTGTTTCCAATACTTTCATGCCTAAAGCTATAATTCCCCCAATAGCTCCACTAGCAATTTCATTATGCCCATGTATTATTCCAACTACAGATAATACACCTAGCACAATAATTGATAAGAAGATTTGAGGCCGTAATTTGCCAAGCCAGTTCATTCTTTACCTCCGAATACTGATCCTGTTAATAAAGCTCCAAAAGATAAGTGAAATAATCCACCACCTTTCAAAGTAAATGGTTCGTGTTGTGATACAAGTTTTTTTAAATATTCCATTTGCACTAACGGATCTTCTATCTCTTGTAAATGACTCATATAGTCAGCTAAATCTAAACCCATTCGTGCAATTCCGTAGTATATAGGTACTACCATGAAATCGTATATACATATAGTCAAATAAACTATTAATGCAGTCCATCGCCATCTGTGTATTGCCGCCATTATTTGTTGCCTTTAAATACATCTTTTAAATCATCAAATTTATTGAGGGTTTTATCTTCCAAGCCAGAATGCTTGAACCAATATTGTACGAGATAACTTACAGTAGTAGTAAGTATTATAGTGCTTAATGCTATTCTAAATTTTTTTTTCATGTTGCCTCATAATTTTTCTTGGTCCAGGTGTTATTGAGTAGTCGGTTCTGCAATATAAATTTCTACATTCCCAGTAACATTCCATACTGATGCCGTAACAGTAGTAGCTACAGTAAATTCTTTGCTATCAAATCCATTTCCCTGTCCTACTTCATTTAACTTTATAGTTAATGTACCAATATCCATTTGCCTTAATGTACACGAACCACCTTTAGTCCATAAATTAGATAATATTAATTTATCTACTTTACCATTTACTCCACTATTAGGAGCGTCTATCCAAATTCTGTCGTATGTGCCACCACGAGTTTCCATAGCACTTGCCTGATGATGACCACCACCAATTGCCCTCATTCGTGAAGTTCCTGCAGTTTGAGATATAGATTGTCCGTCACTGGCATTGCCTATAATATTAATTGTATGTGCATTTATATCTGAAAAATCTAAAGATTTACACCTAGACTTTTCAAAAATTAATTCTCCTATTTCTAATCTAGTAGCAGTACCTCCACTTACATCTGTTCCTTCTACTAATACTGCCTCGGTTTTACCACTGGGCAAAGTAGACGAGGTGTATGCCGTACCGATTGTTACATCATAAATGCCAATCTCTGATACAGGAGTACTTGCCAAGACAATTCGTAAAGTATTGTCTTGTTTGTTTTCTTTTCTAAACATCATAGCTGACTCAAGAGTTTCTGAAGGTATATTATGAGGAGCGGCATATATTCCTGCATCTCCATTTTCAAATGTTCTGTCTTTTAATACAGTTTCGTTGACAACAACACCACCACCGACACTACCACCAATAGTAATCAAACCGAGAGCCATTTGAGGACTGAATCCTAATGCCCTAAGTAAAGTATATGGACTTTTTGCTATGTTGAAAGCAGTTCGCCATTTTTTTGATTCGCTATTAAGATACTCTACTTTATCAAATACCCAATCTCTAGTAGCTTTTAATTTTTTATAAGCATTTAATGGAAAGTTAATAATTGCTCTAGGACTAGATTTAATTGCACGAATTAATTTACCTATACTTCTTATATGTATGGCTAACCCTAAAATAATCAGCCCACTTGATATACCATAATTATAATACTGTAACGATTGCCACCATTGAACATCGACATACAATGTTTTTAAATTATAAATTCCATATTGTAAATTAGGAAAGTATTCAGCTATATATGGAGTTGGATTTATATAACTAGCAAATGCTAATATACCACCACCAATGATAGTAACCATTGTAAAAATGTTTAAGATAAATTTCCCAACATCTTTTAAAATTTTTTTTATATTAAGTTTTGTAAATGTAGGTTTTTTTATTTTCATATTCATAATATATACCCTATTAATAAACCGATTACAAGTAAGATAGTGAGTATTACTATTGTACCACGAATTTTCCCCAGTGCTTTATTGAATTGATTGTTCATATCAATAATTCTTAATTTTGTTGTATTGATATGTTTTTGTAAAATTTCCAAATCCTGTTCTGTGATTTCTTTTTTTTCTTTCATATTATCTCCTTTTAGGTAGGGTCTATAGAAATTTATCCTAAGCAAAATTTCTTGTTGATGCGAGGCAACTACAATTCAACACAAGACCCTACCAAATTCAAATTGCGAACAATTTGAATAATTATGCCGTGTATATTTCTCTGACACTTATTGTTCCTTGCAAATTAACTGAACCAGCTCCACTACCTTCAACGGTTAATTTTAATACTTTTGAAGATGTTGCGGGATTTGATACTGTTTGACTAAAAGTCATATTACTATGAGCCCCTGCTGACCTTGTTTCTGTTTCTATAACTGAACCATCAAAGTACAATTTATAAGTTCCAACAAAACTTGAATGTGCAAAAGTAGGTACTATGGTTGCACTTACAACATAATACCTTCCACTACCACCAGCAGTAATACTTAAAGTTGTTCCTAAATCTTTTTCTCCACTATCAACCCCAATTTCGTAAACAACTGCCGTGTTAACTTCTACTATCTGACCTACTGTTAATACATCTGATGATAAAGCTAATCTAGTAGCTGAACCACCGTATGCCCTATAATATAATCCATCTGATTTTGTATATAATGTTGTATGACCTGACGCTGGTGCCGAAGGGTCCGAGCCTTGATGATCATAAGTTATAGTATCAACATCTGCTAATGCTGACGAGCCGTCACCTGCGGCTCCTGAATGTGTATGCAAACTCAAAGCATCAAATTGATCTTTAACATGAGCATTCATGATTGTATGTGTTACTAATTCGTTTGCTGACCAATCTCTTGGTGTACTCCATGCCATAATTTACTCCTTTAAGCAGTTTGGACTTGAACTGCACTTCCACCTGCTTGTCTTATAAATAAACCACCTGATTTGAAATATACAATGCAATGCCCTGAAGTCGGTGCTGATGGGTCACTTCCTTGATGGTCATGTATAATTGTATCTACATTATCTAATGCACTGCCACCATAACCACTTGCCCCAGTGTGAGTATGAGCTCCTAATACATCAAAATTTGCTTTGATATAAGTATCACACCAAGACTCTGTAATTTGAGTTCCTACATCTACATAAGGTACATCTGTCCATGCCATAATTAATATCCTATATATGTTTCACTTTCTAATAAACTTACCCCTAGTAGCCAAAATTTTGATAGTGAACTAACTGGGGATAGCAGTAATTGTACTGTATGTTGATGTTTACTTTCAACGATATGACTAATTCCTTCAATAAAAAAATCTTTGTCTGCGGCCAGTAAACCAGTTTTCGTATGAGCATCTAAGGTTATCCTGTCAGATATTTCTAAAGTTTGTATTGCAGTCATTGTAGTATCATTTCTGTTTGCAGGTATTGTTACTTTCAACATTTGTAAAGGGTCTTTAAATCTTACAAGATTATATTGACACCACCTAAAACCTTCTTCGCTTGTAGGAATAAATCGAGCCGTGCCATTAAAAACTCTTTTACCAAATGCAGTTTCGCTTGTAGTGTCATTAGCAGTGATTTGTGTTTGGTCTGTTGCTCTAGTTACTGTTGCTCTAGCTTGTAGTTTAGTTATATAAACCGTATTAGCATTTCCATTTGTTAATTTAATATCCATGTAGTTCGATGTTTTGGTATTTACTATAGTTAAATCTCCTGTAGCATTCGTGCCACTTCCATTCGCCGCAGTATTTGCTAAAACATCAGTCGTAGCGGCAGTCGTGGTCCAGGTGTCAATACTGTCAGCATTTGTGTAGTGTGTTTGTGTTGTGTCAGCCGTTAATTGAGGAAAAAATGCTCTGTAAATCCGTGATTGCCCAGTGGGGATTGAAGGCGAATCAGAACCAGTTTCAGCATGAATCCAAACAATGTCAGCATCGCTATCAGTATTAAAAAATTGTACATTAACATTTACTTCATTAAATATATTATCTAGGCTATCTTCTTGTTCTATAGTGTGAAAACTGAAATTACTTGTACTAGTAGCATCTGATAATGTTGCTTGTGATGTTGTTGCATTTGAATCAGTTTGCCTAGCTTGACGTTTCTCAAATTTAATTTTACCGTCTTTAGTTTCTGAAACAAATCCATTTTCTGAATTTTCAACCATTCTTAAAGCATCTATTGTTTTTGTATCTTGAGGAATTGTAAATCTAGTTATTGTAGTATTTCCTGTATCTAAATCTCTGTCGTCAGCAGACCAACCTGCCGCGTCTAATATGTCGCCTATAGCAGTTCCTGTATTTCTATCAGTTTGTTTTGCTACTTTAATTGTTTTTTTATTCAAATATGCTAACGGGCCAATAGCAGTCATTATTGCAATATCGTTTCCTTGCATATCAGGATATGGCACTAACGAATCTAAATATCCTACCCATTGTGTTTGATTATATGTAATTGGAAATGTGTAAGGAAAACTACCACCTCCCATAGATAATCTGATTTTTCTTGAAGGTAATATATTTCCATACAAATCGGAACTAGTGTTGAACGAACTAAATATTCCTGAAGTGTTTCTTAAAACTACTTTTAATATCCCACTAACATATTCGCCTGTCAGGTTATTAGCTAAATCACGGCCTCTTTCCCATTCAAGTCTTTGAACATAACTTGAAATATCTTCGTCAGAATCATCAAAATCGCCGTCATTATTCCAATCAACAAATAAATTGTAATTTGAAGTAGCCATTTATTTCCTTTATGTACTGGTGTATTTATCTTGTATAGCTTTCCACTCTTTATAGACTTCAGAGTTTTTAGCATCATCGCCAAAATGACCATCGCCAATTTCAGTCATGAAATTATTTAAAAAATTTAAATGATTATTCATTTTAGTATTAGACATTATTGCATTTTCTCTCATTTGTAAATAATCTGCATGACTTCCACCACTTGCAAAAGTTTCGTCATAACTTTGTTGACTAGTCATATTTGTTGCCCATTCTTCAATTTGAGCATCATATTCACTATCAGTTAAAGCTATTTTTGATCCATTAACATTTTTGTATAAAGGTTTTGGATTGTCATTTTTTAATGTTGTTTTGTTCTCTTCTAAAGTAGCCATAATTACTCCTTATACATAACCTACTATATAAAATTTACCACCTGCAATATTACCTTCACTTGTATGCACTTTTATTCCATCATAAGCAGTAGACCCAATTAATTGATTTGACCTTTCAAACCAAAAACCATTACCTGCACTTCCTATTGAATTAGAACCTGCCCCTATGCTTACTGATTGATGAAACATGGAAGGCATATTTGCTACATTAGGAAAATAAGTAGCTATTGCAGATAATGTATGCCTAGTGGAATCACTCCCAGTTTCATTTCTGTCAAATTGATTCAATCCTGAAGTTGTTGCATTAGTAAAATTACCACTAGCCCCACCACTTTGCATTTCATTTGCTATTCCCATTGTGTCCATAGTAGAAGTAACATCACTTCCATTCAATCTTCTCAAAGTTCTTACATCACAATCAGCATTGTCAACTGTTAAATCTGAAATTATCAATTTGTAATGACTATAATAATTTGTAAATACTCTGTCAAATATTACTGACGCAGTTGCTGAACTTACTACAGTTTTTGCTATTAATACAGGATTTGCTCCATTTGTTTTTGTTCCTATGATCATTTGTGTTCTACTCCATATATGGTTATCTTACCTGATTCCCAGTTTCCACTAGACCAATACCATTTAATGCCAGTCATAACAGTTCCATCATTATAATTCACATTGCCTGTTATATACCGTGTTGTTGTGTCTGCCATTTGGCCAATACTTCTGAAATTCATTATTTTAGGTGTGTTAGAAGTTACAGGGTCAAGAAAAGCAACAAAATGCCCTGCCTCATTTCCATTAGTTCCTATATTATTCATTATCAAACTATTGCTTTGATCATCAGCATGACCACTTCCCGAACCACCATTAGCATCAGCACTATAAAACGAACTCACATAAGTACCTGTATTTAAACCACTAGCATCTCTATATTGAAAAAATAAATTTTTACTATCTGATGATGGTCTGCAATCTGTTCCAACAATATAATATCTTAAATAATTAGTAGTAAAAACATCTTCAAAATCTAAAGCACTATCGCCATCACTTGCAGTAAGCTCTTTTATTTTTGCCCACCCTTGTCCTTTAGGTGTTTCGCCTAAATATTTAGATTGTACCCAATTAACTCCATGTCTTTTTTGATGTATATTCGGTGTTAAATTTTTTTGCGAATCCATTTCATATATTCTAATAGTAGCATTATTTAATTGATGCCCACCCGAATTACTATCAACAACAAATTCAACACCTTCTGCTCTAGTAGCAGAAGTATTTAATCTGCTACCTTGTGCAAACACACTAACATAAACTTCATCATCTCCTGTGTGATATACCCCACTCATAAAAGCCAATTTTTCATTTGCAGTATTAGGTACACACCATAATTCAAACATGCCATGTTCATCACTAGCATTTCCAACTCCACCTACTAAGTTTACATAAGCACTTCTGTTTGTTGCATATACATTTCCTGTACTGCCACCACCACCATTATATCCGTACAAACCGCTTTCATGATAATTAGTTATTGATATTGCACTACCACCACTATCAAGCCACCTGTATTGCATACTTCGTTGATTGTTGTTTGGTCTAAAATCCATTACATTTATGTAATACAATCTTTCTGGTTTAAAAACATTTGTCATAGAAACACTTGCGGTATTGCTAGTAATATCACTACTTGCAACCAATCGCATTCCTTCTCTTAGGTCTTTGCCTAAATATTTCATTATGTAATTTCCATTACTGACAATGTTGCATCAATCGCAGAACCTGCCTCTGCTCCAATCGTTAAAACATCTGTAGCCTCAATAACCTGTTTTTGCCCACTCATTACTTCTAATGTAGTGTTTGCTGGTATAATAACTTCATTAAGTAAAGTTACATCTTCATTTGCCGTATCGTTTGCTCCTGTTCTGCTACCAGTATTTGATGATAGTTTAACTGTAACATCTCTATCAGTATCAGTTTTGTTGCATAAATTCAAACTTAAAACAATCCCTTGCGTACTTCCTGCACAAGTGTATATCGTGCTATAAGTACCACTATCAACCGCAACATCTGCTATTGTAAAAACCTTAAATGTATTTGCCATATTATTCCTTCCTTATTTATTATTATCCTAATG
>VTLG01005793.1_pt1 | contig 39710 bp, 50 predicted proteins | sample 4694571 | NCBI WGS metagenome assembly VTLG01 (sample SAMN12604809, study PRJNA352737) | marine metagenome | biome: ENVO:00000447; feature: ENVO:00000209|ENVO:00000569|ENVO:01000036; material: ENVO:00002151; isolation source: viral sequences binned using virsorter ... | reverse complement strand
TACTTAATCATTTGTTTGTTAGAATAAACGTGGACTGTTAAACTAAAACCTCCTTACATATACGTTTACAAACATGTTGGTCGTCTTCACAGTCAATCAGGCACTCGTAGTATTCTGTGATTAAATCTCTATGTGAATCTTCATATTCCATATGTTTTGATCCAGCAAGTTGATTAAATGAAATTAAGTTGTGCATAATTGCCTCGAATGAACTACAGTAACAAAGAGATTCAGATCATCTTGTTATCCCTAATTCTATCATTATTTATGCAAATTGTGTCTGTATTCCCTGATACATTTAACAAAAATTTATGCCTATTAGTATAACTTATGCTTAATATTCTCTCTTGTCTGCATAATAATCACCTAATGCTCCACTCATTAGAGTTTCACTTATCTCACCATTTGGTGTGGTAACAGTAGGAACTTTAAAGTTATTCTTTTGACCTGATTTTAATGGTGGAGTATGAGGATTTATCATATGTCTAACCAGTTCAATGACCTGATCTCTTATTTCTATCATTTCATTATAACACTCTTGATTGTAGGCACAACCACGAAGTTTAGTGTCTGGTTTATATAATGACTCTAACATTAAAGTCTTAGCACGATCCCATTTTTCAAGGTCAGTCATTTAGTTTTCCTACTTTCTCTTAGTATGTATGACTTGGCAAAGTCAAAGTTTCTACAAGTATGTACCCACTCACCATTGTGAATGATAGCAAACTTCTTTCCATCAGAAGGTACAGCTGCCCACATTCCATCTTTAGTTACATAACCTCGTTTATTTTGAATGGCTTCTTTATAGAAGGTTTGATAGTTTCCTTTCATGGTGCTGGTACATAAACATCTTCAGTTGTAGTCTCTCCATTGTTGAAAGAGTCAATCATTGAACTGGCAAGGCCAAATCCTCCAAGACCACCAACACATGATAATATTATTGCTAATGTAGTTCCAGATATTTTCTTACCCAACTTCCAACCACCATAACCACCAGCACCTAATCCAATAAAAGGAAATGTAACATATAGAATCCAAAGACCACCAAGAAATGCTGCTAATGCTAACATACCAACAGCATCGCCTGTATTAGTACTATTATTTGAAGTCACGTGATTATCATTATGTTCTGTTTCTTTAGATTCTCCTTCCCAAGTACCATTCCAGTGCATATCTCTGTTTACTCTACCATTAACACCTGCTATGGTAGCATGAGGATTACGTGCCAATGCTGCGGCTTTGGCCTGTTCAGGACTTTGTGCCTCTATTGTTTCATAGAAGAGATTTCCAGAAGAAAGAAGTTTAACGTCCCATTTCATTGAGTTTCCTCTCTGTTGTTATGGCTATTATATACTAAAAAAGGGGTCTTGACGACCCCTCTTGTGACACTTAATAAAGTGGACTAATCCCCACAGAATCTAGGTTATCTAAAAACTTCCTATAAACTCCTGAGTTCTTCAAACTGGTATGATTTAACTTTTCTGGTGTTATATTTAATTGTATTTCACCATTTGGTCTCTTCAATATACGATCAGATGCAACACATAATAGATTGTATATTACATCTGTTCTAGCTGCATTATTACCAAAAACAAACATATCAGTATTTAAGAACTTCATAAAATCTCCAGCTAATGTAGCATGGGGTGGATCTCTCAAAATCTTATCACTAATTAAATCTAAAAGATTTTCAGCACCCTCACTTTCTCCAATAGAAATCATAAGTGCCGCCCACGCTGCGAATGTTCTCTTCCACGGATCAAACTCTGATACTTCATCAAAGAATCCATCAACAAGATTAAGACCTGAACGAACATCTTCCTTCCAATAGTTCCATTGAACTATAGCATTTTTCATAGACAATTGAACTCCCTGCCTACGCTTTAGAAGTTGTCTTAAAGAACTAATTTCGGCTGGTTTGGCAGATTTATCCTTTCTTTGAATCTCATCCTCTGGTTTACGTGGTTTAGGGGGAGCTACATTAGTAAAACAATCTAAATCTACACCTAATACAACAATAATAGGGACAGTAACATCCTCACTTATTATTGCATGAAGTCTATGTTGTCCTTCTGTAATATTACCTTCTTTATTAAATGTAAGTGGTTGACCATCTTTCAACCATCCATCTGTACGAATACTCTTAGCAATCTTATTAACTTGAGAGTTGGTTATTTTCCTATTATCCTTATTATGATGAATAAGAATATACTGAGCTATTTGTGGAGTAATATTTTCCTCAAATACTTCAATATCATTTGATATGGGATTGAAACCTAATATAGTTTCATTTTTTGTTTTGGTCATGCGTTCAGCAACCTTAGAACTTTTCTATTCTATCACTTATTAAACGATCTGTCAACACCTTGACCATTAAATCCAATGATATTTGTTGTGGTCTTTGCTGCCATCCATACCATACAGACTTCTTACCCACATGATAGGGTGGCAGTTTACCAACTGTCAAGTATTGCTCCACAGTACAATCATATATGTTATCATCATTCTGTAACCACCAGTGCTTTTCACCTCTATAATCTTCACCACTCATAGGTATTAACTTATCAGTATCCATCAAATAATATAATGCCTGTGTAGCATGATAACAATGACCATAATACTTGTTAGTCTCATCTCTGAACATTAACTTCTTACGTTTGAGTAGATCAGGTGTGAGATTCTTCTGTATGAGTCCTGTTACCAGACACATATTTGCTGAACTAAACTCATAAGGTTCAAAGACAAGTCTTCTACTACCAATGATTTGTTTGCCATCATACTTATGTCTTTCAACTGTCTTCATAAAACTTCTCTAATCTGTTTTCATAAGGTAAGATTCTCTCCTCTATCAGTTCACCATAATCTTTATGTAGTTCACACCCCAAATAGTATCTACCTAACTTTTTTGCTACCATAGCAGTTGTCCCTGATCCCATGAATGGATCTAATACTATATCACCTTCTCTACTACCTGCAAGAATACATGGTTCAATCAAGTCAGGTGGGAATACAGCAAAATGTGCCCCTCTGTATGGTTTGTTTGTTATACTCCATACACTTCTCTTATTCTTTTTAGGATAACTCTTTGTCAACCCACTGTGAGGGGATAGACCAGTGCCAGGATTATGATACTTCCCTTTAGTACGATCTCTTGTACCCCAATCTTTTGCGGGTTCTTTGATTGCTTCATTGTCATAATAATACTTTTTATTCTTACTGAACAAGAAGATATACTCATGTGCCTTGGTGCATCTATCTCTCACACTCTCAGGCATTGGATTAGGTTTATGCCATATTATATCCTGTCTCAAATACCATCCATCAGCCCTCAATGCAAATGCTAACATCCATGGGATACCAATGAGATCCTTCTCTTTGAGTCCATCTAACTTATTACCTCTCCTTGCACACTTGTCTGGTAGATCCTGTTTAGTATTAGAGACTGACTGTTTAACTAATCCTTGACCTTTACCAGGTCTATAGTTATAATAACTATCTCCAATGTTTACCCATAATGTTCCATCATCTGTTAGATTTTTACCTACCTCTCGGAATACTTCTACTAGGTTACGAATATACTCTTCTGGAGATTCTTCTAACCCTATCTGACAATCCTCCCCTCCATAGTTTCTTAATCCGTAATAAGGTGGAGATGTAACACACATTTGAGCCTTATCAATAAAAGCAGATAATGTCTCTTTACAATCTCCAAATAAAATAGTGTCTTTCATTGATAATAAGAGGGTTGATACTTACTGTCTTTCCAGTTATCTAATAACCATGAACTACTATTCTTCTTATCCTCACCACCAACACCAAACTTAAACTCTACTCTCTTATCATGCCTGTATCTCTCATATTCAGGAGTATTCACACTACCTCTATCACCACCATTACAGAATAGCACATTATCATATACTTCTAATGCAGTACCAATAGCATCACAGGCACTATCATCTTTATCAATAAACTCAATGGCAATATCTACACATTTAAGTTCCTTAATGATACTCATTCTCTCACATATACTCATAAAAGGTTTACCCTTCTTTCTAGTCAACCAATCATCAGAGTTTACCCCTACACATAAAGGATTACCAAACTCTTTTGCTGCTTTAAAGTAAGCAATATGGCCACTATGTAAGGGATCAAATCCACCTGTAACTAATGTAACTATTGTCATTTAGTTTGCTCCGATAACATTGCTTTGAGTTTACCATCCTTATCGACAGTAATGTTTATTTGATGTTGGAAGTCATTATCAGTATCCATGAGTCTAATGTCTATTGCACCACCATCACCATAATATGATACGATTAACCTATTAGATTTTACTTCCCACTTATCGGGATTCTTGGCATGTTTATATACAGGATTTGAGTTTTCACTCTCATATCCTTTTATCCAATCAATCATGTTGCCCTCCATGCCACATAGCATATAAAACTTAATCCTAATAATATCATAAAAGGAATAGGAAAGAATGGTAATACTATCATAGCATGAAGTACTTGCAGTATTACTATACCATAAAATATCCACATAATCCACATCCCAATCTTATTATGTCTGGAACCTCTCTTATATGGATGGCAACCAGTAGGGCCACTGTCCCATCCATCTTGCATGTATTCTTTTGTAGGGATTTCTTTTTTCATTTTGTAACCACCGATGTTGCTGCTTCACCCTTGTTGAAAATAGTATCAACAACTGCTTCTACCTTACGTGCAGTAGAGATACCAACCTTAGAGTAAACTGGAACACATACTAAACCGTATGCCTTGTCAGTTGCCCCCTTACGGATCACTCTGCCTATGGTTTGACTGATACCAATATAATCCATAGATCTTAAGAACAAGACGGCCTCAAGTCCATTTACATTGATACCTTCAGATAATATGCTATGATGTAGAACTACAAACTTAGTATAATCATCCTTACCCCACTGATTCAATACCTCAAAGAACTTATCTCTACCTACTTTCTGACCATTAATATATGCCCCAGTCTTTGCTGTAATATACATCCAGTTATAACCACGTTCTCTTAACTGTACACAAAAATCAGTCTGTGATGTTAAGTTAGTAATCTGTGCAGTTGACTTAGCACATATCAATACCTTATCCTTCCCTAAGTTATCAATGGAGTTTATCATTTGCTCACAATCTCTGTCAGCAACTAACTCATGCTTGTCTAATAAACGTGACTCATATACCTCTACCTTTGCTGGTAGAATGTAACCTTCCTTGACTAACTTAGGTGCTGGTACTTGACATATAACCTGACCAAATATGTCAGAATCATTCATACCTGCTTTAAATGGTGTTCTACTATGCTTTGGTGTAGCAGTAAAGAAATAAGACCTATCAGCATCCCATGAGAAATGCTCAACAGGAACAATGAAGTTTCTTTGTACTGAGTTATGTGCTTCATCAAAGTATATTGTATCTACAACAATATTACTCTCTTGTAATCTATGTAATGAATGATATGTTGTGAATATCATTTGATTTGCATTAGACTCATAACATAGGAAGTTATGGTATCTAATATCAGATACTTTGGTTGAAGAGAAATGGTCAGTCTCACCACTGTGAACGTGCATGACTCTTACATCGTTAAACTCTCCTGTTTCCAAGAACTCAGAACATAGTTGCTCTGCTAATAGGATACGTGGAGCGACTACGACAATGGTTGCAATCTCTTGTGTACGGAATACTCTCTTGGCATCCTCTATCATACACATGGTCTTACCACCCCCTGTAGGTACAATGACTTGACCTTTAGGGTTCTTTGCCATAGCATCCAGAGCATCAGTTTGGTGTGGACGTAATGGCATTAATGTTTTGTAACTGTAAGTATTATAGCATAAAAAAAGACCCTGTGGTGGGTTTTGTGACAGTTCTTCAACCGTCCCTTTAAAATTCTTGATAAGCCCTGCCTTAAGCCCTAGCAATGCTAGTTATAAGATTTTATATTTCCACTTCAGTTTCATGCTTCACATCTAACATTATAAAATCCATAGATTCATCTGAAATATTACCACCATCATGTACATAATCCATTACAGGATAGCATTGAGCAACTCCTTCTTCCCATGATACTCTCTTACCTTGCCAGTTCATATAACATTTATCTTTATCAGGAATAGTTAAAGGTAACTGTATTCTTTTATATCTGTGTGGGTACACATCAGGGTCTTTATGTGGATTAAGTATAGTTCCAGCATGAAATATAGAATAGGTTGAATATATTATATCCTCATTCTCAAAGATCTTAATAACTTTATCAGTCATTAACTTTCTTCTAATCATTATACGTTTGCCAGCACCTTTTAACCATGCTAGATAAATGTCTTTATTACTATAACCTATGGCAGTAGGTACTTTCTTAAGTGGAAATGTTGTTACTTTTCCCCATTCATATAGTGTTTGTAACTCATCTTGAGTAATCATTCTTCTTCTTTTATCTTCCAGAATAATCCTACTAGACCATCATTTATCTGTACATCATAATCTTTATGTTCTAACTTTGCGTAATCCATTCTCTCTAGTTCTACACCATTAATAACAGGCCTACCATCAAAACATACAAGACGACCTTCATCATTACCTCTAAAAGATTCAGTAACTATCTTTGCATCCCATAGTTGTCTCTTATCTAATGTATTAAATCCATACATGGTAAATGGTTCATGAGAATGAAATATTGTATGTTTTCCCATGTATTTCTTTATATCTACAAAGGCAGGAGCTGTGGCTATCTCTGTAAGACTATCATCAAATGGTACTCCCATTTTACCAGATCCCCTAACCATGATCTGATACATTGATGTCCTCTCTCTTGCGTGTTCTGCATGAATCTCATTCACATCACCAATAGTACAACAAAGAGAGAAATCCCCACATTTTTTAAAGTATCTAGTTACACTCATATTTTTCTAACTCCTTATTAACTTTATCTAGTAAGTCTTGATGATAATCATACCATAGTTTAGCACCAAATTGCAAGTCGCCTCTATCTTGATAAGGTTTATATACTTTTAACCAAGACAATGTGTTACGCAAATAGATTAGTTGATCATAATCTACCTCAATCATAGTGTAACTTCCCTTGTTTTCAATAGATTCATAGCTCTAGGTAGATGTTTAACTTTTATAACTTTCCCTACTAGATCTGGTACGTTTAACTTACCTTCTATTTCAGTACCCGAATTCTTAGGAAGAATAGGTCTACTATTCTGTTGCTTTCTTAATCTAGCTTCTCCAAAAGATTTCATCAAACTAAAAGCAAAAGTATCAGCACTATAACAATCTAATTCTTTTAGATCTACCATCCCAGCTTTGGCCTGATTAATAGGATAATGTGATTGTTCCTCACAAAATCTTACACAAATTTGCTCCTTTTCAGGAAAATATTCTATTATTTTAAAAATGTTATTCATCTTTACTAAAATTAAATGAGATTGAAATACGTTTTTCGTCTGATTGATTTCTTGTTACATAGTGGTCAAGATAACTAGGAAAGATAAAAAAACGTCCCCGTTTTGGTGGAAAATGGGACGCATAAGCTGTATCATCATGCCTATTAAGTGACGGTCTGAATACTATTGTACCAGATCCTTCAGGAATTGCAACATAAAGAACGGCTGACACATAATGTGGGTGATGATTATGTGTATTTGTAGACATATGTTTCTCGTGGATATGTCCCCAATACCCTTCTACCTTTATTCTCTCTCCTGTAACTGCTTCAAATGCAGTTTTCATTTCCTCGACAATACTATCTACGATAGGATTAGGGGGACAATAAGAATCCTCAAATAATATACTAGGAGCGTTTTCACTTAATCTCGTAGTATAATTATCTCGTAGTATTTTTTCAAGTCCATCGAGATCAGCACTAGATTCTCCTTGAATTAAATCAAGTTGTGCTAATGTAGTAACTGTGACTTCCATCACTTACCCATTAATATAGAAGTAAATTTATTTAGTTAAGATAATTTATGATTTATTGAACCACATCTCCTGTTTGAACATTTGTGTCTTCCACTTTTGCTGCAGCTGCAGGAAAAATGTTTACTGTAATAGATCCATTAGTTCTTCTAAAAGCAGAACCATTAGCACCATTTGATCCTGCGGTCTTATTACCATTTCCTGCGGAACCTGTTGATGAATCATTTGTATCAGCTCCATCAGCACCATCACCAGCACTTTGATCTCCTGATCTTCCTAATCCACCACCATTTTTAGTCTGATTACCAGTACCACCAGAACCATCATGACCACTACCACCTGGAGCTCCTACATTTCCAAAAGTCAAACCAGCACCGCCACCGCCACCGCCACCTTGCTGTGTTGTGGTTGACCACTTACCTGATGTATAATAGCCGCCACCGCCGCCACCTCCACCAAATCCTTTTCTAATTACACCACCATTTTTAATAGTTATAGTTACATCATTATTTGCACCAACAGCACTCATTCCATTAAAACCATCTGTACCATTTGCATTTCCATCTCCAGCATTACCACCTTTTCCACCACTACCAAATATTTTACCCTTATCTCCAACTAATATGTGAAGATCAGTTCTGCCTGTCCAAGATCCAGTTTTAACTGTGACATATTTTTTATTATTGTAAGTAGAACCACTTGGTCGTCCTGAAAAAACTTTATTAATGTATAAAATAACTTTCGCTCTTGGATTAGTAGCACTAAACGAAGAAGGTGGAGATGGAATATTATCTTCACCTATTCTAATCCTATTACCAGAATTCCACATAGATTTAGCATTTATAGTACTCCCATGATAGTACTCAATACTACCACCTGGAGGAATAGTAGCATTAAGACTTGAAATAACCATCTCTGCATTTACATCAAATCCATTGGTTGCATCGTCATCCCATTGGATCCTCTGTTCATTTTCTACGATCCTATAACCAGCAGTGCTGCTCTGTCCAGTAATATTCCAGAGGTATTCGTTACCACCTGTAACACTAAAAGATCTTGAGTACTGGCCAGATTGATTGTTACCTTGAGTAAATATTTGACCACCAACAGTCAGTGTACCAACTGCTTGACCTGAAGTACCAGGGTTGTCATTCCAACCAAAGCCTAGGGTGATGGTGCCCGTGCCACCACCTTCCACAACGATACCTGATCCATCTGATTTCATATATGCACTCAAGGTGTTATCACCAGTTGCAGTGAACCCATCAATTAAACATGTAAGTTTTCCATTATAGAAATCACTAAACTTTATTTGACCTGAAGTTGGAATACTTGAGTCTGCATCAGGTCCAGCATTAGTTGATAGAGGAAATCTCAATCCATTTGATCCACTACCACCTCCCTGATCATGAGCTCCATATTTTTTATCTATTCTATATGCACCAAATGATCTATCAAAAGTTTGTCCAAATTCATTTTCAATATCAGTAAATGATAATCCATTAGTAGGGAGTCCATAATTCTCCTTAGAAGGATCTGTTTCTACAGCGGCTGATTTTATTGTCATAACTTTATGATCCTTGATCTACAGTTGCTATACCAACCCATCTTTGATTTCCTGTTCCACCACCAGCAATATACATTTGTAGTTGATTATAAGTACTATTGAATACCAATGAACCATTAGGTAAAGTTTCACTATTACCATTATTAATGTCCCTCAATGCATTTCTTTCAGCTTGAGTTACAGTTGGTGGTATCATATACCTAGTCTTTCTTAACTCTGTCTCATGAAACTGTACGGGACTGTTACCTGCGTTGCTAAAATCAACAGCAGATCCTGGCGTTCCTCCAACACCAATCATTCTAAAATATGAGGCTGTTTCAGGGTTAGCTAAACCAACATCTGCATAGAATGTATCTGTCTTAATAGCTACTTGACCAATGCTGTTAACTATAAACTGATTTTGGTTAGAAATATCAGGATTAAGAGTAAGTAAATGGTTATCATTTGCTGTATCATTTGGATTGGTTCCTACCCCTATACCACCTGTAGCCATTACATCAACAAATGTTGATACTCCTGAAGTAGCAGCAGTATTAATCCTTAACAAAGCCTTAGTTGGATCATCTGCTCCAAGAGAATTTGTTCCTTTGTCTAGGAATTGTACAGTACCATCAGTTGAATAGACAGAACCATTAAGAGATCCTACGAAGTTACTCTCTAATGTGAGAGAGTTGGCTGATATAGTACCTGAAACAAAAGCATTTCCTCTTATTGTAGTAACACCAGTTACATCTAATGGATGTGCGGGATCTGTAGCACCAATCGATAAATATCCAAGTGTAGGATCAAATACCATCGTAGGAGCTGTATTTGCTCCCTTTCTCCATGAGAAGACACCTTCACTAGAAGCACCTGAAACTAGAGAAGGGTTGGATACAAAGTTTATATTACCTTGACTATAGTTTGCAATGTCTAATGAATTGGATTTATCCTTATCCCACCATCCAGTAGCAGTGTTATTGTATCTAATAACAGCATTATTATTAGCAACAACTTCACTTCTTCCAATCGCAATGGTTGTTTCATTATTGTAACTTGAGAAAAATACATCAACATTACCATCATCACCTGGAATTCCACCACCATTCTGTACTTGTAAGTCGCCAGAAAAGATTGAAGCAGTTCCTATACCAGCACTTGTGAAACTTACTGCACCACCAACAAAACCACCTCTAGCAGTAATAATACCAGTTGTATCAACACTAGAATCTGCATTTAATGTAGTAGCAGTATCAGCATTACCTGTGACATTACCTGTGACATTACCTGTATGAAGACCTACAAAAGCATATGCTGTTGCTATACCAACTGTAGAATCCAAACTTAAATATTTTGCTTCAACTGTACCTGTAGAAATACCAGTAGTAGCACCTACTCCAACTCTCGTGAGTAGAGGGAACTTACTATTCTCTAAAACAGGAAGTCTAGCATTATTAATCGTATTATGGGCAATATTTGCAGCATCAAGTTCAATAAGAGATGTACCTGGTCCAACAAATCCAGCAACAGCAGTAATAATACCAGTTGCTTTTAAACTACCACCTTGAATACCATTAAAACCAATTCCACCATAGTACATGGGTGAAGTTTCATATTTATTATTTTCTGGGTTAACTCCTATGATAAGATCATATCCCCAATCTCCTCTATTGGTTCCTATACCAACAGCCAGCATCTTATCTGTAGTGTTCCTTAAATCATATCCACCAGTAGCAAGACCAGTATTTTCAACAGAACCCCATGGGTCAGCACTTGGTCCATAGTTAGGGCCTGCAGGAGCACCTTTTGCTTTTTCAAGTATAAACTTAGTTGTTGCGAATCCTACAATATTACTCAAATATGAGCCATCACCATAATATTCCTGAGCAGTTACAACACCTACAGCCGAAACACCAGCACCGATATGAAGATAATCCTTAAAAGTAGAAACACCTACAACCGAAATACCAGCACCAACATGAAGATAATCATGAACAGTTATATTTTCACTTACTACAGTGCTACCTTTCACATCAAGATGAGCTGTAGGAATAGTTGAACCAATCCCCACCAATCCACTTGCATTTACAATAAAGTTATCGTTATCAACTTGAAGTCCATTTTTAAAGTTGAATGACTTATTATACTGTGCCATTGATGTCTACATTTTTAGTTATTTATCTGATAGTTTTTGTTCAAGGTTATCAACCTTCTCTGATAGTTCTTTTATTGCTTCAATCAATACAGGAACTAATTTCTCGTACCTAACTGCATAAGTACCATCTTCTCTAATAGTTGTAATACCAGGAAGTCCAAGAGCATCAACTTCTTGTGCAATAACACCAACATCAGACCCTTCTTTATTAGATGCTTCATTCCAATCAAAGGTATTACCACTGATTGAAATAACTTTAGCAAGAGGATCTTCAATAGCTTTAATGTTATCTTTTAATCTTTGATCAGATGAATAGTAAGCATAGATGTCACCATACACATAAAGATTACTAGTACCAGACATGGTTGCCAAACCAATTACTGCTCCATTTGTATGAGTTTGAATCTTTTGATAACCACTACCATCAGAATTAGTGTGATAGAACTCTGTATCTCCAGAAGCACTAAACCTTGCCATTACGGTAGTGCCGTTTGTTTTTGTAATGAAAACCTCTTGGTCACTTTGAAGATAAAGATACCCTGTACCTACATCTCTAACAATAGAATTTGCACCATCATGAACTATCTCCATATCAGGATCACCAATAGTATTACCAAGTGAAACCTTTACACCATCATCAAGATGAAGTGGAAGAATTCCTCCAGGAAGACCAATATTGATTAATTGAGAACCATCACCATAAAACTTACCAGTAGGAGGATTATCGAAACCAGCAGTTATAGAAGTTCCTGCTCCTATAGAATCAGCACCAATAGTATTAGCAACAGAAATAGTTGAACCAGTACCTAGAATAATATCTCCACCAACCCTTAAGGTTAGACCAATACCAACACCACCAGTAACAGTTAATGCAGCATCAGTTGTACTGGTAGCATCAGTACCATCTGTTGATTGTAACTTACCTGAAGCATCTAATGTAGCATTAACTTTAATCGTCTGGTTAAATGTAACAGGACCATCAAACTGTGATAATACATCAGTAGAATCACCACCCTCTACAACAAGTCTTTCTTTTACAACTAACTCATCAAATACAGAACTTAATCTTGATGGTATTTGGCCAGTAACTGTTGAAACAGGAGTATCATATGTAGTAATCTCTCCAGTAGAAGAAGATGTTTTCCTGTTACCAATATAGAAGTCACCACTACTATTCATACCAGTATATACAACAATACCAGCACCTTTCTCTTGAGATTGAGATAGGAACTCTTCTCTTTCAGTTAGTGTTCTGTCTTGAACTTGAGGTAACGAAGTTGAATAGTTACCAGGACCAAAACCAAGATATTCAAATGTATGTCCTGAACAACGAATCAATGAAGGTCTACGAAACTCAATAGGAATTGGTTTAATCTTTCTAATAAGTGAACCAGCATCATGTGCAGCAGTTTGAGTTGCTAATGCACCACGAATAACTGTAATTACATCATTACCAGCACCACTTAAAGTTGGAAGTGCTACCCTAAAGATTTCATCATCTATTTGGAAATAAGAACCATAAGGGAATCTCTCCAAAGGAGTTGTAGTAGCATTAGTACTAAAATCAGACATTCGAACAGTATTAGCACCTGCACCTGAAAGAATAGCATCTGCTGCTACAGCAGTTTGAAACTGCTGTGTAAGAGGAAATGCTCTGATACTTAAGTTTTCAGCAGTTGCATCAGAAACATTCTCATTAGCAGCATATCCAAGTTTAAAGTACAGAGTTGCAGTAGATACATTACCTTTTACTAGAAATACTGTGGGACTAGTAACTGTTTGAACAAAATAATCACCTATTACAGTACCAGTACCTTGCTGTAGTCTAATCTGATTACCAGCAACTAATCCATGGGGTAGTGTAGCATCAACAGTAAAGGTTGTAAGATCTGTACCTATATCATAAGAAGCAGCAATAGAAAAATCATTTTGAAACCCAAGTTCTAAAGCTATCTGATTTGGAACAGGTGTAGGATCTGTTACTAAAGCATTACTAACAACAATTGTAGTTTCATTAGTAATAGAGTCAATGTTTGAATACGTATCATCAGTAGTTCCAACTCCAGTAAACTGCAGCATGTGTGCAGCAGCATAATAAGTACCACTATCAAAAACTTGAAGTATAGCACCACCACCCCCAGAACCTATTTGAGATTTATCAAAATAATAATCTCCAGCAGAATATGCAGAACCTGGTGCTACTATCTCAAAAGAGTTAACTGCTGTACCACTAACTGTTACATTAGCAGTTGCTCCTTGCCATGTTCCTGTCTCTGATCCAGTCAATATCTTGACGTTTTGATAGGTTCCATTATCATAACCAGAACCAGCAGCACCAGATTTTATATTAGCAGTTGAAATACCAGATAATCCATGTCTTTGCGAGAATGTAACATTATAGACTTTTCCACTAGATCCATTAGGAGTTACTGATGCCACACTCTTACCAATACCCAATACTTTACTTAAATCATCTACACTTTCTCTTGTTAGACTATATTTAAGATCATTTGTTACAACATCACCAACAGGATCTCTCTTTGCAAATGATGTAGCAGCTCTAGGGTTAGCATCTACATTATCCCTATCCAACTGTGGATAAAGATTGACAACATTCTGACTGTATTTTTGATTTGTAAATACCTCTGGTGGTGCATTCTTTGCATCAAAGACATATAAATGATATACACCATCCTGACTATCCTTTATATACTCTGAAATCTGTTCATTTCTGTAGATATAAAGATTGGATTGGATATTATTTCGTGAGTATCGAGGTAATGCAATAGATCTAACAGTATTATCATTTGTAGATTCAGTTCCATGTTCTTTAGGACATAGATATTTAAATTCCATATCACTAGGAACTTCACTTACCACAAATGTACCATTATAACCAGTATTTCCTACACCAGTTACGTTCACTCCATCAGTAACACCTGTAACAATGACTGTATCACCAACATTAACATCATGAGGTATTTCTGTTCTAATAGTTGCAGGTTGAGTTGTTCCAGGTGAAGTACAGGTAGCAATAAACCTTGGATTTCTGTCAAAGAAGTAATCTTCTTCTGTTAACAGAGTATTTAAAGTAAAGTCTGCATCGGATCTCGCACCTGTATCACTAGATGGTTGAATAGAGAATCCTGCCTCTGGATTCTTAGAAACTCCTGCTGTACTAGGGATTACCACCCTTACCTTATAAATCTTTTCATCTAAACTTCTAGTATCATCTATTCTCTTAAAGGTACTGATTTCAGAAGGACCAGTAAGAGAGGGTGTAGCTGCAAATGTATCGTATATGGTATTACCACTCCATTGAGTCCTAATAAACCAACCAGTTTGTCCAGTAGAACTATACTGAACTGGATGACCAGGATCACCAGCAGTTTTATCAGTTACTCTGGATATGATTTCAAGGTTAGTACCTCCAGATACAGTAAGATTATTACCTTTTATAGCATTAGTATAAGAAGATGCTAACTGAACTTTAGTTGTTCCATCTTGGATTATATAATAAACAGTATCACCCTCAATATTATGAGGATAATCTCCTGTAGCACTACGAACAATAACCTTTTCAGCAGTCTCTAAACTATTTGTACCAATAGTGAAACTATTGGTCATTGAAGAAGGTGAACTTGTAACAGTATATTCTACTTGTGAAGACTGATTGTTACTACCAGGGATTACAACTGATGCTTCATATGTTGAACCATCTATAATCAAATATAACTTTTCGTTAACTCTTGCACCAATTTTATAACCCTGTTGAGTAACTGGGGGTGGAACGTCTTGATCATTATATCCTTGAAGGTATAATCTTGCACCATTTCCATGGGCTATTATTTTACCAATATCAAATGCTAACCAGTTAATATCTTCTTCAGTTGTTTCGATTGCTCTAGGTGGTATAATAGAAGTTATAACTGCTTTATCATCTTTTCTAAATGCTTCCTTCTTAAATCCTTCAGAAACTAATGCTAACTGACCAAAGTTTGAGTTAGAGTTTGTAATAGAAGCATCACCACCATTTTGTGCAGCAAAATGCTTTGTATATCCAATAGCAAATACAGAAACAATTTGAAGAACAGCATCATTAGTGATGTCTATATGACATGTCTCCCATCCTGGCCTGTATATGGCACTAGAATCTAAGTGATACGCTTGACCAGTACTTGTAGCAGAAGATTGTGCTGATAATGCACTACCATTTTCTACAGCATAAGTAATACCACTATAAGAACGTGATGAATCATTATACTTTACAAAAGCACGGTCATCTTTCTGTAGAGATATACCCGTAAACTGGGCAACAACCATAGAACGGAAACCTGTACACTTCTGACCATCTGCCTTCATTCCATTCATACCATAAACTGAACGCATTGAACAGTTAAAGATATATGGAGAAGCACCTTTTACAGTATCAGTTTCAACTGTAACGGTAGCAGCAGAAGTTCCACCATTGGGAAATGGTGCTGTAATACCAGGAATAGTATAATAGAACTGTTTAGGATTAGTGTTACTTACTCCCGATACAAGAGTAGAAATATTATACTGAATCTCTCCAGAAACACCCCTAATCTTAATAGGTGTACCAATATCAAGATTATGATCTGTTGCTGTATTAACAGTTATTTGCTCATTTACATTACCAAGACCATCACCAGCAAAGATTGTATCAATCTCTATAGGATCAGTAGCAAAAGCACCTACAATCTCAAATTCAGGTAGTTGCTTATCAAATGCTTGTGGATTCTCAGGATATTTCTCAGCTGCTTCTATTGCTCTTGTAGAACCTTGATTATAAGCATTAGATACTTTGGCATAATACATATCAAGATCAGTTAGATCATAATAATTTGTACCGCCAGAACCAGTATATTCTACCTTATTAACACCATCACAATACTCAAAACAAGTTAGTTTATGATGAGAGAATATAGGAGTAGCTAATAAAGTGAAATCTTCATCATCAGTATAAACTGTTTCTAATTCATTAGCATCAAATATAGAGAACTGCCAGAAGTAACAAGAACCAGTGATTCTAAAAATAGCAGACTTCGGTACACTATCATCTGTAGGGTTAGGTACATATAATGGACGGATCCTAGTCTTTCTTAAATCTTGTCCAACAATAGAAGTACCTCTAGGTACTACCACACCACCATGTACACTATTAAACTTATAAAGTATATTACTATCTTGAGTTAGATCAAAGTTTGAACCTAAGTTTAAATCCAAATCTGTTCTAGCAGTACTTCCTCCACCTGATTGTCCTGCTCTCTTTATCTTAGCAACACCACCTACATTCCATATTGCTTCTCCTGGTCTATTATCTACAACATGCTCACCAGGCATTAGCATTATTGTTGTTCTTTCTATTAAATCATTATTTCTTCCTTTAACATAAGAGAACCTTGCCGCTTCTATAAGGGCTCTCTGTATAGTCTTGAATGGACGTGCCAATGACGTACCTTCATTACTAATACTATCGGTAGAATCTAAATCGCTTGGACTCACATAAAGAATCCGTCCATCAGTATTCTTTATAAAGTTATCTAATTTATTCAGTGGCATGGGATTATGACTACTAAAATTATTACTATATCTTATTTAGTTAGGTAAATCTTCATCCCCATATTCATACTGGTCTAAAGGCAACTCTTCAGGGTTCTCTAGTTCTATCTCAAATACCAAAGGATTGAACTCTTCCTCCATCAAATAAGCATAATAGTTATATAACTCTTCCGTATTATATTTCTTTTCGTTGTTCGCAATCAGTAATACATCTTTCTCTTCTACACCAACATCTACTAAATCATCCCATGTAAAAGGTATTCCATTGATAAAATACATGAGAACTATTTTCTCATTCTTATTCAACCAATCAGAATACCAACAATAAGTAGAAGATATTCGATACATTAGTTTTCAGCACCGCCACCAGTTCTTTGGAGACGTATCCATTCTTCCTCTGTTATTTCCTTCTTCTTTTTATTATCTTTTCTATATTCATCATGTAATCTTTCTAATGCTTTGATTCGTTTTTCCATTAGTCACCTTTCATTACCTCCGATATTTATACGTCCGTATATACCAATCTATCTTCAGGGCAAGTCGCACGAACAACACTCAATACATTCATAAACTGATTGGTATTATCGCATACGATTTCCTTCGTATCCCCTTCATTGGAATAGAGATAGAAAGTTTTCTTTGTGGGATCCACCACACACTTAGCTAAGTATTCTTCGTCCATCCATGCTGTAATATGGCTCATATAGTATAGCAGATACCTATTGATCTGTCAAGTCTTTAAGATGAAATTCGATATCCACCAAAGTTAGTTCTATTTGCTTTTATATATTCCGCCACACTCCCATCATTTTCATTGTGATAAGTTTGCATTGATATAGTATCACCTTCAGCTAATGAAACTACCTGAGAATACATACCTGAACTTATATTACGATCATTATATGCACTACCACCTAACCTGCTTTCAGCAAACACAGGCGGGCTTGCACCATTTTTACTAAATCCAGTACGAACTACATCATCACCCTTAATGTCGTCAATAGCAGTAATACCATACAGATAATACATACCTCCACATCCAGATGGTACTGTAAATACTCCAGTGGTCGAATTCCATCCACCATTACTTTTATCTATTGCATTATCTGTAAGATTTGTAACTGTAGTCCAAGTCGTCTTCGGAACCTCTTGAGTATCATTAGCAGGAGTTCCAAACCACATAGGAGATACTTCTGATATAGTACTTCCTTGAGAACCATAACCTATAATATTTCCTTTACCTACCCTAATTCCACTTTGATTCAATCTAAAAGCATATTGATTATCAGCAGATAAAGCATTCCACGTCGTATTATCAGTAAGAGTATTTGTCTGATAGACTGTATAATTATCAATCGTTCCTACAAATCTACCATCTGATCCTGTTTGGTAAATAGCTTTTGCTGGACCATCAGAAATAGTAAGATTATTAATAACAAACCCTTCATCGATATTTGAAACAATTCTAATTCCAGTATCTGCTCCTTTTTTAGTACCAGCACTATTGCTAAAGAAACCATTAATGGTAACATTATTCATAGTCCAATTTCGGACAGAGTTATGTAGATGCATAACATATCCATTACTTCCTGTTGCAGCATGATTGGTTACCAAGTTACTATTAGGTTGATAACCATCTATTGTATATGCTCGATCTTTACTACCATCAGAAATAGTAAGATTATTGACCACCACACCATCATAAGAACCCAGTTCAAATGCTCTTTGAGGTCTACTGGTATCTGCATCTTTATCTTTACCACTATCACCCATTTTTTTAAAGGTCTGGTCACATGGAGCAATAATTTGAATATTACTTAAGGTTACAGTATTTGCTGTTGCACTATAACCATTATCACTAAGTGATGTTAGTTTACCTGCTGCATAAGTGGCCTGAAGAGCAGTTGGGACAGTCGCATTATCAATCCCCCCATTTGCTCTCCATGCAGTCTCACTAGCCCTTGTTTGAGTTCTCCATCCACTATGATGACATTCAACACCTCCAACACAGTTAATAATTTCCATTCCATCAACAATAACATTATATGGAGCTGGTGCATAACCATGAGCTTTGATTTCTACACCTTGATTGCCTTTATATGCCCTACAATTATACATTTGTACATTTCTACTACCATCATCTATTTCAAAACAATTAGTATTTGGACCACCACTATCAACTGTACTATAACCACCTCTAGGAGATTCAGATATACAATTAGTGATTAAAATATCTGATGAAAAATGAGTTGTTAAGTTATCATCTCCAGCACCTGTAAAATAACAATCATTTACTGTTATATACTGTGCTCCTTTGTGCATATATGTAATAGCACTATCATAATATGCGGCAAAAGTACTACCAACTCCCATCTGACCTCTTCTAAAGGAAGACGTTATATCCAAACTATGTCTTTGACCATGAAGACAACGTACTCGATTTAATGTTACATATTTACTATTGTAGATAGTTAAAGCATTACGATTAGTCGCATTTGCTACGGCCTTAACTACGCAATCTCCTACACCAACCAATCCTTCTGTCCAAACTGTAAATGTATTATTATCAGTTACTGTTCTGACTTTTATTTCACCATTAACAGCACTTCCTGATGTATAATCTACATCTACACTTTCACCCACTTCAAATCCATGATTAGGAACAGTTAAAGTTCCTTCTACACTAGAAACTTCAAAAGTACATCCAGTTCCTCCTCCTCCAGAGACCGTGATAACATCTCCAACCTTATAATCAGTACCACCACTATTACCAACATCAATAACACCGACAATACCTTTAATAGATTGAACTGGAAACTTTGCTCCAGAACCTACAGCATTATCACCATTAATCTCGATTTCATCTCCTTTTAAATAACCACTACCACTCTCAACCTTAGAAACAGAAATTACTTCACCAGATCCATTAGTAGTAATATTAAGTGTTAATCCTTTTCCTTTAGCTGGAGTGCTACCAGTGACATCAGTATCAGATACGATATTTGTACCTACAGGACCATAAGTTGTACCAGAAGTATAACCACTACCACCATTAGTTAAAACTCCTGTACCAAACACTTCCCCAGTGTATGTAATATCAACTGTCATTCCAGATCCAGATCCACCTGTCGTTGCAACATTACTTTGTGAATTGACTGTCAAGAGATAATTACCATCACCAGCCGTCAAAAGTTTTATATCTTTTACCACACCACCTATACTATAACTTCCTGTTTTTGGTTGTGAATATATTGGTGTATAATTAACTAATTCTCCTCTTGGAAGTGTAGTAGTATCATAATCTGTAGTAGTATTTTCATAACCATGCCACCTCTCAGTATTAAAGTCAAAAGTTATATCTTCAATTATTACATTTTCTGTTGTCGTATCCCACTCTCCTATAATTCCCAATCCTTCCATTCTACCAACTGACTTATCCATCTTAATGATGGTATTCTTTGCAATATCACCTTTCACAGCAATATTAGATGGAAATATTATAGATGATGTAACCATATAAGTTCCAGAGGGAAAATAAACCGTGTTTACACCTTCTCCTGATGCAAGAGATGCTTTTGTAAGAGTATCATTAATAGCTTTAGTATCATTAGTCTTACCATCTCCTTTAGCACCATATTCTTTAACATTTAAAAAATCACGACTTATACCTGTCAGAGAAGAACCATCACCAACATATTTCTTAGCAGTAACATTAGTAAAATCACCGTTTGGTGAAATTACTTTAGGTGTATAGACAATATCGTTAAATTCAGGCATTATCCTACTCCAAAAGAATCTCTAATCCCTTCAACCATATCACCGATCAAACTATCAATACTATCAACTACACCAGAGATTGGTCCTTGTTTTAAATGTTTTCCCAAGTTACCTCCTCCACTACTTACGTTTACTTGGTTTGCCTGTAAAATTACTTGAGATGTTTCTCCTTTAGATGTTCCTACTTCAACAGTACCATTGGCATGAAGAGCAATATTTCTCTCAGCACTTAAAATAATACTATTATTAGAATGTAATACAATATCACCATCAGCATTTACAGAAATCTTACCTTTCCAAGAGGTGACTTGCATTCCAGTAGAATCATTAGTAGCTTTACTAGCAACATCGACTTGAAATGTTTCCTCAGTTTCAAATCTCGTAAGACCACCATCATGATGGGCAAGTAAAACTTTTTTGTTTGAAGAGTTTTCGCCTTTTAAGGCCCATGCTTCGGGTCCAGCAGTTCCACTCTCAGGATTATCTGTCTCAATATAAAGTTTAGGCCCTAGAACTTCCTGTCTAGTAGCATCATTAGCTTTACTCATTAATCTTACCTATACAATCAATAACTTCAATAATATCTCCTTGTGGTCTTGTTGTAGACATAATAGGACGTAAAATAGCACCAATACCAGTGCTTGTATTGATATTTAGTTCTGGTAATTCAGTATATGCTACACTATTCACCAAACTAACATTAGTTATTTTACCATCTAAAACTTGTAAATCAAAGTCTTCTAAGGTATCATCTACTTGATAAGATCTACCTTCATCAACAATCACAACACCTGAAATATATAAGGGAACATCTTCACCATCAGCAGAATAGTTTTCACCAGGAGTAATCATGGTGATGCTAGTTAATTGACCATATGTAGGAGAATTCTGGTTATTATCAATCGTTGCTCCAGCAAAAGCACCATAACCTTCATTACAATCATCATCAATGGATATAACAGGTGAACTAGTATATCCACTACCAGGATCAGTAATCTCTACTCCTGCAATACTTGCAGTTCTTCTTACAGCACCCCAAATATCATTTGTATCTATTTTGTTAATAAAATCAGCAAAAATAAGTTTACCTTTAGCTCCAGTTCCTCCACCACCTAGAATAGATACACTAGGTCCACTACATCCAGTATCACATGGTGAAAGTGCTGATGATGATCCGCTTGAAGAAGATCCAAAAGTATCCCATTGACCATATTTTTTCTCAAAGTCTGTTAATCCAGATGCTTGACTTGCTGCTTGAGCAACACCCACACCTTGAAAGATTTTAGCAAAACTTGCTGTCGCTTGAGCAATACTAGTACCTTGTGTCTGTCCCCTACCTGTTATGTACTTATTACTTGGTACAAAAGGTGGTGTCTCTTCACACTTAAAAGTATCTTTAACTCTTTGTATCACATCAATACCACTAGTTAAGAAAGCTACTGGATCAAAAGAAAACCCAAGTTGGTCTGCTATAGGTGCTAATAGTGGTTCAATCGTATCATTAAGTTTAGTAGTTACATCATTCATAATAGCACCCATTATCTCTTCAGTAACACATGAAGTTGGATTTGTTACATTTTGAGCTGCTGCAGTTAATAAATCAATAACTGAATCTTTCATTGCTTTTTGAATATCCACTCCTCCACAAGTAACTTTATTAAATAGATTACTAGCAGTAGTGGCAAGAGGAAGTTGTTGAGCAATAGTCATTTCAATAGCTAATGACTTAGGATAAGAAGGAGATATTTTAGCAAACTCTGTATTCTTTATCATTGAATAACCACCTGCAATTTTTGATGACATTGCCATATTAACATCAGAAGTCATCTTATTAACTACAGAACCCATACTATTACTAATCTGTGAAGCAGATTGTCTAATCTCTTCAGGCATATTTAAAGATGATGCACCAGGTACAGTTACCTTATTAAAAAAGTTATTAAGAGTTGCTTGTACTTGCTCAAAAGAAGTATTTTTAGAAGCATCTCCTTGAATCACAGTGTTTCCTGTAATACTACTATCAGAACTTACACATTCATCTGCTGCTCTAACAAACTGATTTCTTTTCTTCTTTTGTACAGATGTAAGATTATCATATTTTTTAGGAAGTATTTTACCCAATTCTTTTGGAAACAAATCTTTTGCTTCTTTAATAATACCTTTTAGTTTATCACTTACAGGATTTGCTTCTATAAGTTGAGTAAAATATTGTTTTTGAAGATTATCAAGTTGAGCAGGAGCAGGTGTTTTAACACTACTAAACTGCTTTACTATCCCCACAGTACTATTCCATGCCTTATTATATTCGGCATTAGGAACAGCACCAACACCATATTTGGTTTCCAAAGCAGCAAATTGTTTATCAAATTCTGCTCTTCTTGCTCTTATTTGTTGTATATTAGAATCTGTCATGAGTATATTTATTATGCTTCATTAGTAAGTTGATCTACTATATCAGTTACTGGAGTAGAGATTACCTCTAGAGTATCACCAAGTAATTCACCTGCCTGTGCAAGTGGTTGAGTAAAGGGTTGAACAAAAGCATTTAGTTGTGCGAGTCCTGTAGGCAATCCTGCTTTTTTCATTGCTGATAGTGGTGATTTTCTTTTAGGTTTTGCAGTACCAGATTTTGCTTTTGGAGTACATACAGGAACTTGCTCAGTAAATTCCTGTCTTCCTAAGAGTGTTCCTGCTTTAGTCGAACCAACAAATCCAGTTTTTGAATCAAATCTCTGTGAACCATATTGAATACCCTGTGTTCTTCCTAGAACACCAGTAATCATAGGATTTTGTTTCCTATCTCCATCTAAAAACTTACCCGTAACAACATCACCTTGAGATATTGCTGGTGTTTTCTTTCGACTCCCTGCTCCACTACCATCAGTAACACCAAGTCTTACTAGAGAATATACAATATCTTTATCTTTAATAGTATTGTTATTAGGGTGATTACCCATTATACCAACCTTAAATCTATAACCAAATCCAGCATTACCATCAACTTGATCTTTTTGTGAATCATATGGCAAAACCATACCAATCCATTCGTGGGTTCCCAACCCAAAATAATCCATATCCTCTAGATTTGCCATATTACCTCCTATTTCCCCTTCTTAGTGTTTTTTGAAAAATGCATTCCATAAGAATCTCTTATCAAATTTATAGCAGTAACTGATTTCTCTGGTTCAAAGTAATGACATAATGATTGAATAATATAGTTACCACTTGATTTTTGATCAGGGCCTTGTTCTTTATTATCAGAAACCTTTTCAATTTCTAACTTTAAAGTATCTCCTGCCTCTAAATCAGTATTACAAGGGATAGTGATAGTATGTCTTTGTGAGAATAGTATATTATATCTAGTAGACCCTGCAGCATAGTATAATTCAGGACTATTATTTACATCAATATTTTCCTTTTCAGCACCAATATTCAATACAGCAGTTTGAACTCTATGGAACTTAGCACCTTCATTCATATCATCAACCAAAATATTAGGAGTCTCTGGAGTCTTTCCTAAAGTAGAGAACTTAGGATCTTTGAAGAGTTTACCACCCTCAGATGTAATATCAATCTCAGTAAACTTATAAGATGCTGGATTAAAAAATATTGATTTATTAGCATATACACCAGATCTAATTTGAGATGAAAGATTTTGATCTTGCTGTGTTGTTAAGGTTGCTATTTCATAATTAGTGTTCTCATCCATAATCTTATCCTTTCCTCCTCCAGAATACCAATATTTTTTCTCGTAGGGTTCTTTATTAATAATCGAATCTGCTGAAATGAAATGGAATCCACTTCTAGTTTCAAACGCAAAATAACCTGGATTAGCAGTATTTTCAGGTATAGTTTGTCTTGCTAACATAGCAATCAAATCAAATGGTCTTTTAGTCATTCCCGCAAAAGAATATGAGTTGCTTGAATCATCAACCTTTATCATATCTTTAGGCATTTTCAATTCCCTCCTGACAATCCTTTTTACTGATTCAGAAATACGATTTTTATAAGAAGCAGTAACTCTCTTTGTATTGTTAGTCCATCCTATCTTCGATACAACCCTAAGTTGAACCGTTTCCATTGATGAGTTTTTACTTATTATTTTAACTTCATCAACATATAGTTGTTTAAATTTATCCCTGTGATCAGCAAAGTCTATTCCTTTACCTAAAGGATCTTTTATCTTAAGCAATATCCTACATCCCACCTCAAGAGGAAGAGCACTATGTAAAGAACCTCTTCTTGCTTGAGTATCACTCTGATCTGTAGCAGCATCAATAGTACTTTGAATGGTTATTACTCCTGTAATATAAGGAGATAGAATATTTTCATAAAAGAATATATTAATAATCCTAAAAGGAGCACCATATTCTTTATACTCATCATCTCCAAGTTCTACACTATTTCTACCATTAGCAGAGATTATTTTAAACTTTTCGTATTGAGATCCTTGTACTTCCATTATGGTATCCTCATTGAACTGCCTGATGATGATGGAACAGGTGATTTGACATTACCTGATCCACTTCCACCAGATGAAGCAGACCCACCATTAACACGAACTATTTTTTCTACAGGTTGAATAATAGTTCTACCTTGATTTCTTTGTTTTTGAGTAGGGCCTAACTCATAAGTAACAGGTTTTTTCTTCTTCCAGAAACTTATTGGATTAACTTGTTCTTTTGTCTTTTTAATGTCTGAACTCTGACCCTTAAGTTTACTTGATGTTTTGTCTGCTTTACCCTTTACTATTTTATTTACCCTACCCATTACCGATGATAGACTTGGTGTCTTTTCTGGATTTTGTGTATCATCAACTTGACTAATAGTAGCCTCTGACTTAATAAAATCCGAAGATTCTTTCAATGCCTTACCTATTACATCATCCTTTTTAGCATTATCTTTCTTATCTTCTTGTTCTTCATCCTTATCCTTTTCCCCACTATATTCTTGCTTTTCAAGTTCCTTATTAATACCCTTATTACTCTCTTCTATCATCTTTTTAGAGTCTTCTAACTCTTTATTTTTCTTACCTAAACCAAATATCGCACCTGCTGCCTGAAATATAAACTTTATACCTCCTGCCATTTTATTCAAGGTAAACATTATAATATCCCAAATAGGTTTAATAATTTTGATCGCATTGCCAATAGCTTCTCTAAATTCAATTAGTTTTTTTATTACCACACTAACAAGAAGTGTTATTATTACATTAACAATCTTCCCTATAAATCCAAAATCCCCCATTCCTAATACATTACCAGCACCCTTTCCACTATCCTCTTTAGCAAACTTTGATTCACCAACAGTCTCTCTTGATTCTTGTTTTTCTCTCTCTATCTGAATTTTCTTTAACTGATCTTTTTTCTTGAGTAAATCGCTTTTAATATTTTTAGCACTTATTTTTTTCTTTACAGCTTTTTTTGCAGTACCTTTAATACTACCTTTAACAGTCTGTTTTGCTCCTTGTTTAGCAACAGATTTTAATGCAACTTTTCCTAATGCTACCCAAGCCATTTAAAATATCCCCAACTCTTGTGCCATCTTTGCCACATATGGATTTGAGGCATCATCAGGAGAAACCATAGGCAATGAACTTCCTCCTATAGGTGTTTCTAATGGTGTAATATCTCCAGCTTTATCTTTTATAAGATCATTAATAATAACTTTATTTGAAGATCCATCTCCTTCCAGTTTACCAGTTTTATTTACCTTCTTATTTAATCTAGTATCACCACCCAATCCTACTGCATCTGACACAGTGTCTGCTGCTTTACCACCAAGCATGGCACCACCAATACCACCAATCAAACCACCAAGAACTGCTCCTATAGCTGTTCCTGGACCTGGAATAATACTACCAATAGTAGCACCAATAGCAGCACCTGCCTTGGCACCTCCTATTCCACCAAGTGTGGATCCTGCAGTACCTAACAATGCTTTTCCTGTAGTCTGTCCTTCATCTTTTCTACCTTTAAACTCCATAGCAGCAAAAAGAACACTCAATGCTCCTCCAGCACCCTTAGCAATTGGTAGTTTCTTTAGTTTCTTAGCAGCTATGTTGCTTCTTTGTAGAAGTTTTCCAACACCACTCTTCTGTCTACCAAACTGTGATACGGTTTTTGGTTTAATATCAAATGCTGCATCCGTAACATTACCAGGTAGTTTTCTTACACCTGTCTTAGTAACTTTAGGACCAAATAGTTTATTACGTACACCTCTTAGACCTTTTCTAAGCCAGTTATTTTTACCTAAATTCTTCCAACCCCTTGCTAAGTTTCTTGCACTTTGAAAAATAGCATTTCCAAATCCGAACCCTAAGATCGTAGCCCAGTGTCGTTTGAAGAACTCAAAGAAACTATCGATTGCCTGTACATTCTTTCTCAACCATTTTACAGCTGGAGCTGAGATAAATCCAAGAATAAGAAATGTCAGCATGGACTTGATCCTGTCCATTAAAGTTAGAACAGGTTTTTTAATTTTATCAACTGTCTTACCACCTTTCTTTTCCAGATCCTTAGAAGTTTCTACACTTTTTTCTGCTGCTTTTCTTTTTGCATCTAGTTTTTTCTTTCTTGTTTTTTGCAGTAACTCTCTTTCTTTCTTGATACGGTCAGCAAAGTCTAATGACATTGCATTTCCTATATCATTAAGAATAGTAGTTGTTTCTTGTAATGAATCTTTTATCTCTGATTGACTTTGTATTATATTATTAGTCGTTTCTTGTAACTCTGTAATGGTAGCAGGATCTACAGTCGAAGACTGATTTTCATTTGCCTCCTGTGCTTGATGTGCTTGCTGTTGATTGTTTACTATCTCACCAGTAGTTTCATTTAATGATGTAATGACCTCATTCTGTTGTGTCTGATTGTTTATTATGGTTTCTTGAGTATCACGTAGAATCGAAGTATTACTTTGTATTCTTCGGATTTTTATATTATTATCTCTTTGAGTTTTAATCTGACTATTTTGCAACCCTAGAAATCTCTTATTCTGTTCCTTCTGACTTTCAATTTGGCTGGTTTGTAATTTTTGAAGTTGTTCACTTTGGATAGTCTGACTTTGAATCTGACTAGTTTGTAAGTTTTGAAGTTGTTGACCTTGATCATGTTGTGTTTTAGACGTTTTACTAAGAACACTCATTATTACATCAACCCTAGAACTCAAGGATGCAAATGATTTTTGAAGACCATTTATCATCTTAACAATATGATCTCCAGCACTTTGCGTAGGCTTAGATGCAGGTTTATCTGTAGGTTTATCTACCTTGGGTACAGATGTAGGTTTACTTATCTTGGGTACAGGTTTATCTACCTTGGGTACAGATGTAGGTTTACTTATCTGGGATGTAGATGTAGGTTTATCTACTTTAGGAGATGTAGATTCTTCTGCCATTCTTCTCTTAGCAGCAGAAGAAGTAAACGACATAGTATGCATTCTATTTGTGAATGTACCATCCCATTTACTTAACTTAGAAAGTAAGTTCTCTGGTTTAACTTTAAGAGGTTTGGGTATCTTAGGTGCTTTATATAAAGGTTGTTTTCCTAACTTAGGCTTGGGTGTATCAGATACTTTAATTTTTGACGCAGTAAGTTTTGGGCTACTAGAAGCAAGCACTGAACTTTTTACCAGTGTTTTCTTTAAAGATGCTTGTTGTGTATTTAAATTAATAATTGCCACTCTGTTGCTGCTTTAGATTTTCCTCTTCAATATATTGTTGGAGAAGTGAAATATATATTTCTCTTTCCCATGGTATCATATTTTCAAGTTCTGTTAAGCTATATTTATGGTGTTGCATAAGAGCAAAGTTTGTCCGATAATAGTTCTCTAGACTCTCATGAGCTAGAGCTAACTGAAAAAAGACGCTAAACCCTCCAATACAACATCACTCTCAACTTCAGTCTCTGGATTTTTTACCTTAATCTTATGAGATAGTTTAGGCATTGTATCAAAAAATGTTTCAATCTCCTTAAACTGTTTAGAATTCATTTGCTCAACAAAATCTTTTAGTTCCTTCTTAGTACACTCAGAAGCATCCCATGATTCTTCCTCATTATATACTTGACCAATACAAGCAATAATCACATCTAATGATTTCTCAAGATCACTATCCACTCCTGATAGTTCAAAGTTACTTTCAATGAACTGCGTCAATGAAGGATAATTCATCTGAAGAGATAGATTATCATCAAGTTTTATAATATTGGTATGCTTCTCATTCTTTTGAACTTTTATAGAATCAATATCTATTTGCAAAGGAACTTGAGTTACACCATCATCAGGACATGTAACATTTACGTCAACTGTTTCACCAACCGACTTAGCACGAACATTTAAAAATAAATATTCGATATCAAAAGTTGCTAGTTTCTCAATCCTGATCCCTTTGGATAAAATACAGTTACTAATGACGGTTTTAATAGCATTTGTAATCTGCTTGGTATCTTCTGATTCTAATGCAATAACTAGAATCTTCTCCTCTTTAACTAAAAAAGGTCTATACTTTACTTTCCTTCCACTTGAGGGTAGTACTAACTCATATGTAGGGGCAGAAATCTTAGGTAAAGGCATAATGTTTTCAAACTTCAGTAAGGTTATTTATTAAGTATCTAAATACTTTATAATATAAAGATAATACTAGGTATTTAGATGGCATCGGTAATACAAAATTTTAAAGATGGATTTGATAAGTTGAAGACACTTCCGTTATCTTTATCGAATCAATATCAAGTAACCATAAATGGATTTACAGGTGGTCTTAAAGATTACTTAGCTGACATCTACAATTTACCTAATGAATACTCAACAGGTAATTCTATAGGTATTATGTGTTCAGAAGCTGTATTACCAGGTAGTTCATTCGCAACCTTGGAAATTAGTGATAACTACCAAGGAATTAAACAACACGTTCCACACTTCCGTAACTATATAGACACCGAATTTTCATTTTATGTTGACGCAAAGCACAGCACTCTTAAATTCTTTGAAGGATGGATGGATTATATTTCTGGAGATAATGACCCCAAGACAGACGTAAAGAAAGAATCATATTTTAGAAGATTTAACTATCCTATGGACTCTTCTGTAAACTTTGCATCACCATCCACTGTTGGTTATAAATGTCAAACTTTATCTATTGTCAAATTTGATAAAAATGCTAATGAGGTTGAAATTCCATTAACTTCAGATCTTTTAGAATATCAGTTTATTAATGCCTTTCCCAAATCATTAAATACAAGTCCAGTTTCCTATGGTCAAGCAAATCTAATGAAAGTAACAGTTACATTTGCCTATGATCGTTATATAATGACTTAATAATCAGATGGCAACTAAAAAAGGTTATTATAGACCCAAGAATCCTAAAAAATATAAAGGGGATTATAAGAATATCTTTTTTAGATCCAGTTGGGAAGAAAAGTTTATGAAGTATTGTGATACTAAGCAGTACATTTTAGAATGGGGTTCAGAAGAATATGTCATACCTTATAGAGATCCCACATCAGGAAAGGTACGTCGTTATTTTCCTGACTTTTATATTAAAGTAAAAGAATCTAGTGGTAAGATTAAAAAATATATTATTGAGATTAAACCTGCAAGACAAACTAAAGAACCCAAAATACAAAAGAAAAAAACTAGAGGTTATATCTATGAAGTATACACTTATGCAAAGAACCAAGCAAAGTGGGAAGCAGCAAAAGACTTCTGTGACAATAGATTGTGGGAATTTAAAATATTAACGGAGAGAGAACTTGGCATTTCCAACTGACGATAATGAAAATAGAATCCGTGGGGTTATTAATAATCTTACAGGTACGGAAAGTGCTGATGATTTAATGCTAGAACTTTTAGATGCTCTGCAAGAAGGTAATAAGGTACCTGAAGTTGGAAAGATATATGCATTTGTTTATCGACCAAAAACTCCTAATATTCAATACGATCAAAATCCTTTAGTTGCTGTTACAGATATATTCCAATGGGGATTCCGTGGCCTTAACTATCATTGGGGTCAAATGCGTCAATATACATGGAATGAGATTGCTGGTGGCATCTATGAAATATACCCTGAAGAACTTTCAGATGCGATTGAAATACCTTTTGGTAATATTCGTCTAAATAGTTAAAATTTACATCAGGTCGATAAATGGCAGGTTTTAGAGGTTGGATCAGTAACGTAAGGGAAGAAAACAAAAGAAAACAAGAAATAGCAAAAAGTCGTCAGTATCGTGAGAGTTTAAAAGAGAAACACGGTGCGATGGGAAATCTCCCTGCAGATTATAAAGAAACTGAAGAGAAAGCATTTAAAGAAGCAGAGCAATGGCAGAAATCTCAAATAATCAAGAAAGCTAGAGAAAAGAGACTGGACGGCAAACTACCTGATGATTTAAGATATCCTTATAGTCCTATCGAAAGAGATGGAGATTATATAAAGTTTTCAGTATTTGAATATAAAAGATCTGGAAATGTGACCAAAAGGCAAATAAATGAAGAAGATGAAATAAAATTTGGTGGTACAGCCTTTACTGGTCAAGCATTAAAATCAAAGTATCTTGGTAATATTATACTACCAATGCCTAAAGATATTAAAGATACCAATCAGGTAAACTATGGTCAAGATGGTAGTATGAACTTCCTTCAAGCTGGAGGACTTAGTGCTGCACAAGACATCACGAACACGAAAGGTAAAGGATTAGATAATGCTATTGATACAGTAAAGGATACTTTTAAAGGAGCTATCGAAGCAGAAGGTTTTGGAAATACAAATACAGATCTGATTGGAAATAGATTAGCAATGGAAGCAGTTAATGCCTTTGGTGGCAATATGACATTCGCACAAGTTTTATCAAGAAGTGAAGGTGCTCTTTTAAATCCTAACCAAGAGTTATTATTCTCTGGTCAGACACTTCGTAACTTCTCCTTTACCTTTCAGTTTATTCCACGTCATGAAGTAGAAGCAAAAACTGTAAGAAGTATCATTAAAGCATTTAAGAGAAATATGGCACCCAAAGGTTCAGGTGGTAACTTCATGAAGACCCCAAATATCTTTGAGATTACATATGAAGGAAAAGCAAAAAAATATTTAAATCGCATTAAACTCTGTGCTCTAACAAATGTAGCTACAGATTATTCAGCAGGACTTGAATCATGGTCAACTTATAATGATGGTGCTCCTATTTCAATGAGTATTGCTCTTTCATTTACTGAGTTATTACCAGTATTCTATGAAGATTATGAACAATATAATGATAATAGAGATGGAGTTGGATTCTAATGGGTTATTTTAGAGAGTTACCAGATGTAGAGTATCAGAATTTTCTGGCCTCATCAATATCGTCACAAAGTTATTTAACAGTCAAAAACTTATTCAGAAGAAATAAGTTACGTGATGATCTTCAAAGTACTTTTACTTTATTTGATAAGTATGAAATTAAACAAGGTGCCCGTCCAGATACTGTTGCCGAAGAGTTTTATGGTGATTCACAATTGGACTGGGTTGTCTTAATGACAGCAGGTATTTTGAATGTCAGAGATGAATGGCCTTTAGATGATAGAGACCTTTATGATTATTGTTATGAAGTTCATGGAGATAAACTTAACTCTGTTAGATATTATGAGACTACAGAAGTTAGAAGTGATAAGATAGTCAAGAATAACGAAGGAAAGGATATAAAATATTCCAACCTTCTGATTCTTCCTGCAGGTAAACGAGTTAATCAAGATTTTGAAATATACAAACCACAGGTTCAAGAAAATAACGAAGTATCCACAAAAATAAACCCAGTCAGAGGTGTCTCCAACTGGGAATATGAAGTTATAAAAAATGAAGAGAAAAGAAGTATCTATCTCTTAAAGGAAGGATACCTTCAACAGTTCTTAAATGACATGAGAGATATAATGGTATATCAACGGTCTTCGGGTCGTATCAATGATAGATTAGTGAAGACCGAGAATACAAAAGTTTCTATGCCTCTTTAAGTCTACTCATTTGCAAGAGCAGCAAAATATTGGAGAGTATCATCTTCTTCAAAGGATGCCTTTGAAGTACTGGATGTTGTGAGTTGTTCCTCTACGTTAGAGGTAGCAACATTACTTGTCTCTTCCTCATTCACAACTTCTTCATCTAGTCTCTTCGTAGATGCTGCGTTTCCTAGTACATATGTAAGACGCTTCTTCAAGTCATCATATGACTTAAACTGATCTGCTCCTACAAAGTCTTGTAAGGAATACTCCTTCTTCCATAAGGCTTCTAGTGCCTCATCGTCATCGTTCAAAGAGCTCGGCTGAGCGAACTCGGAGCTATCGTAATTTCTGTATCCAGCAACATTCTTTGCTTTCAACTTAAAGTTAGCTCCTTGCCATAGATCAAATGGATCAATAGGACTCTCATCTTCAAACTCAGGTTGCATTGCAGCCATTAACTTATCAAAGATCTTCTTACCATACTTGTATAAGAATACCTTACCTTCATTTTCAGGATTTGCTGGATCTTTCACAACATAAACATTACTGATGTATGTAAGTTTACGCTTTTGTCTACGGGCAGTGTCCTTACCTGCTTCTGTACCATTGTTCCAGAGTGAAGTGTTATACTCTGATACTGGATCTTTTTGGTTTAAGGTTGTTAAACTATTCTCTATATACCAACCGCCAGGTCCTTGAAAGGCATGACTGTATAGTTTAACAAATGGCAAGTCTTCGCCATCGGGTGCTGGAAGGAAACGTAAAACAGCATAGCCATTACCTGACTTGTCTACATCTAACTTCCATAGTCTATCGTCCCCACCAGATGTATTATTCATCTTCTCTACTTCTTTAACTAACTTAGAAGTGAGAGTTCCTAGTCTGGACGCTTTTTTCAGATTACTGAAAGACATTTAGATTACCTCGGATTTAATTGGATTAAATGGATTTACTTGGATATTATAGCAAGGATTTGATTATACGTCAATAGATTGCTTAAGTTTTTCGATAGTGCTGTTCATTTGTGTGAATAATGTATTAATATCAGCATTATCACCAAACCCTAAACCACTTATTGACTTTTTCAACTCCTCTAACATTCTGGTAGCATCAGGATCATCTGATAGAGATAATCTCGTATACATAATCTTTTGCTTCTCCAATAGAAGGAGTAATGTTTCAACATGCTCTAGTTTTTCCTCACGGCTCATGGCTTGAAAACCAATCAAATTAGAATAGACATCTTGTTGAAGTTCATTTATTTCATGTAGTGCATCTTGAATAATTTCAGAATCAAAAAAGTTACTCATAAACAATGTCCCGTAAGATTTTTTTATACTTTAGCATATTAATATTTATGAAAGGAATATATTTTTTTATCTTTAAACTGACGGATTCCCACACTGGGTCAGATAGTTTTTTGTCAAAGTTTTTTACGAAAGAAAAGACTTTTTCCAGTATCGTAAGCGTTTCTAGCGAAATCTCTCCACGCAGATACTTTTTCAACAACGGGGGATGTCCTCTCGAACAATCGAATAGTGTCTCGAATTTGTGCTCGGAGATTAATTTCTCTATTTGTTCTTTGAACAAGTAGGTCAAACTCTGTTTGCGTTTTAGCCATTCGGAGTAGTTCTCCTCCCCGTTTTTTATAATCTCGCCAATCCATAAATTTTGTGGGTTATCAGTTGTTACAAAGTTTGATAATAAAAAGTTTACCACTTCTTCATCAGAGTATTTACGACTGGTCTTCTCAAACCAATACTTATCCTTTCTCTTATTAAAAGCGGCCATAGTAGCACGGGACTTCCCTCCATACTTATGATAGTCAAATTTAGGATTAGTAAAATGACTCTTCATAGAGAGATAAGCGTGATAGGTCTCAAATGGTGTCACTTTCATCTGGTTCGCAATCTAATTCTGTAATAGCATCTACAGGAACTTCTGCCTTTCCTATACGATACCAATGTTCAAGTTCTCCTGATTTCCAACTCTTACGTTCTCCAATATATTCAAGGTCAGGGAAACTATGCTCCCTAAGCATTGCTTGAAGACGATAATGTGTTAATTCAACTTTAGTGGGCATTATAAAGGCAATTTTGCTCTAGATGTTTTTTTCATAAAGTTTAATTCCATAGCATCCCATTTAAGTTTTTCCTTTAATGGTTTACTAACTAACTTTGTAACGGACTCAATCTCTAATCCGTTCTTCTCACAATAATGACAAATCGCATCGATGTAGTTGAGTTCTTCCTCCGATACAATCTTTTCTATTTCCATAGCAAACTTTTGAGGAGTTAAGAACTTACTCTCGATTGCTTTTTCTAATTCATCCTTTGGTTCCATAGAGCTCCAGTTTATCTCCAACAAATTTTCTAATATATTTGTCGAGAAGTTTGATGTACTTTGTTTTGTCAGTTTCTTCATAGACGACACATTCTCCATTTTCACAAGCCATAATGATTACAAGTTTTTTTATAGAGATGTTTTTCATCTCATATAGCATACAACCGTATGCCATTGCCTGAACAAAATAATGTTCAATCCACTGACGTGGTTTCGGTTTCTTAGATGTTTTAAAATCTATTATTGCTAACTCACCGCCATATTCTGCAATACAATCAACGGTTCCTGCAATACCTAGTTGCCTACTATATAGCGGCCCTTCCAGAGCGTATATATTATTTATCTTATTTAACTCTGTTTTAGCAACCTTAAACAAAAAATTTGATAAGGGTTGAACTGTAGGAAGTTCTTCATTTTTTAAATAATACTCAGTAAGAGTATGCATATCAGTTCCACGACTTGTTGCCGCTTTAGTGATACGGTCTGCCTCTTCATTACCAACTTTCTTTCGCCAGTTAACAAAGATTTCTTTATTAAAATGACTTGTTACAGAAGTAATAGAAACCAGTTTAACTAGTTCATCTACGTCTGGAATAGAATAATAACGAACACCATCGATAGTTTCTCTTTCAAGAGGGTCGAGGTTCAAATCAACATGATTAAACATTAAACAGTAGCTTCCATTTTAGCAATAAGATACTCTTTGACTAATCCTGAACGGATTATATCATCAATCTCAAACTCTATTATATCAAAAGATGGCATTTTACGCAAGATGTTCATAAAGTCTACAATACCATTACGATCATTTGTCTTTACTAAATCAGTTTGTCTCGCATCTCCAGAAAAAATAATCTTGGTATTTTCACCAACTCTTGTGATGATACTATCTAACTCATGAAAATTTAAATTCTGAAACTCATCTACAATAATAACAGAGTTATCTAATGTAGTACCTCTCAAAAAACTAGTACTCCAAAACTTAATAGTATTCTGTGCTTTTAAGTTACCATAAAGCATCTCAAAATCAGCATCACTTGACATCTGGAACATATACTTTACCATATTTTTGTATGGTATTTGATAGATGTCTGCCTTATCTTCATGGTCACCAGGTAGAAAACCAATCTCTCTTGTAGCAACCAAAGATCTTACAAGATATATGTGTTCATATGGAGTATTATCACTCAATACATCTTTCAACGCATTGAATAAAGAGATAAAAGTCTTCCCTGTTCCCGCACATCCATAAGTAACCAAATGTTTACCTGCTTTGTAGGAATCAAATACTTTCTTTTGATTTTCATTTAAAGGTTCTATGTCAACCAAATATTCAGATCCAAGAGGTTTTTTCTTCTTCATCTGTTTGGCAGTCATACCAACTCCAATATTATTGGGAGTATTAGATCTTTTCTTTCTAGCCATTAGATTTTCTTTACTTTAGAACCAGGTGCTTTTGAAGCTTTATGTAGTACTTCATTCCATCCTGGATTTTTCGCAACTAACTTATTTCTCCAATCTCCTACCTCTGCTGCCATTGGACAAGTGGATGGATCACTCCAATCACGTTTCCAATCAGGATTATCTTCGCACCATTTAGTCCACTCCATTATACTCATTTTTACTTCTTTCTGTTCACCAGTTTCTTTGTGAACTACAGGATATGTTGCCATAATGATAAAGTATTGTAAAAATATTTAGACCCACTCTAGGGCTTCTGATACAGCAGGGAACTGTTCGGTAAATACCTTCTTACATGCCTCTGCTATTTCCATGTGCTCCTTTTGAGTTCCATGTGCTGAACGTAAGTTGATATAATGTACCCAAGAACGACATGAACCTGTCATATAGATTCTTGTAGGTGTAGCAAGTGGTAATACCATTCTAGCACACTCTTTAGCAACACCTTGACTAAGCATCTGTTCGTATAATGACTTAGCAGAACTAAAAAGAGTAATCATCTGCTTTTCAAATTTTTCTACCATCTCAGGATCTAAATCATCAGTTGAATTTTGCCTATTTTTCAAATCTTGCTTACGAAGTTCTGGAAGGTCAATATCACCTAATGCCGTACTAGCAGCATACCTTTGAGAAAACTCTTGAAAGGTAAAACTTCTATGTCTTAATACCTGTGCAGCAATAGCACGAGTAGTCTCTATCTCAAGAGTCATAGAAGATTGCTCAAACACAGACCAATGGTTATGCTTGATACAGTATTTTAATAATCCAGCAAACTTTTCATTATCTTGATTTGAGGGATTAGATACTCTGGCAATATATGCCATAGTCTTTTCCGCATCAGGAGTGATGCTCACAAGTTTTACATTCATTTTTTACCAAATCCTTCAGGTTTTTTTCTTTTATCCTTTGCTACCTCTTCTTCCAGAATAGCAAGTTGTTCTCTCATAAACTCAAGTTCAGTACTATCATACAAATAATCTTGTTGAAGTGCTTGTCTTAGATTTTTTAAGATTTCTTTAGATCTCATCCGTCATAATCCTCGAAGATTTCATCATAATCAGTAATCCTCTTTTCATTAGAAGTATCTAGTTGAGTAGTATAAGCATCTACATCAGAATATACTTCTGCTTTGAGAGCATCTACCAATAGTTCTAAATTACGAACGATAAGTTTTAGTTTTTCTCTTTCTGGTTCCATAATTTTTATATGGTATTTATATATTTTACACAAAAAAAGAGGGCCTGTCAAGAGACCCTCTAAATTTATTCGTTAGTTCTATTAAGCACTAACAAGTTCTTTGTTGAACTTAACACCACGATAAGTCAATTCTGACTGTTGTGATTGTGTTTGCTTACGCTCGTTAGTGTCGTACTGGACACCACGATAAGTGACTTTTGCCATTGGCTTACTCCAAAGTAGTAGGGATTTTTAGCCCCGTTCCTTCAGTCGGCATTTGCGTCCTCAAAGCATTCCTTCTCAGTTGCCTCTTGTATTACCTCAACCAACTCTTCTCTGTTAGGAGTTGAGAGTTTAATGTTGTTGATAATACTCTGGGCACTTTCACATGATAATAATGTAGCGAGAAGTAGTTCCATAAGGATGAACGATTCCGTTCCGTGTCGGCTTACTTGCGTCCCTTTCGGGATGAACGTTGTGTTAGTATAATAACACATATACTTTATTTAGTCAAGCTTCTTCTTTATTTTCGTTTCTTTTTAGACTTTGGTGCCTGATAACCCCATAGATTAGGTTTTACAGTACCTCTCCCAAAATCAATAGATTTTAGATCTCCCTTCATCTTATCCCAATACATATCAAACATCTTTACCTTTGCTCCTCTAGTTAAGTCATAACGAATACTATCCTCATGAACATACTTAACTATTAAAGCATCACTAGGTGCTTGTGTAGTATTCACCTCTTCAAAAGAACCATTCTCTATTATTATTTCACAACCATAAAGAGATCTTCTATTATTTTTATCTTCATCTGTCCATAAAGATTGAACTTTCTTTTCAGGTGGTTTAGCTTCGGATACAGTCATTATCTAGTCCCCCCACTGAATATCAGGATATGCTTCAGCAACAATCTCTTTAGTAATCTTATAAGAATCAGATAGTTTCTTATCTTTAACCAAACACAATATCTCTGCTTCTAATGGATGAAGACCTGTGAGAATATTAATAAACATTGTCTCTCTACGTAAAGAATTCAAACGATCATCTCCACCTCGTACAAATCTATAGAAATGTCTAGACTCTCTACGAATAGTTGTATGTCCATCTGTATCACTAGAACCTAATGAGAAATTACCTTTAGTATGTAATCTACGGGTTGCTTCAGAAATCTTGGCACTTAAACCACCAGTATAAACATTCTGTTCATCAAAACCCTCATAAGGAACTTCCCCTTCAGGTAACGCAGAAATAATATTCTGATTAAAGTTCCAAATAAGAACTCGTCTTAAATGAATTTCATCATAGGTTCTTAATACCTCTATTTTCTTTGCTTTAGTCCGTTGTTTAGATAATAAATCTAAAACTTCAAAAACTAAAGGTTGATTAGGTAACTTTGGAAGTTTTTTAGGAGCTGACTTTACTTTCAGAGTACTCTTTGGTTTAGTCGTCTTCTTCGTCGTCGTCATAATTTTCAAATCGGAATGCTATAACCTCATCAGGAACTAAGTTCCCATTTTCATCAAACATCTCAGGGTGAGGTTTGGGTATCTCCTGATAGTTCATCATGTAGTCTCGTGCGATCCAACCACCTAATGCTCCCGCACAAAATAATAAAAAAGATATTGGCAACACTAAGACTAGTATAGTTTCTATGGTCATTTGTTACCTCCTTTTAAAATTATGTTTTTTTCCTTACTGCTAAGGAAAACTCAAAATAAATATCAATCTCTTTATTGAAGAAATTAATCATCTTA
>VTLG01004085.1_pt1 | contig 39715 bp, 25 predicted proteins | sample 4694571 | NCBI WGS metagenome assembly VTLG01 (sample SAMN12604809, study PRJNA352737) | marine metagenome | biome: ENVO:00000447; feature: ENVO:00000209|ENVO:00000569|ENVO:01000036; material: ENVO:00002151; isolation source: viral sequences binned using virsorter ... | reverse complement strand
GTAGCAGTATCTACTCTACCAATAGTCAGGTCAACTTCTCTTACAACGAGTCCGGGAGATGCTAAATTTAGAGGCATCTTTTTTTCTCCGTAATGTCCAGAATTAATCTGAAATTATTTATTGAAAAGGGTATTTTCAGTGGGGAAACCCTGCATGAACTACCAATCTGGATACTCCCACTTGTTACTTATCTTCTTCTTTGATTTTTTTACTCTTATTTTTGTGCAGTCTTTACACTCATATGAATACGAAGATAGAGTGCTTCTATTTTTTCTTGTCAAATAAAAATCGTCCATAAGAGTTTTTACAACTCCACAGACGCGACATTTTCTTTCTGTGAACAATAAATGTTCTAATTCAATCTGATCATCTAAATCCATTACATAATACTGATAGTTTGTGATCCGTCTTTATTATCAGTGATTACTATTTTTTTATTTGGAAATGATTTGGAAAGAATTTTTTTAAGTTTCCAATACTTCAGTGGATTTTTCATCACTATAATCTTTTAATGATTTATAAGCCAACTGAATTCCCTTGTGTTGTAAAACAATCAATTTTGCTTGTGTCATTTTCTTACTATAGAAAACAACTGTTTCATTTAGTCCTGAGTCTCCACTCATAAATCCTCCTATAAACGACTTTAATATCTCCCCTCTACAATGAAATATATCATATAACCTAATTATTTACAAGTTTAAGATTTGCTTTATATTTAATTTTGTAACAATTTTAGTAGTAATCCCACATATATGATCGATCTCCATACTCATCAGTATGCCAACGATCTCCAGATCCATCAACAAAAGTTGTTTCATCTAAACCATCCTGAATAAATCCAAATGGTGCCATATCCTGTTCAATTTGATTTCTTTGCTCTTCATATAATCTTTTTCTGATATCATTATCAGTTAATTCTTTAAAATAGTCCTGTGCAACTAACCATGCAAAGATTACCAGACACATTGCAAGATCATCATTACATCCCTCTTCCGCTTCAAATGAATTGTGTTTTTGAGAAAAAGTTGTAAGTTCAGATATTATCTCATAGTCTTTAACTAGTATCTTGTCATCTTCTAGTAAAGTTTTAAGATTAGAACAACCTAATTTTTTAACAGCAGAAGTAGTTCTCACACCCAATTGAGTTTTTTTACCTGAAAAACCCGTACCAACAACTTGACCTGCACGGCCTCTCATTGATGCCATAAGAAGATTATCATATTCAAGATCATAATGTATAATACTTGCGACCTGATCACCGATATCATTTACCTCAACTAAAATAAAAGCACCATTATAACCTTTTGCTACATCATGAATGATACTAGGAAATAACATTGGTTTAACTTCATTGTTCCTATATTTTGCAACTATGTTATAAGGAAAATTTGTAATATCAAAAACTATAAATGCTGAATAGTCATTACCCATACCACGAGCAACATCAACTGTGATTAGATATTGATGATTTTTTATTGGTCTTTCATGTATATCCAATCCTGCATTTCGATTTATTGGATTTTCATATACAAGATTTTTTAATTTTGCAGGGTTAATAAGAGTATTGACAGATCCTAAAAACTCACACTCAAATTCAACTTTGAATTGCTGTTCTGAAGTGTTTGCAATCGTTTGTTCTCTCCATGCTTCATCTCTACCCGGAACTTCAGACCAATGTACTTCGGTTGGTACATATTCATTCTTACCTCTCTCTGCGTCATGCCACATGCGATAGAAATGATTCATACCGCGTGGTGTAGAAACAATTATAACTTTGGTGCTTTGACCAGAAGAAATAGTAGGATAAACAGAGGCAAAGAAGTCATCAGCAATGTGATTCGGTATGAAAGCGAACTCGTCAAGAAAGATGACATTATAGGATCCACCTCTGACAGCAGATGAAGAAGTAGAGTTTGCTGATATTTTTGATCCATTTTCTAATTCTAACGATCCCTTATTCCATGCAATGATACCTTGTTGCATCCATTTTGGCAAGTTTTCGTATGCAAGTTGTAATCTACCTAGTAAATCTCTGGCAGTAGAGGCCTTGTTCGCGAGTATAGCAATATTAACGTTATCATTAAAAACTGCATAGTGAAGCAGATAAGAAACAACTGTAGTGGATTTACCCGTCTGCCGAGGCATCTTACAGATGTTAAAACGACTTTCGTGGAAGTTTCTGACGAGTTTTTCTTGGAAGTCATACATTCTAAAAGGCACAAGACCTCTATCGAGTGAAACTATTTGTATATATTTTTTACAAAAATAAACAGGATCTTCCTTACACCTTACAAACTCAAGTATATTTTCTTGAGAAAATTGTATAGGTGTATTTGCTTTTTTTAGATTCGGATTTCCAAGGTAAACATTATCAGACATAATTCAATCAGCAATTCCAACGTCTACGTGCTTGTCTTAATCGACTGTTCGGATCTTTTGCTGCTTTCGGAAACTTCTTCATTTGTCCTGCACTTCTTGCACAGTAACTCTTTCTTCTATTTGCAGCCTTCGATCCTTTCTTTAATTTAGAGGGTTTTGTAGTTACAGCAGTCTTTAACTTAGATCCGGGATTTCTACGACGATATGCTTCAACACCTTTCTGTGTCATTCCAGCACCGCTTTTAGTGGGTCTCTTGTGTCCAGACTTGACACTCATACCCTTCATATCATCCTCAGATAACTTTTTTACTTCGTCCTTACCCTCATAACCTATTTCAGATCTCCAGTCGGATACAGACTCACCAACTTTTTTCTTCACACAATTTGGATATCTCTTACCAAACATGGTTTTCATACCTTTCTTCTCATAACCCTTCCAACACTTCTCATCAAGGTTTTCTTCTTTCATACTCTTTTTCTTTTTCTTAGCAACCATGAGATCCATGATTCTCTGTTTCTTAGAGATTGCAATTGCTGCTTGTTGAGCAGGATTCATTGCTTCGCTAGTTGTAGTTGTATGTTGCTCGTCAGGAGTATTTGATGCAAGATTTTTTGCCTTCTGTTTCTTAGAGATCTTTGGCCCTCCTACTGGATCACCATACTCATCTCTTTTCTCACCTAAACTGTATGTTGACCTTACAGGTCTTACAGGTGTAGAGGGTTTAGTTTTTGTTTTTTGTAATACGCTTGTGCTTGGTGATGAGGTATTAACGCTAGTGCTTGGTGATGATGAGGTAGATCCTTTTGTTAATACATTAGTGCTTGGTGATGGTGTCGATGTTTTTACATCGTTTCCTGATGTTTTATTAGGTCTTTCATCATCACCTTTTACTGATTTAATTGATTTAATAGTTTTAATAATTTTCGTTTTAGTTGATTTATCTGGTTTAACTTTTGTTTTATCTGGTTTAACTTTGTTTCCTTTTGGATCTTTTGTTTTACTTGGTTTTACTTTGTTTTCTTTTGGATCTTTTGTTTTATCTGGTTTAACTGTGTCTTTTGTATCTTTTGTTTTTGATGTACTACCAGCCATGCTTATGTCTATTCCACCACCAAGTTTCAAACCATGACTTCCTTTTTTTTCAACTGTAGATTGACCTTTCGATCCAATATTTTTAATTGCCGAGTCAACTCCCTTAGAGATTGATTTATTGGTAACTTTAGATGGAGTTGAACCATACTTGAAATTTACATGACCTGAATAATTAGCTGCTTTTGCTGCACCAGCACCACTACCTGCTAACATTGCTGCAGCACCGGCAGCGGCTAATCTTTTTCCTAATCCTTCTTCGATGTCATCAACTTGTTCAGTCCCTTGCCAAACACCATTATCATTAGTAATTGGTTTCATATTTGCAGGGCCAATTATGTCAACAACACCTGCGATTGTTTGACCATCAGAATTTTGAATATCAACAACTCCCTCTTTCATATGAGATGCTGCTTTGTAAAGTGGTTCACCTGTGAGTTTATTTTTCTTTCCAGATTTTAATCCTTGATATGCTGGTGTATTTCCTTTCTTATCAGCGTTAGTAACCTCATATGCTTCTGATTTATTGCCCCAGTTTGCAGCACCAACTTTACGACACTTGACTAATGCACCTGATGCATAAGCACTTGGCCATACAGAGTATCTTGATTTTACTTTATGATAACAAGCATCTTTTGTACCACTACCCTTTCCTTTCTTATCTTTGACTTCATTAATAATATCATAGATTGTATTTGTTTCTGAACGATACTTCTCTCTTTGATTTGGAATAATATATTCTACATCTAACTGATCTCCAACTTCAACATTATTCTCGGCAAACCAACCACGATTAACTTCGATCGCTAATTCTATTGCACCTTCTGAATATACTGGAACTGGATTATTTGGTTCTAATTGTTTTATGCTTTCGATAACACCGTCTTCTCTGATAAATGCGATGTCAAGGGGTATTTTTGTTTCAGTCATATGAAAAGACTGCTGTGCGATATTATCAAATACAAAAAGCATACCGCTATCTATATCTAAACTTTCACGAAACATTAGTCCTTGTTTGAAATCTATGGCACTTTTTGGAACCTCTAGTCTCAAAGGTAATGTTGTAAATTCTTCTTTCATTTTTCTTTTTGGATCGGTTGATACCATCGTTGGTGCTGCTGCACCAGATTTTTGTGGTTGATTAGGATCTGCTGCTCTCTTTCTTCTTGCAGCACTATCTCTTTCTTTATCACTCATTGACGCTCTCTTTGAGGAGGAGACACATTTAGGAGTTGTTTTTTGACCGGGTTGACGAGCACAAGGCTTACCATCATATTTACCACCAACTTGAACCCAACCTTTTACTTTGCGTCCAGACTTAGTGGTGCCACTTGATTTACCAAACCAAGCACGGAGTCCTTCTTCATTCATTGCTTGCTCTAAATCATCTGCTTGTTTAGCATGAGTTTTAGAACCACCTCTAAGTTTTTTTACCAATTTTTTAATAAATGGTTTATCCTTTTTATCTAAGGTTTCCTTCATCAAAAAACCATCATCTCGAACGACAGATCCTTCGGGAATAGGTTTACACTTCTTATCAGTGTTGCAATAGTAGTATCCTTTTTTACAGGATTTCATCATTCAGTGCTTTTCGACTCATTATTATTTAGAATACCTTGTTTTAGTATTTTTGATAATTCACTAGTTGAACCCACAAACAAAGCATTATTTGTTACGGTATTTTGTGTTTTTGATTTTTCTTCATCTACTTCTTTTACCTTTTTCTGTAGATCCATTAATTTATCTGTTGTGTCTGCAACTGATTTAATTAATTGGCCTGCAACCTCATATGCTCTTGGACTAGCACTTTCACCTGCGACCTCCATAATACCATTTATTGCTTCTTGACCTTTTTCTATAAGTGAATATAATTGTCCTCTTGTATATTTGTAATCTTTATCTACATCATCTTTTTTTAAAACTACATTAGGTAATTCATTTTTTACTTCAGGTTTAACGATAGAGGTTTCTACATTTAAAGATTTTCCAATTTCGTTAAAATTAGTGTTCATCATGAGTCTGTCCTTGTTGCAGGATTATACTGTAACGAATCTGTAAAGATACTAGATGTTTCGTTGAATCCAAAGTCATCACCAATATCTATAAGATTATCATCTGCTGTAGTTAATTTATTTACTTTTGAATTTTCAAGATGCTCTGCTTTTATTGTGCTACTAAATCCACGTTTTACAACTAAAGTTGTTGCATCAGGTTTTTCTTTTATTTGCATTATTTCACTATCAATTACAATACGATCACCAACTGCAAATCCAGATGTATCGTTAATAGTCACTCTCACCTCATTTTTTGAAATATTAAATGTTAATGTTGCTGTGTTATCATTATCGTAGTCTTTTCTTGCTTGAGGGGTAGCAACATAACGAAGTTCTCTTCTGGCATTTTCACGATCCATATTAGTATGGTAATCCAACTGAACTTTCTTGATAAGTCCTTCAGGTGTATCTGCAACAGGGCCAAATAAGTAAGTCTTGGCAGTAAAATTAAGTGTATAAATTAACGCCCTTCTTGTTGCAAAATCTCCCTCATAATCATCTTGGAATGATATATTATCTAATACAACGCTTATATCTCTCTTTTCTCCAATCACACTGACCAAATCTACTGTAAGATTAAATGCTGGTTGAAAAAATGGAAGTATCTGTTCAATAATTTGAAGTGCATCATCATTTAGTTTGACTAAGATATTTAATTCAAAACCAATATTGTAGGGAACTGGCATGAAAACTTTTCTTAAATTAGATCCATCAGATGCTTTGAATGTTTGTGTGATCGTAGATTTTCTTGTTGCATCATAAGCAATATTCGTCATCTCAAAAGACATACGTGGTAATGTGATTTGAGTTGCACGATTTAGATCAGGTTGTTGCTCAATTCTTGCTAAGAATTTCTGCATTGGGCCATACGCCAATGCAACTTTCATATCGCTAATTGATTTGCCAGTATTATCTTTATGACGGATATGAATATCATTGAACAATGTTCCAAACGATATCACCGTCTTTCTTAAAATTTCGTGATAAAAATAAGTGCCTAACATTAGTATGTACCAAATGGATTAGTTTCAGCGAAATCAATGATATCATCTGCCTCAGTTTCAAACTCATCATTACTGCTAAAGTCATCATATATATCACGATTATCATATTGACTTATATTATATGCAACAAATTCTGTGCTTCCGATTGATAAAGTTAAACCTTGTTTGAAGGAAGTATTAAGAGTTGGTTCACTAATTCGTAAAGTTCCACCTGTTCCAGATACTGAATGAACAGTTACACCTGCACCGATTATATGATCAATTGGCTCTATATCATCACCGATGTTGAATTTAGATGTGTTTGCAGATCCAACGAATATATTAGTTGTTCCAGCACTTACAAATACATTGGTTGTAGTAAATCCAGCTACAAATGTTGTTTTATGTATTTTTAATCCTGTATTTCCAATTCCAGTTTGTACTCTTACTTCTTCACCCGGTATGAATCCACTTACAGTTGATCCAATACCAACATTTGTAACTTTAAGAATCTTAGTATCTAAATCCCAAGATCTGACTCTAGCTTCAGTGTTAGATGTCTGACCAACAACTAAGTCATTATATTCAAAATTACCACGACCTGTAATTATGTTTGGATCAGCAACAGTAACTGTTGGTACAACAGTATATCCAATACCGGGATTTCCAGAACGAACAGTTTGTAATGTGGTATTTGATGCATCAATTACAGATACAGGAACTGCAGTTGTTCCAGTTCCGGGACTTGCAACTGTGACTGTAGGTGGAACTGTATACCCACTACCATTTCCAGTAACAGTATATGATATAACACCTTTTTGTACTGTCTCTATTCCACAAGTAGCTATTGCTCCACTTCCACCACCACCTAGTATTCTTATGCTAGGTGCAATACTATATGCAGCACCAGCGTTTGTTAAGATTAATTCTTTAATTGAGAATACACCACCAACTGATGTAGTAATGGCAACAGCAGAAGCATCTACACCAGCAGGGTCTCTTGATGTAGAAATAGAAACAGTTGGAGTTGATGTATAACCACTTCCATCATTTAGTAGGGTAAGAGTTCTTATATATCCTGTTCTGATAACAGCACTCGCTGATGCAGTCGCACCAGATCCAACAAGATTAAGTGTAGTGATAAATCCATCCTCTTCTACTTCTGTATCAATTTCATCTACACCAGTATCAATAATTTCATCCTCATATTCAAATAGTTCACATTGAAGTTGATAAACATAATTTTTACCTAATTGATAAAAAGGTTGCTCATGTTCTACAAATTTTACTTCAAATAATCTTTGACCTAATGGAAAAAATATTAAATCACCTTCTCTTGGACGAGTTGCTATTTCATAGGCATCAATATTTAAAAATGGTGATATAAAATCTTCAAATCTCTCTTTTGATATGGTAAGAGTAACTTCATCTCTCAAACTCACACCAAACTTAGTCATTATATCACCAGCACCAGAGTATCCCTCATATGTGTTAACATAAGCTTCAAGTAAGAAGTTATCATCAAATTTAGATGACTGCACTTCCTCAATAATTGTTGATCTATTAACAAATTTTCTGGGAATATAAGTTACTTCAACCCCATAAATTTGCAGTTGCTCATTTATGAGATCCTGTATAAGTCTCTGTTCACCGGGAGATCCTTGCAGAAAAAAGGGATTGAGTGCCATACATCCTACCCGATAAAGTCAAATGGAGGTAACTCATATTCGAGTTGCATCTTTTGTTTGATTGATTCTAATTCCTTCTCACCATCTTCATATATTTCTCTTCCATTTAATTCTAATCCACCGGGGAGTTTTACTCCTCTAAATTTAATTAAATTTTGTCCCCATTGTCTTTTCATTAAAGCTACAAGATACATTTTAACAAATGGGTCATTGTACACTTTTGTAAAATCATCAGGATTCAACGCACGGAAACAATCAATAACAATGTAATCATCAGTGCTCATGGAATTAAAATCCATGTCAATATATAAACGATTTTGTTTCTTATTAAATCTTATTTGTCTTTCAGGAGTTAGTAAGAAGTCAATATCTTCTAAGTAACTCTTGACCATTGAGTATTGTAATAATTCAACCGAATTAAAATAGTATAAGTCATTTAAAAATAACTGATACTTGATACTAAACATTCCACCTGATATTGAACTGGTATCAAATTTAAAAATTTTCTCAATACCAATCACACTATCTGGAACTTGAATAAAATTGCTAGTTTCAACAAATTGTGAAGTTGTTGTACCATATCCAATGATATTTGTAGAAGTTCCTGTGGTTGCTGCCAAACCTACAGTATTTGTAGATCCAGTTTGATTATGTGCCTTTCCTCTATCAATATCGTTTTGAGTAAATTTATACTTCAAATACATTCTTTCGACACCATCAAAGCATCTTTCATTGAATAATTGTAAAGCATCATCCACCAAATCGTCAATCTGATCATCGTCGATATTAATTTCCAGCACAGGAGCACCTAGTTTCCTAAGTGCATAATCGATTAATCCTTGTCTGGTGGATGGTTTTGCCATTATTCTGCTTCTACCTCAGCTGCTAGATTTTCATACTTAGTTTGCCACTCAAGTGCTTGTGCTGCTAATTGAGTTTTCTCATCATTAAAGTCTGTCATTACAGTTGTCAATTTCGCTTCCAAAAGAATATTTTGGTTTGTTAATGTTGAAATTTTTTGATTATAGATTTTAATCAAAGTGTTTACATCAACGTCATTATTTTGTGTATTCATGGTTTTAAGGCTAGAACGTACCCCCGTCGATCGTAGTTGTCCACATGGGTTTGCTAGTGTATGTAGTTGAGACATTGGTAGGTGTTTTACCAGTGCCAGTTCCATTTAATATTAAATCAGCAGAAGTATTAAATGTTCCAGTCACACCAATTAATGTAACTGTGGTTGAGTTTGATGTTGTTTTAACAACACCCTGCTGTGATCCACCACCTGCTTGTGTGACTAAATCACCGGCAGTTACTGATTGGGCACTACCTAATGTAATCGCAATCTCTGTAACCGCTGTGAGTAGTTGTGTGGAGGTGAATGTTGCAGCACTTGGTGCAGTTGTTGAGTTCTGTAAACCTGTGCTATCAAAGTATGCAACACCGTGTGTTGAGAAATCACCTGACTGATAGTAGATACCTTTAATATCAAGATAACCCTTTGTTCCTGAAATTACTTCAGCAGTATTCGTTGCCTCTGGTACATATGTCCATACTCTAGAACCGTTTGCACCAACCTGACTATCATCCATTCCGAAGAAACCAAGTTTGTTATTGGCTGTTCCAGAACTTGTATTGTAGTTGAACGAAATACCACGGTCAGTATTCGTATCTTTTGCATGAGTAATTGTTAACTGCGATGCTGTGCCTATTCCTGCAGTTGTATTATTACTGATGGTAATAGTTTTAGTTCCAGTGTTGATTGAAGCAATTGTTGTATTACCGGGAATTCCTGTTCCTGCAACAATATCATCAGTTAGTAATCCTGTGACTGAATCTATGACTATTGTGTTTGCACCACTTGCTACAGTTGTCATCACGGTTCTGATGCTTGTTACATCACCAACTCGCATGATTGGATCATTTACAGTAGCAGTTGTTGAGTTAACTGTGGTTGTTGTTCCATCAACCTGTAAGTCACCCTTGATGATTACAGTTCCTTCATTACTACCACCACTTGGAAATGGATCTAAAAATAACTGATCTCCACAACCAGGCCTTGTTTCAATTTTATTGGATGAAATACCAACGCTATCAATTTCAATACCACCTGTGTTGGCCATCTTACCAACATGAGTAATTACACCAACAACAGAAAGATTAGATCCATCAAAAGTTAAATTAGCATCATCCTCAAGTTCTCCGTCTGTACCAACAATAACTATACGATTGTTTGTTAAATCAGATATTTTTGCTGATGCTACTGTAGCAACTCCTGATACGACTAAGTTATCTGTTTCTACTGTACCATCAACGTTGAAACCATCAATACGAGTTTGTGCTTTGCTTACACCATCAAAGAATAGACTAACAGCACCATCACCTGCACAATGAACTGCATTTTCACCTCCTTGAACCTTTAATGCAACATCATCAGCTGCAGTAATGATAATATCATCACCTGTGTTTGTGATATTTAAGTCGTTTGTGGTATTTGATATGACGCTATCTGTTCCATTATGAACCAGTTTTAGATCATTATCATCACCCAATCTGATTTCTTTACTATCAGGAAGTTTAAGATGATCATTAAAGGTTACAATACCTGTGACATTAATACTTCCACCAACATTTAAGTTTTTCTCAATTCCAACACCACCCTCAACAATCAAAGCACCTGTGTCTTTACTGTTTGACTGAGTTGTGACATTTATTCTAACGTCAGCACCAGTAAAAGTTAGTTGGTCTGTGCCATTCTCATCATATTCAATTTTTGAATCTTTACCTGTACCAAAAGTTAAGAAGGTGTCATCAGGTATAACTATCTCTCCTGTCCCATTTGGATCTATGTTTATATCACCATTCGTATTTGTGGAAGAAAATGTATTTCCGTCTAAAGTTAAATTATCTACATTCCATTGATCTACTTTTCTACTTTGATCTAATATTGCAACAAATCCGTTTGAAGCAGTCGTTGGGTTTGTCACTGAAGCAACTGTTCCCGGTGCATGAACCATCAAGTCAGTAAAATAACGACCACCGACAACATCTACGTTACCTGCGTTATCACCAACAAAGAGTCTTTCTCCTTTATTTGCCTGAGTACCGGCACCGATCGTTAAACCAAGTTCACCGAACTGAAGACTTCCGGGAGCTGTTGTACCCGTAGATCTTTTTACTCGTATAATACTAGCCATTTCTAAAAGTTACCTCCATTGATATCCAAATTTTGTGACGTTCCGGGTGTTAATGTTAAAGTTGCTTCAAATTTTGCAGTTGTTGAGTTGTAAACTAAGACCATTCCATTTTGTGGGTTATTGACTTCCGTATCACTAAGACCTGCCAGAGAACCACTTACGTTTCCTGCTAATGAGGATACGACTTTGGTTGCATTTTGTTGCCCAACACGGACTCTAATGTTTGCCATTAACGGGTCACTCCTTGCCTTACTAAAACAGATCCTTCAACAACTCTTGTTACCTCACCAACACTATCGGAAACGATAACGTCATAAACATATCTTCCGGGTTTTAATGTTGCAGTAGTTACGCTAGATAAACCAACTTGCACCAGACCATTATCTGCGTTTTGAATTGACGCTGTAAAGGTTGCTGCAACATTAGTGCTTCCTGCATGTTTTCTCATCTGTGATGATGCACTGAAACCATTAAGGTCTAATGCAGAGTTTGATGTGATATTTTCGAGAGAAAATGTTTGTGAAAACGTAGCACCAGTGTTAATTGTCAGATTACTAACATATACTGCCATCTATGCATGAAATAATATGATCTATAGTTTATTTATATATTGATATACTATGAATTTTTTTGAATTAATTCATTTAAAAGTCCTTTGAGAGTATCTATCTCAGATTTAAGACTATCTATCTCAGATTTTTCAGTTAATCTTTTATGTCTCATCCTTTTATATCTCATATAACCAGAGGTATCGCAATTTACGATTGCCCCTGATCTCTCATCTCGATAAAGATGTTTATGACCTTCTACTCGTATCATGCTAATGCAATTGCTCGTAGATCACTAAATCTTGGTGCTTCGGCTTCATTTGTACCACTAAACACCACTTTAATAACAAAACCTGTAAATTCAGTAAGATTATCAGCAGTAAACTGATATTCCAAAAATTCACCACCAGTGCTTGATGGGACTTTTGCATCTGGTCTACCACTACTTCCAGCAACAGAAATTACTTCGTCACCAAAACCATCACCAGTGGTATCACGAAGGTTATCAAAACCGGGGAACAATTCATATGATTGCTCTGCCTCACTCACTTCAGTGTTAAATATTTTATATAAAACTCTGAAATCAGCAGACTCAGCCCTTTGTGCACTTATAATAACCTGTAATGATGTTGCAGGATTCTTCAAATCGACACGATTAGAAATGTATACTCCTGCATGTGGGTCATTTGAATTTAATTTAACCCTAACATCATTAGCATAATTATCAATTGGTTTATTTAACCTATTTCTAATATAGACTATAGATGAATTCATAGTATCCACAATAGGCGATAAATTTCTATCTCCAGATAATAATCTTATTGAAAGTGTATTTGATCTATTTAATGGTAAATCTGATAGATATGCATTTTCGTTTAACGGAGATGCAACCAATCTTGGAGATGATAAAGGATTTATAGCATCCAATTGTATTGCTTGGAATCCTTGATCAAGGAATGATGACTCACTACCACCAGCACTTGTTCCACTTACTGTTCTTGTTCGAGCAGAAAATGCTGTTTCTCCGGGTGATAAAACATGAATTATAGGATAAATTTGATTGAATTGAATATTTTGTGATGCAAATATTTCTTTACCACCACCAAATGAATCATCAAAGAAGTTCATCATATCATCTCCACTTGTCCTATCTGTGCTTCTGTTAATTTCAAGATAGTACTTATCAATATCACTTGCATTTACTAAGGCAGATGTTGTTGGTAATTGGTGATCAGTATTAATTCCCGATAATGAGAAACCATTAAATTCATATTTGTAAACTAAACTTCCAACTTCATGCTCACGGACACGAGTTCCGTCAACTCCTCTCTCAGTGATTGTTAATGATGAATTAGCATTGATACCATTATATCTCATAATCTCATTATTAACTTTGACTAGACCTGTGCTAGCTGGTTTACCTTCAAATTCATAAAATGTTGTCGTGGCAGCTACACCAGTTTGAGGATCAGTAAGCACTAATGTTGCAGTAGATAAACCAACAGCTGAATTTAAAACAACTGGAGCAGTATCTGGTTGAACATTCGAGATTGTTAACTTGTTATTTCCAGCATGCATTCCATGATTGTATTGCTCAATCTCAATCACATTTCCACTATAAAGATCATCAAATACCTCTGAATTTGCAGTAACAACAATACTGTTTGAAACTGCTTCAAACTGGGGGGGATTACTACTAGAATTAAAATGTAAAAGGGTCTCATTTTGATCAAATTGCTCACCCTGAACATTTGTTAGATAAAGAGTGTCTGTATTACCAATACCAGTAATTTCAAACTGAGCACCAGTTCCCTTACCAGTACCAACACTTGATGTAGTAAGTCCAATGAGATCACCCTTCACATATCCAGATCCACCGGCAGTGATTGTGCCAGCTGATACATTACCACTTGAATTAGTATTTACTGTCATTGTCAAACCTGTACCATTACCAGTAATTGCAAATGTGGTTACTGCGTCATTTGATAGACTTGGCTCATAACCCTGTCCACCATTAACCCTATCTTCATCAGTAGCAACTCCACCTAATGCTTCTACTATGCCATTCGGTGTTGTATTTGCAACACCAGCAACACCTGAAGCAACTCTTTTTCCTACAGCTATTTCATCTAATGTTGTGGAATTATTTGTAGCAGTAATTGGTACTTTTAATTTTCTGGGTAACGCATGAATTGCATTATTTCTAAGATTTGGAATCTGAGCACTTTCATAATTTAATTCTGGATTATAGAATGTAACTTCAGCATCAGTTGATTTTGCGAAGTCAGCTTTATAAAATGTGACTTTAAGATCTTCAAATTGACTTGGTGTCCAAATTGAACCATTTTGTGATTTAAATAAACTACCACCGATGTATTGTTTTGATATAACAACACTTTCTGCATCAGGTAAACTTTGAGTTTCAATTGTTGGTTCACCCATTCTACCAACCCATGCCTCATAATTGTTCGTAGTCGGGGCCAGAAGGACTACACAGTACTCCTCTCCTGATGGAAGATATATTGGGGATGGGAATGTTACTCTAGTTGGTACAGAGGCATCCTCAGACACATTGACTTGAGATGGCTCTAATACAACTTGTGCAAAATCTTGAACAATTACCAAAGTTGGAATACCTAACTCCATAGTTCTTATTTGAACCATGAGTTTTTCTTTTACGTCTTTTTTCCTAAAGTATAAATCAACTGCGGTAAGGAAACAACCAGTTCCATCAACGGTAAATGATTGTGCTAATGGATCGCTTCTTCTTGCTCTCCTTCTTCTATCTCTTCTCCTTCTTCCACCACCTGTTCTTCTTGTTGTGGTTTCAGTGACATTGTTAACGTTGGTAATATTATTGGTCACGTTGGTTACATTAGTAACTTCAGTGACATTAGTTACGTTTGTTATCTCATTTGTTATAAATTCATTCGTTATATTAAATACGAGTGGTTGTGGGGGTGGTGGTGGAATACGAACTACAACAGTTGACTGTCTAAATGTGTCCACAAATCCACTAGTACGATATGTTGTCTCAACTTCACTCATTGCAGCATCACCAAGTAATGGTGCCGAATTATCTTTTTTAGTTGTTAATTTAAATGATTTGACACCATTCGTAAATCTTAATTTTGGTGTAGGCTTACTAAGTGGATCTCTAAAGAAGAATGAACCTTTTAAATCACCTAAAGTATCTGAAATTAATCTTATTCTACTAACTGTAGCAGTTGCTCCACTCGTACTTCCAACTAATTTCATTTTCTTTTTAATACGACCAAAGAATCGACCCTGAGCTTCCTCTACTAAAGATGCGATATCAATATTTAAAATTGTGGATGATGATGAATAAAGACTAGGTATTGTAAGATTTTTGTTATATGGATTTGTTGAATAAGTTGTAGTAGGAGAACTAATACTTCCGTTTTTATGATTTGGTGCACAGGTTCTAGCAGCAAATACACGATCTCCACCAACAAAACCTTCTACCGTTTCATTTACATCAAAGGAACCAGAGTCCATTGATATTTCTATTAATTTTGGAATAATATCAATACCTCTAGTACCATCAAAAAATGGATAAAATCTTGTAGTCGGTTTTATACCGTTTACATCAAAAGATACATTACGTGATCTTATGTGAGTATCAGGCTCACTACTTACAATACGATCATTAGTAAATGTTTCTTCAGTATCTCCCAAAACAGTTCTTGTACCATCATCTAAAATAATATTTCTTGTCCAAGTATCCGCACTAGGACTCAAAACCATATTACCAACAAATGAAACCATGTTGAAAGGGTTTACATTTTCAACTCTTGATGCAAGTGGTTGATTTAGTAAAGTAACCTCATCATAATCCAAAGTAATTAAATCACCAGTTTTTCTCACACCAGAATCTAATAATTCAAGATCTTGAGAAAAATCAGCAGTATTTGGATTAATATTTGATGCTAAAGCTAATTCTGGTTTTAATGAGTAAAAATCAGTTGGAGTAACTAATTGCTGTAAACTTGAGATAACATCACATTTGCAATCAGGATTTCTATTATCTAATAAATTAGTATTTTTAAAATCGTCTACAAAAAATCCAGATTTAAATCTTGATAATCCATCAGCATCCTGTACTTGAAGTGTTTTAGTATCTAACTCAAGCAATGAAAGAGATGTTAATTCCTCAAGACTTTCAATTCTATCTTCTAATGTTCCAATGTCTCTCATCGTATATCTACGATTATCAACAAGTGTAATTTTAACATCAGAAGTATTATATAGATATGCTGGCAATTCTATTGTTCCTACAGTCATTGCAGTCTCAATATCAGAAGGAACTACAGGATCTTCGGATGATGTTCCTTTAATTACTTGAAAATCTCCATTAGTATAAGCATCCTCATAAGTATTAGTTGAATTTAAAACTATTTTATCAATTCTTGGTAAATAAAATTGAAAATCAAGTGTTGATGCTTCATTTGGTGCAGGAACTAGTGTTGGATTACTTCCTGAAGCACTAAAAACTCTCTGTGCAAAAGCAAATGGAGATGCGTCAGTGGATGTAATATCAGCTACTCTAGGTCTAAAATCTAAAGTATCTGATGCACGAAGTCCATTTTTAAGTATGGGTACATCCTTAAATCGATCTATGGGATATGAATCAACTGTGAACACATCACCTGTATCATTTGAGGGCACTGTAAATTTATCAAATATAACTCTTAATATTCTAGAAGGAACATTTGCACCATCTTTTCTAACTATTCTGGAGTAATCAGCAAACTCATCTCTCTGACCATCATCAAGTTTAAAGTTTGATGTTATGTCCTTATACAAACCATCTTGAATTCCTTGTAGATTTGTTGTTATATTTGATTCAACAAAAGTAACTGATTCACCAATTTCAAATTTATCTTGAGTTAGGAGTACAATTTCAACAGTTGTGGCATTTGTTTGATCTGCTAAAACAGCCACTGCACCACTTTCTGCACCCTTTATTTTTTCACCCTTTATGGTAGCAGTATCAAGTGATAATCCACTTACAAAAACAAGTTTATCTAAAACAGGTTCTGCTAAATTTACTGACTCAAAAACTCCAACAACATTATAAACATCTGGTGTGTTAAGTGAAATTTCTTTATCCTGAACTCTAAATCCATAATAATCATTTGAAGCCAATCCATTTGTAGAAATTCCTATCTGAGAGGTGCTTGTGATTCCAATACTACTACTTCTTGAAACGTTTTTAGTTTTATTGTTAATAATATCTTTTTCAAGAGTTACTGTAACTGCACAAGCAGTGCTGTTAAATTCAATATCTGTAAAAGTGATTGTGGTATTATTATTTGAAAGAGATACCTGACTTGAATCTAAAACAGTGTGTGTTGTATTACCTGTAGTTCTTTGTGAAATACTATATCGATCTCCATCAAAAGGAGCAAAGGTAGCATTATCAATGTTAGTAAAATCTGAGGTATTAACTTCAATTACTCCTGCAGCAGAGGAAGTTTTATCTACTTGTTCTTTGATGAATAATTTAGATTCACCTAATGATACATCAGATACATTTTTTTTGCTCAATGGAGCATATAAACCTACATCATTTTTGAATATTTGTGGACGAGCAACATGAACACCAGTCCTTGTAGTTGATTGCAATACAGCTCCGGCATTGACACCTGTAACCGCATCTGTTGCTGCTAATGTAACTGATTTAAGATCATCAGAAATATTAGTTATACGATTGAATTTTGGATCTGAAGCACCATCATTTACAATAATAATGTCATCTACCTTTAAAGATCCAAATGTTTTTCCAGCACATGTTAATACGTTTGATCCACTTATAGAAACTTCATCTCCAAGTCCAAGATTTGGAATTAATTTTGCTTGTAATACTAAATCACCGCTAAAATGAATACCACTTCCCTGTGCACCATCTTGATGAACTGATAATATATCCTCTAAACCAAATTTTGTTACTGTTCTAACAGACCTTCTGGTGCCATTAGGAAGTTCGATCCTTCCATTTATTCTTAATGGTTCGTTCTTTAGAAAAGTTCCAGAAACTTGATCCAAATTTAAACTAGTACCACCACTACCTAAATTAGTAGTATTAAATCCAGATGCTCCGCTTGATAAACCCTCAATAAAACTTCCTACAGGTAAGTTAGTTGCAGTCGCAGACTCTATAGTTATGGTTGTAAATAATTGTATATCAAACAAATATAAATCAAACTTAGTTGTTGGGCCTGTATATGATGCGTCAGTATTTTCAAATGTATAAATTCTCGCCCTTCCTATCTCACTACCTGATGCGGAAGGATTATTACCAGTTCCTTTTCTTTGACTACGAAAAGACACAGTAGAATTGGCAACAGCTTGATTTAAACCTAAATTTGGAGATCCATGAACATTATTTAATTTGAATAAACTTCCTAGTGCAAAATTAACTTTTTGTGATTTTAATTCTTCCTTATCTCTTGGTTTATCAACATCAATAATTGAAGTATTAGGTTTCTCAATATCATACCCTCGCACATATGCTTTTCCGGGAGACACTTTAACACACATCAAATCTTCACCGGGTATGTTACCTAGATCAGTTTCTTGATTTTCATCATATACTCCCTCATTTGATATACCATCATTTAAACACTCAACAACCTCAACCTTAAAGTTATCAAGTGCGTAATTTCCTGATTCCTCAAATGTTCTCTTTGCAAAATAATCTTTAATTAATGCATAATCTGGTTTCTGTTCATTTTTCTTCAATTCACCATTGTCTACACGCATTAATTCAATAAAGTTTTTATCGTTATAATCCGTGAGAGGTTTTTTAGTTAATCTGGTGTTAATTTTTAATCTATCAGCACCGGGAGCAGCAAAGTTTGAAAAACCCCTTGCATTATCAAATAGTGATGAATCATCCTTAGATTGTATAATTTCTTCTTGTATAAAAAGACCAACTCTATAATTTGACAAATTTGAGTATGGATCTAAAACAATTTTATCAGCAGTAACATTTACAAAATGTCCACGAATAAAGAAGACTCCATCTGCTATGGATACTGCAGAACCAACTTTTGATGCATCTTGATCGATTAAGGTTGCAACTGTCTCACCCGCTGTAACTTGGGTGTTACCGTAGATGAATGACTCTTCTGTAACAATATTTTCACCGTCATTAAGGAATGATACTTCATTATCATCTCCAGATTCAAGATATTTTACAAAAATTGTTAAATCAGTAACATCTGTTGAATCTGATGGAAATGCATAATTGTCAATTTTTAATTTTATTCCTGACTCCTGGCCCCTTAATATTTTTCCTTTTAACTCTTCGATATATAACGATACTGGAACTCCTAAGTGATCACTTACTAATTTAATTGAATAATATTCAAGGTCATAACTTGTATTTCCGGGGATCACCATAGATCCCTCCTTAAACATATGACTACCGAACGATTCTATCTGATCTTGTAATATTGATTGTAAGGTTGATAATTCACGAGCCTGTACTGGTTTACCCGGATTGAATAAAACCTTATAAAACTGATTATCCTTGGAAAAGTCGTCGTAATATGGACTTATATTTAAATTCGTTTTTTGTGGCATTTTTTAAAATTCCAGAATAATTTTAACGTCTTCTTTTTGTCTCAAGTTTCTTGATATAAGAGCTCGATTATCAATGTACAATACATCTCCCGACCCTTTATTTATCTCAGGAGATGCAAGACCACTTGTGAACGAAACACCAAGTGCAACATTATTATTGTTAATGTCAGTTGTAATTCCTGAACTAAACGTAGTTTCTACTGAACCAGTACCACCAGAAAAAGCAATTTGGAATGTAGTGGATTCAAATGGAAACTGTGTAGAACGATTTTTTACGTTTAAGACATCAGTTTGATCTTGATTATTACCAAAGTATAATGATCTATCCTGAATATATTTAATAACATTTGTATCATTATCAAATGATGCAATATATCCAAATGCAGTTTCACCTGTTCCGACCGTTTGTTGTAATAAACCACCAATCGTTGGTGTTCCAGATACAGTTGAAAGTTTAATAGCTTTAAGGGATGAAAATGTGCTACCTGTGTATATTGAAGTAGTTCCAAAAGATGTTGGATTTTTAATTAAAGAAACTTGAGCAAATTTAGCATCTATTGGAAAATCTTTAGTTGTGTCATCAAATCTTGCGTAAACAAGAACACGATCAGCACCTAACTCTTTATATAAATCAAAACCATGACCTCGTGAAGGAGGTATAATTGGTACCAATTTTGCAGGTGTACCACCCTGCACTGCACCACTATTAATAGAGGATAAATCTACAATACCGTAACTATATCCTTTTCCACCATTTGAGACAGTTGCATTTGTAATTTTTTGGCCTGTTACCTCAATTACGACTTTACCACCAGTTCCATCACCTAATATATCAAATTCTCCACCAGTTCCAGTATACTTATCACCCTGATCTGCAATATATACAGTTTTTATTTGATTATTGTTTATATCAGAGTCACCATTTTCACGAACTGCTTGTATTTGTGCATCTGTACTTGTCGGCCAGTTATTCGGTAAAGCAATAAAATCTGTGGAATCAAATTTGATGATATCACTCGGATTTACAGTAAAAAGATATTTCCATACATATCCATCTTGACTCTCACCTGCCTTAGATGGTTCTAAATCTGTAAATGTCGGTTCATCTTCAGATGCATTTCCTGTAGTGTTTATTCCTGAAGAACCATTCTCAATACAAATATAAACGTTAAAATTACTATTCATGACATAGTAATTAGCATCGTATAATCGTGTTGCGTTTGAATTTGGTGCTGTATTAGATGTACTGTAATCTTGTCTGTACATATCGTACTTAATTCCCTTAGTCCAATCTATACGACGAACTAATCTTCTCACATTTGCATCAGTAACTCTTTTACCAAACTGAGTGGTATCTCCAATATGATCTATTTCTGAAAAACTATCAACTGGGTTTGGAGTTGCAGTATTCCAATTTGTTTGTCTACCAAAACCCACAGATGATGGTGCTGGATTTGGAAGACCTACAGATACGTAATATGAATTCGTAGACGAAGAGACCCCTGCAACAAAATTACTTGCATTTAATATTCTAAACTGGTCTGTAACAATAGCTGGCATTATTATATTGTTTTTTCTATATTTATACAGGAAATCGTCATGGTGTGTGTGACCTCTTAATTGCACCAGTATCACGGATACCAAATCCCCTTCTTTGAATGGTTGGGAATGTTGATATTCCTAATCCCTCTCCTGCAACGACAGTGTTTCCAGTTACTCCGATAGCGATTGGATTACTCCTAACAAATGATCCTGAATCCGGTGCTAGATATCCCCAAGAGAATTTACCTTTTTCAGTTTGTTTCACTACAATCTTACCATTCATAGCATTTGGATGCGAAGTACAGTAGTAGTAATAGATTGAATCTCTCGCTGCGATAGTGTTAGTATTCCATGTGATAAGAGTTGTACCAGCACCAGTGATACCATTAGTAACTTGCGTAGCGTTTGACAAATCAGTTTTAATACCAATTTGATGACCACCTGTAGTATTTTCTAAAATAAGTGTATCACCTCTTTCAACATAAATTGTTGCATTGTTTGCATTTGATAGATTAGTTTGTGTGCTGAATTCATCTCTATGAGTTCCACTCATTATATATGAGGTATTACCAGATCCTACACTGCCAAATATTACAGTAAATGATAATCCAAATTTGGCCAAATCAATGCCAGTTGTATTAATTCCAGAATGAACATTAACTTTAATTGCAGCATTATTAGAACTTGATGTAATTTCTTTAACAAGGTAAACATTATCAACAAATGTCTTACCAATCGCAACAACATCAGTATCAACACCACTTTCATTCAAACTTGTAATTCCATGACCAACTGATGTATCAGATATGTAAATCGGTGTTGTAGGAATCAAATCTGTAAACGCTTGTCCTGCTGGTGCTTGTAAACCAAATTCTAATCCAAGAGTTCCACCAATCATCACAGTAGATATACCAGTTACAATTCCAGAGAATCCTCTAATTGTCTCTATTTTTTCGATTTTTTCGGTAATAGGTTTATGTGCTGCTGGAATCACATTAGGTATGGATGATGATGTATATCCAATACCACCACTATTGATAGTGACTGAGGTAATGACACCACTTGTAATATTCGCTGTGGCAGTAGCAGTAGATCCAATACCTGTAGCAACTGCTGATACCTTAATAGCGACTGGAGGATTTGCAATGTGCACTGAGGTAGAATTTCCAACATAACCACTTCCACCATTTACAACATTAATTGATGAAATAGTACCTGCAGCAGAAACTGTTGCTGTTAAAGTTGCATCAACAACTTGGATATCATTAACAATCAGAGCATCAACATCTATTGATGTAACAGCAGTGTCCTCATCTTTCTCATATTCAAAGAAATCGGCATCATCAACATATATTCTATTAGTTGATCCAGAACTTACATTTCCAATAATTCTAGCTGTTGGGAATATAAGTGGTTCTAAAGAATTTCTAGCTTTTGAAACAACAATACCATTAACAACTTTATCAACTTTTTGTTTTAACCATGTTAAAGGTTTATCAGTAGGAGCGTCATCTATTCCAACACCGGCATAAATTTCTGTTTCAAAAGTGTCAGTGGTAGTGATACCGGTAACTGTTCTTTTATCTTGTTGAAGATCTTTAATTAATCTTGTATTTGCATTTGTAAGATTACTTACATCATTATTTGCCTGAAGTATGACTACATCCCCTTCTTTAATACTCTCATCAGCATCAATTTCATTAATATCCTCAGATGATGTACCTTTGTAGAAGAATATAGAAATTTCATCATTAGCATCTGGTGCAGTTGTAAATTCAAATGTCGTACCCCCACCAAAGTTGTAAGCAACTTCAGGATCTTGTAGCACTCCATTAACATATATTGCTAATAGGTTACTCATCTCAATTAATTGAGAGTCAACATTTTCACCAATATCAAAACTCAATAATTCACCATTTACTCTAAGTGGGAATCTAGTTCTTACTCCATCCTGCAAGTTATCAATTGGATCAACATAATCAAATTCACCAAAGTCCCATGCAGCGAATTTATCATTATAGATTTCTGTAACTTCTAATATAAAATCTTCAAGATCAGCACCCCTAGCTGTGACTAAACCGACTGGTTTAAATTTATCTCCGCGTTTGAATGAATGACCGTCTCTTGCAATTTCAAATGAGGATATTTCAAACAGTGTTGATCCTATACCAACAGTTGAACTTGCACCCACATTGAGAGTTAGCAGTAAGTTAGATCCAGTATCGGTTGTTGTAATACCATTTCTCGATACTCCAATAACCTCCATATTCTCATAATTTGGTTGAGGGAATTGGAATCTTGGATTAACATAATTAGTACCCGCTGCACCTATATTAATATCTAATGTTCCACCTATACCAATATTTCCAGTCGCAGAAGCACCCGTTCCAGCACCTCCACCAAATCCGATAAAGGCTGTAATTGTATTAGTTGTTGTAGCAGTAATAACAGTGGCTATTCCAGCGATCGGATCAGGAAGACCAGTGGTTTTTGATATTGCACGAGGATATGCATGTTCTGATTGGAAATTATCCCTTGAGCATGTAAACACGATACTTCCAGTATCAATACCGACAAAGTTACCAACTGATAATCCGTGACCTGCTATTGTTAGTTCTAGTAATCCAGTATGTGAAGTATAAACAGCATCTGTAGCTGTTCTTTGTGTTGCAGCAAATATATTATTTCCTGTTGTGTTTGTTCTGATTGAACCTATACCTGCACTTACAAATCTATGCTCATATGCTAAATCGGTTATACCGATGGCAACTGTGCCCCCAACTGGTCTATATCCAGATCCAAAGGTTAATCCAGATGATGGTCTGGAAGGTGAAACTGATTTATTGAACAGGGTTGATCCAATTCCTACAGCAGTGATACCACCAAATTGGTTTAATATTCCAGTAACAGCAGCACCTACTAATGGAGCGACTCCTAATCCACCTGTTGATCCTAGTGATACAATTTTACCACCTCTAGGTAACTGATTCTGATTCACATCACCATTTACAATTATCTGATTACCTGTAATTGCTGAAGTGACACCAGTAAATTCTATATTTTGTGCAGTAGTGCCAACTCCAACAAATTCATAATTGTTATCTAAATTATTTTCTGTGGTTGGTTTTTGAAAAATTCCATTTATCAATACTAATGAACTACCTGTTGAGATTCCTGTTGTATTTGCTCCACCAACTTTCATTCTAAATGTTGCACCAACACCTGTAAATGTAGTTGAAAGATCATCAAATATTTTGTTATTTGTGTAAGTTTGTCTTAGATAAGTTCTACCTTGGAAATCAGATCTTGGGAAATCTAATAACGATGGAGTTTTAGAAAGATTATTTGTCCCTTTAGGTGCATCTGTGAAGTGTACTTCAGAACCAACAATATTAAATGAACCAGAGAAAACTCTACCAGTTACACCATTATTATGATTTGACGATAATGTTCCTAAAGATGCTCTTTCAACACCTATTATATTGAAAGTTCCAATTCCTGTAACAGGCCCTGATGATGTGGTTCCAAATCCTACGGAAATAACTTTTACAAATTCATCTCCTAATTTAATGTGATCTTGTAAATTAATATCTGCACTAGTATCTACACAAATATCAGTGGTTGTAGTTGAAATACTACCACCTGAGTTATTAACCAGAGTGGTTGTGACAGGTGAAAATGCCATTGGTGACTGAATTATACCATCTATTACTATAACACTCTTCTCCATCCTCTTAGCCATCGTTAGGCGATGAGAATTTCCTGCACCTACATTTGTAAATGTTACTGCTGAACCTCCACTTGACGTTGCAAGTTGGAAAGTACTATTTGTTAATCTTTTAACAAATACTGTTGTTGGTAAATTTGATCCCCCAGACATCTGAAGTGCAGTTGCACCAACACCGGCAAAAGTTGATTTGGGTGTATAAATTAATTCCTCATTGTCAGAGAAGAAATGATTTGGTAGTGTGAACACACCAGTAGATCTATTAAGTTTGGAAGAATCTTCTGGATCAAATCCTTTCTCATAAATTGGAACTCCGTCACTTAGAAGGGTGAAATTTTTACGATTTGCTCTTGTACCATTTACAGCGTTATGTTGGAATGTTCTTAGAGTTTCATTTACCCTTCCATAGCCTAAATCTGGTGGATCATTAACGATATCTAAATCTCTATATAATAACTCACTGAAATGTTGAATATGATGTTTTCCTGTTCCTGAATCTGGATGGAACTTCAACACAAAATTAGAGGATGTGAGAGTTGAAGAGAAAGTACCAATCCCTGATGTTGATCCGATAGAGACAAAAGGATAGTGTACCGTATGTGTATCAACTCCATCATGTATAGCAAGAACCTGATGTATTGCATGAGTTACTCCTGCACCAACAGTGGTTCCTATACCAACTTTTACTATAGCATTTATCGTACTAAATCTATTTGAATCTATACCAATAACGTTTGAATTTGCTGAACTTTGAACTGAAGTGATTCCTGATTGCAAGATCATTGATCTCTCTGATCCGTCAGGTTGTTGATTATCTTTGAATCTATAAGTTGCATTTCCACCTGTGGTTCCAAAACCTACAACTTTCGCTGAAACTTTTATGTCAGTAGTACCTGCACCAACTGATGTAGAATTATCAAAATCAAGTGTAAGTATATTATTGTGAATTCTAGATCTAAATGAACCTATAAAATTAGATGAAAAATTATTTTGTGATGATGTATCAGCGTAATATTCACTGAAATATGAATTTGTTCCATCATGTGATGCATATACCTCTACATAATTTTTTTCATTATTTGATAAATCTTCTACTTGCACAGTTGCGTAAAAAGCAGAAATAGATGTGGTAGAACCGGAAGCTATTGGTTCAGATGTTGTTCCGACACTTACTATTGTAGAAATACCAACTAAATCAACAATACCTATATCTTGAGTTCCACTTCTTAAGTTAAGATCATTAAATGAATTTTTATATATCTTTATATCAATATCATCATTGTTTGGATCGGTTGGTGATATTACTAAATTTTTTGCACCATTTTTAGATTCACCCACAATATTTACAATTGTAGATGCAGTTGAAACTAAGTTATTTCTCTCAAAAGTAAATAAATCTCTATTAAAGTTAGTTTCTTCAAAAATAACTACATCATCAATTTGTAATTCACCATTTGCTATATTTCTTGACTGAACTAAAAATCTTGCAAAAGTTTCACCAAACGGAACTAATATTTTTCCTGTAAGGTTTGCATCACTGTCTGAGAATCCTGAACTTATATCATCTATTTTCAATACTCTATTTGTGTTGACCTGTATGAATTTTGCAAGTTTTGTGTTTCTTAATTGAACAAATTTAGACTTGGTGCCATTATCAATAGTATCAATATCTTGTGCTAGGTCAAAATTGTGTATAGCGTCAACTCTTTGTTCTGAAATAACGTCTGCAGAAACAACTGTAAAGTTTGAAACACCTATTCCAGCTGAAGTTGTTGATGTTATACCTGTATCAGCAAAATTTTTCAATCCACTTGTATGTAAAAGACGATTGACAGGATCTACTATTTGATCAAATGTTTTAGGGCTTTGAACCGTATAAGATAAATTTTGGAAGTAATTATTATCAGATAACACCATAAAATCTTCACTCAATCTTCCAATTTCATCTTTCCAACCAGTATTTTGTCTTAGTGAGTAATCAATAACAAATCTACCTTTATTATTTTCTATGCTATTAATTGTAGCAATAGTACCAGAATTCTGACCTCTGATTATATCACCGATTTTGATTTCATAATTACCTTCTAATTTAATAAATTCATCAGGACGATTATCAATTACAATAAGTTCAGTAGACACAAAAACATTATTGATTTTGATTGATATATTTTCTCCAGTTCTAAATTCGGATGATCTTTGAGTGATGTTAAATTTTGGATATTGTGAAAACTTAATAACAGTTGCAAATTTCTGCACTAAATCAGCCACACCGGGATTTGTTGCAGTTTCAGGAAGTTCATATTTTAAAATTGCAGGATCTGTATTATTGTACTCTACCACGTTGAAGAACTCAAAATTATTATCTGCAGAGTTAAACCCATCACCAGTAGTCCCTTTACTGATATTTTCAACAAAAATTTTCTCACCTGCTACAAATTGTGGTGTTGCAAAACCGTTAATAGGTGTTTTTAAAGTACAGGTTACAATTCCACTATTACTACTTTGAATATTTGTAACACGATATCCGTTTGTATTATTAATTGTTCTTAAAATCTGAGGTTTGGAGGTTAATCCTCTAGGTGACTCTAAAATATTAACAGAAGATACAGAGTTTGCAGATAATTTTAATTGTATGACCCCTTGATCTGCAGTTAATTTACCAGAATCAGGATCTACAATTACGAGATCAGGAACTGAAGAATAATGTACTCCACCATCAGTAATTTCAATATCTACTATTGAATCAGAGTTAACTAGTGTTACAGTAGGTGATAATCTTGCATCTGGTCTCAATGTATTATCTGAATGGTAATCAAAACCGGGATCTGTAATCCTTACATTTTTTATTTTGTTAATAGTTTTTGATAAAGCTAGTAAACTACCACCAGAACCATTTAATGTGGTAATGCTTGATATTCCGGGAATGTTTCTGTAACCATAACCACCAGAGGTCAAATTCAATCTTGAAATTCCTCCAGTTGTATTATTTGATGAAGTTACATAAGATATAGAAACACCTGATCCAACTGTATATTTTCCCTGTTCTGGAACTTTGTTAAGTGAAATATTATAACCACCCTCAGTAACTCCAAAAGCGACATATGATCCATTATATTCACTGTCTACATAACAAATTTTTGAACCATTGTTTATATCTGGATCGGATGTGCTAATGAAACCTGTTTTTTCAATAGTATAAAATAAATTTAAGGGATTATCATCATTATATTTTAAAGTAACAGTTGATGTCGTACCGACTCCAATGACACCATTTCTCTCAACTGCAAAATCTGTAGTTGATCCTGTGGAAACAAATTGATTTTTAAAATCAGGATCGTAGAAAAAATTTAAATCATACCCAACTAAAGATGGGTCTGATACGTAAAATAGTAAATTATCATTACGTACAATTTCAAGTTCAGGATTTATTAATGATATTTCCTGATTACCACCTGTATTATTTGAAATTTCTACAATATTTGGTGGTTCATTTATGACATCATATCTAGTTTCTGCTAAATTAAAATTACTATCATCAATTCTGTAAATAAAATATGACCTTTGTGAAGTTAAACCAGTAGCGGGAGATCCATTGTAAAATATTTTTTGTCCAGTCTTAAATCCATGATTTGCAATATTAATAGTATCTTTATTAACAGATGAATTTGTAAATGATATTGGATTAATTAGCAATTTATCATTTTGAGCATTATATTTTACAACAACACTAGTTGCAGCTGCTCCCACACCTTTTGTTTGATTTGAAATTAATTTCAAATCAATCTTATCATTGTTTTTCAAATTATGAAGTGTTGAACCTGCCGATACTGTGGAAATACCAACATTAGCAGTGATTCTTTCTACTTTTCCCTTTACTTGTGTAAAATTAGATTGAATAGAATATTCAAAATTATCAAAATTACCAGTTTTAAAGAAGACAGGAGTTGTATTTGCAGTTAAAGCAAGACCTACAACATCATCCGAGAATTTTCTTATGTAAACAGTTGTGCTTAATCCTGCAGCGGGTAAATTGAAATCAGCACCAACTTGAAATCGATCACCTAAACCAATGGTAAACTGTGTAGCAGCACCTGATGGTTTTCTAAGAATTACTTCTTGATTATCTTCAAATGGATGATTTGGTAAGAATATTCCTTTAGCTGGAATCGAAATTTCTTTTGATAATTCACCAATCGTAAAAGATTTTCCGATTGATACTGATCCACCAGATGTTGTGGCAACACCAACTGCTTCAGCAGGGTTGAAATAAACTAAATCATTTCTACTAGATACAAACTCACCTATATTTGATGACGATATATCAAAAGTTTGTGGAATTGTCTGAACTAATCCACCCAAAACATGATTTGCAGTATCTCCAGATCCTACAACTCCTCTTTTAACCCTAAGAATACTTCTATCTCTAAAAGTATTCAATACAAATAGTTTTTCTGTTCCTATTCCTATACTACTACCTGCAGATACTGTTTCCGGAATTCTTGCGAGGTAGATATCTGTAACAATACCAGCTGTGCTATTCGCAGGTAATTCTTTATATAAAACAGTGCTTTCAGAACTTACACCAATTTTATGAGAACTAGTTAATTTTGGTATACTGGTTGTAAGACCGGAAATAACAACAGTGTCAGTCGTGTTCAATACATGACTTGTCGATATAAATCCAGAAATACCTCCAGTTGAAGATCTTTCAAAAACAACATCATTATAAGTGGTAACACCTACTGTTACATTGTCAATTATTTTTCCAGTGACTTTTGATACTTGTGCTGCAGCTCCACCACCTGATGTTCCTGTATTGTCAAAGTTAAGACTATCACCAACTTTGTAATTATCACCTTCAGATACAACTAAAAAACTATCAACACTTCCTTTAGTAACAGATTCAATTATCGATGTTTGTTGTTTTATTTCATAAGATTCGACAACAAAGTTATAATCAGCGTTTTTGTCATTTAACTTGTATGGTAATGTATTACGTGTTAAATTTGAATTATTAAAATCAAATATATTTTGTGTTAGTAAGAAATTTTCACTAATTGGATCTGATCTGTAAGTATCTCCTATGAAATATGGAAATACTGGTGCACCAGTGATTGTAGAAATACCTGCAAAATACGCATAAGTTCCATTTGGAAAATCTGGTGTTTTACAAAATCTTCCATTATTCTCATCTAAATCTCCAGAATCATCAAATTGATAATCTTCCACAAAGAATCCCGGTGCAAAAGTAGATGTTAATGGTCTATTTTGAACCTTTGAGGAATCGAGAGTATAACCAGTGATTAAAACTCTGGACAATGAACTGGTATTATTATCCTCATCAAATCCATATGGGCCATAAATTGGATTACCATCATATGCCCATCCAATGATTGGAGAGTGTTGTTGTGGAGAAGTAACAGTATCACCGAAAGCAGTCTGCACTTTACCTGAGTAACCAACTACAGAATACTGCAAGTTTGTTTTTGATTCTCTAAGTAATATTTCATCACCAAATCTAACTAAATTATTAACTGTCAAATCTCTTACTGAAGAATCTATGATAAAGTTTGATCCATTTGGTACAACTTTTATTGTTGGTGACTCAGTGTATCCAATACCGGGGTTTATAATTTTTACCTCACTTATCTTACCATCACTCACAACTGCTCGTAATTTTGCACCTATTCCAGTTCCAATTCCAACTAATTCTAAATCAGGTGCAGATGTGTATTCCTTTCCTCCAAATCTAACATCACATGAAACTATTTTTCCATCTAAAGTAATAGCTTTTAGTTCTGCACCGACACCATTTAAAACTTTAATATTAGGTTTTCTTTCAAAATTCAATATATTTGAACCATAATTAGATCCCTCTTCATAAAGATATGCATCAGAAAGTTGGCCTCTTATCTTAGGTGTTAAAACAAGAGATTCAGTTCTACCTGCAGACACTGGTGAATATACCGCATTAGCATTCACTATTATTGGTTCAAAGAAAAATTCATGATTACTAGAAGTATTTCCTTTAGATATTCGTGTAACATTTCTTCTTACAAAGTTATTATTAGAATCTACAGCACCAACCCCAACATCAATCAGTTGAAATTTATTGTCATCTAATTTTAAAACTCTATATCTTGTTGTAATTCCTAAACCGACAGGAGCATGATTTGCATCTCCACTAGATGGAGCATATTGCACTAAATCGCCAGTGATAAAACCATGATTTTCAAAATTGATTGAATTATCCACTGTGGCAATTCCAACAGGTTTTACAATTAACCTTCTATTTGTATAATTAGATCCTTTATTTAATACTTTAATAGATTTTAAATGATTTTTTAAATTAAGTAGTTCAAATCTATGAGTTCCTGATTTATTTTCTGCAGTAAATCCTATAGTATTAATTCCAGCTTTGTAATCCTCTTCTCTACCGTATAATTTTATTGAACTAATTCCAACGACCTCTGGATAATATACTGACCCATTAATAAGTGTTTTGTTTTGATTTAAATTTGATCCAAGGAATGTTCCAATACCAACTGAAGTGTGACCATTATTAAAATAAACTAATGGTTCTCCATTTTGTAAGTTGTGTGCTTTTTTAAATTCAATAAAATCATTAATATGATCAATACCTCCTCGAACATTTTTTAATCTACCATCGAAAATTATTTCTCTTTTTCTTTTTGTAACAATCGGTTTTAAGATAGCACCAGAACCATTTCCACCAGATATCGTTACTGATAAAACATTTTCTACATCAAAATCTTGTTGATCTACTAATATCTCTTCAAGAGAACCAGTTACCACAGGTTGTACAAGAGCAGTTGTCCCTGTTCCTGCGGATGGAACTTGGATAGTAGGTGGATTTACTACATCAAAATTTACTCCCTGATTAAAAATGTCAATTTTTTTAAGGGGCCCATAATAAATTTTATCAAGTGATTTATAATTTGCTATTTCTACACCATTTATTAGTATTCCAGTTGTTCCTTCTTCTGTTTTTATGGACTTTCCAAATTGTATATTAGGTTCTGCAGGAAATTTTCTTAATATTTTTTGAACACCAATTTCCTCATTTTTATGTCTTAATAGTATAAATTTATGAGAACCTGTAGATCCGATCCCTGTTGTCGTAAATTCTTTATAGGGTGGTCTTGCGGGATTAACGTTCGTTACTGTGATAAAAGATCTTGATGGATATAATCTAAGTATTTTATTATCACCACTAGAATCTGGTAAAACTTCGGCATAATAAACTCCACCAGTTGTATCTAAACCCACAATAGGATCATTTTCTGGAATATATGCCAACGCATCTCCAGTAACAAATTCTAAAATATTAGGAAATTGAAGTTTTGAATACAATCCAGTAACAAGATTTTTCTCTAATAATTGTGCTGTTCCAATTCCAGCTAAATCTATTTGAGGATTAACTAAAGATGCCTTATCAACAGTTTTTTCAATTAAATATGATGGCATAGATGATGATGCCACATAATAATTCTCATTGTTATCATTATAAGTGTTTTGGACATTTGAAGTAATAGCGTTATTACCAAACTCTAAATCTACACCTACGTCACCAATTGCCTTATCTAGCTCTCTCTGAATATCATGATCTAATTTGTTTACATTAATTGTTGAACCAAGACTTATTCTATTATCGATTTCTGTAATATTTTTGACAACTATACCGGTTTGCTTGGGTGCTGATGAACCCTTTGCATATAACGATACTTTATCACCAATTTTTAAGTTTGAACTATCTGGTTTTGTTTTTAAGAAAAACTGATCTGATGATACAATATTTTCTGTGTCAAGTTTAAATCTACTTGCAGTGTTATATAACCATGAATTGAAAAATACAGTTTTGCGAGTTTTATCTGAATCAAGATTTGGATTTGGTATTTTTTCCCCTAAATTTTTAACTGTTATCTTCTCACCTTCTAAAGTGACACTTGATCCTTGAGTTGGTAATAATTCAAAATCAGACAATACACCAGTAATTCTTAATTCAACCCTTTTAGTTAAATCTCCATCTTCATATCCAAATATAAACTCATCACTTCTTATATCATCAGTAGATCTTATAGAATTACCGATCCCTGTGCAATTCAAAAATTGATTTATAGTTTTATCACTATATGTGATTGTGTTTATTCCATTTACACCATCAGTTACTAGTATTCCAGTAGTGCTAAATCCAACTGTAGAATCAACAGTAAGTAAAGTGCTATTGATTGGAGCATCTTCAATAACTCTTGTTTTACCGGGAATTGTAAAAGTTCCTTGAATACCGCTTCTATCGTCATATCCAACAAATAAATTTAATTTATAATAAGTTGTAATACCTAAATTTCCAGATCTACTAAAAATTTCTACCTCAGAAACAGATCCTGATGTGTTTAAATCATTAGACTTAGTGATTGTCTGACCAACTAATTTATTAGGATCACCTAATATTTGTTGAGCTACTATTACTTCTCTTCTGATATATTCAGATGTAGAGGGTTTTATGAGAAAATTTTCTAAATCAATGATTTTTGGAGTAATTCCATATAAAACATTAAATAAGATTCGGAAAGATTCTTCTGTTCCTTTAGATTTGTATAATGATTTACTCTCTTTGATAAAATTGCTTATATCAACATTTGGATTAAGAGTGGTATCTTCAAGCCCCGGAGTTAGGTATGTTTTAACTTTTTGATAAAATTCTTTTAAAAATAGTACACTTAAATTTTGAACACTTGATGACGCTGTGTGTATACCAGATACACTTGTAGAAAACACCAACTCACCGGGATTATCAATATCATTATAAGTGGTTATACCACAAAATCCCCTTACACAACCTGTAAAGGTGTTAGTTGTCAACCCAGTATATGTTATAATTTCATCATCAATTTTTAGTAAACCATATTCATTAGGAAATCCCTTTGTAGATGACACGGTAATATTATCACTATTGGTAGATATTCCAGAAGATAGAGTGGTCACACCAACAACCACCTCTGGGGTAAGATTGTCAAGTTTAAGATATTGGTCTAAATTATCAGTTAAATCTATTACACCACCACGATGTTCCTGAGAAACATAATATTGTTTTAAAAAATCTACAGCTAAAGGACTCTCTGACGTAATGAACTCAGGGAGTTGACCTTCTATTATTTGTTGAACTTGTATACGTTTGTCTATTCCAGTTCCAATCATGTTCTTGTAAGTTCTCCGTTAGAGTAACTTGATGTTACTTTATATCCAACACCAGATATTTGTTCTCCTGATGTAATTGTATCCTTAACCATATTTATTTGGCTACTTGGGATGTTAAAATCTAAATATAAATCTTGTAAACCTATAACGTCATTTGATTCAGGAAATGCTTGAACCTCAATTACATTGTTTGGTCTATCTGTTGATGTAATATTTACTGTGGTGAGATTTATTTCACCATGAACGTAATCAACTGTTCCTGCAGATTTTACAACAATGATAGTTTCACCACTCGCATTTTTTCTAACAATAGAGATAGTCCCTGTCAATTTATCATCATTAGGAACATCAGTGAAGAAAAGTGTTTCTGTTTGCCCTAATATTCTGAACCCTGTGCTTTTGATATTTAAACCTTCTGGTTTTACATTAAATTGATTACCAAAACAAAGTTCATATTGTGCAAACTGGTTTACAAGTGCATTTAAGTTACGACGCATTCTAACTCTAGTAATATTTGAGGAAATTGCTCTATCAATATTATCAATTACATTTAAAACTTTACTATATTTAAATCTACCACCAAACTTATTTACATCACCAGATTCAGAATAAGTAGTTATGGCATTTACTATTTTTGTTCTCAAATCACTTACAGCTGCAATCTTAGTTGAATCATAATAAATGAATGATTCTATCTCGACATAAAGTACCTGTAGATCAACAATTTTTTGATTTATTCCAGTTAAAGAGTAACCCTTTAATTTTGTTAGAATTTGATTTTTATCAAAATCAGAAACAAACTCACCGTTCTTTGGTTTAATTGTAATTAAAACTGTGCCAAACTGTGGGGGATCTACTTCTTCACCACCAACCACAGACACACTTTCAGTATTTGGGTATATGGATTGTATAATTGCTTCATAATCTCTCGATGTAACAGCTCTATATTGAGAGGAGTATAATCTAGGTGCAAAATATTTGACCGAATCAATTGATTCAATATCACCACCATTAGACGCAGCATTTATTGTGTTTACATCTGGAATTACTGTAGGAGTAATGACTTGACCATTGCTACCAGTAAAACTTCCGGCAAATACAAAATTTTCAGGGCCATTACCTTCAGATCCAGAGGTAACAACATACTGAACTGTTATAACAGCACCGTTCTGTGGTTTTCTACCAAATACACCATCGCCAAACAAAAGTTCGTATCTTTCATCCTGAACTTCTTGAATGAGGTAAGTATCTGATATTGAACTAATTCCTACTATATTATCAATCATCTTATATTGCTTACCTAATACCCCCGGAGTGCCCACATAAGCGACGATAGAAGATGTATCGATGTTTGAGTTATCTAGAATGAATCTTTGCTCTAGAGACCCGTCTACAACGAATTGTGAGGTAAGAAAAGTTCCCTCCATAACGTGTATTGGATCAGTTGCAGATCCGAAAGATGCAGTTCCGATACCGGATGTTACAGTTGTGTTTGAGGTAATGCTTTCTGAAATTGAAAACACTACATCTGAGTCATTCTGTCTTCCCACACACACTAGGCCTGGTTCTAAGGTCATTGTGGGACTTGTGGTGTTTGCTGTTATATTAAAAGTAATTGCTGCCCTTGCTGCTGTTTTTGAACGGGGTACATAACCAATATTTCTTGCTAAAGATACAACATTTTCTCTCAATGTTGCTGAGTCAAGAAAAGATTCATTAACAACAAGATTTGAATTGAATGCGGATATGTAAGTATTATATGCCAGTGCGTCAATCAAGACAGAAAAGTTTGATCCTTCAAAGTCAAAATCAGTAAAATTTGAATTTGCTCTTAAATATTCTCTTATTTGTGTTTTAATCTGATCAAAGTCAAGATTTGTAAATTTAGTAACTGGCATTATCTTGTTGCTTTTAATATGAATGAGAAATCTTGTAATGGGAATGTTTGACCAACGATATCAAAAATAACATTCACTTCAAATTCATTAGTATCTGGTCGAGGTTCCACGTTTACCTCTAAATTAGTAACTCTAGGTTCGTAGTTTTCAATTGTAGTAAGTATTTGTTTTTCAATAATTGCAGCTGTACCAAAATCGATAAATCCGGGAGCATTCTCAAATAAAAGGTTTTTTACCTCTGAACCAATTGTAGAATTAAAAAATCTTTCATTTGGGATAGTTTGCACCAGATTCCTAACTGATCTCTTTATTGCATCTGCATTTTTAAGCACAGCAATATCATTCGTCACAGGATGTCTCTTAAAAGACAGACTAATATCCTTAAATGATCTTGATATTCGTGTAATCGCCATTAAAACGATGGAGTTTTATCTATTTATACCTATCTTTCTAAGTCTTTCATAATATAGTCATCAGTATCGAAGTAATTTAGTATCCACCAAGCAACACTGCGTGGATTTTTGTCCCCACAAGTGAAAATATCGAAGGCAACACACCCTTTTTCAGGCCAAGTATGGCAAGAAAGGTGACTTTCACCTAAAGTTATGGTACAAGTCACTCCATAAGGGTCAAATTGATGCACATAAGTGTTTAATACCTCTAAATTCTCAGTTTTACAAGCACTTTCGCATACTTGTTCAATCTTTTTTGCATTATTTAACTTGTCAAAGGGCACATTATACACTTCAGTAAGTAAATGATTGCCCATATGAGCGTTTTTAACGTTTTTCATCCTAATTCTGGTTCGATATTCAAATTTATTGTGCCTGATGCAGTATTTCCTGCACCAATTGATGCGTCAACCTCATTTTGATTTAATATATTGTATGATTCTTGTCTTTCTTTTGCTGTTTTCCAGAAATAATTCTCTTCTGAACCCAATCCATCACGATCATGACCGTTTTCCACCTGATAATACACGGTTGAAACCTTAAAATCAGGATTCTTAGGTGTCTCAGGAGTGATACTGTTGTCAAATATCCTCATTCTGTTGTTTGGATAGAGGCAGAACTGCCCATTATCGAGTTCTAAGAGGTTATGGGACTTGTGTTCGGCAGGCTGTTCACTTGTTGAGTAGTCAATTGCGTCTACATCTGAGTGATAATTGTCCAAAGTGCAAATATATGTGCCTGTTTGAGTTCCATAGTCTCTTGTCATCACTTCATAGTGCATTGAACCGATAAATTGCTTCTGAACAGCGACCACACCATAGTCCATACAGTTCCAAAACTGCAAATTATGCAGTGTCATGTCTGGTTTTGGTGTTTCTGGGTCTGTTGTAAACGCAGAAATGGGTAATTTATCAAACATTGCAGCATATTCTGGTAAATATGTCTCAAAATAGAACGCTCGGCCCGGTATGCTCTTTGCAGATACCCAAACTCCCTTTACAAATTCACCATGACCACTCTTGTGATCGGTCAAATACTCTTTTCTTACCCAAACTTCGTAAGAAGGTAGATTAGCTATTAAAGTTGCCATTAATCTTTATACCAATTAGTTTGTTCTTCAATCATTCTTTTATTTCTTTCCTCAAGATAATCCCAGAACCACTTATTTGGATCATTTGGATCCTCTACAGGTCTTGGTTTGAGTTCACTTATCTTCTTTTCAAATTCATCTTCAATTATCCAGTCCATGTGTTTCATCACTTGTCCTAACAATTGATTTTCAAATGCCGGACTTTTCATATACAAAAATACAAAAAATCCAGAAAAGAAAGTTACAAGTGATGTTCCAAGTGCAAAAGTCGCAATCCATCGAGTACGAATGCGACTTGCTGATCTTTCAAAATGACTTTCACTCACTTACCCTGCCCCCGTGGTCTTTTACGAGCCGAGTTACGCGAGGTAGCCGCGTATTTCGAGTGTTTTCCGTGTCCTTGTCGAGTTTTTTTGGGGCGAGTTTCAATTGTGACACCACCCATGCTGTATTTTTTTGCCATTAATCAGTTTCCTCAATCATTTCAGTTGTAAATTGTGAAGGGTCATTCTTTCCAGTGAGATAAAATTCAACTGCAAAGTCCTGCATGCGATCAAAATACTCATTTTGTGATAGATCAGAGAAGACAGGCTTCCCATCTTTGAGTATTGTGTACTTTGTTCTACGTATGGGGGTCATAATACCTAAGTAAGAATATGATGATTGCAAGTATGAGCAGTGCGGAGAGTATCGTAATGATCATCAGATTACCCTCGTCTTCTCATGACCAACACGAATGCGAGGGTCGCACCAGATTTCATAACCAGCTTCCTTGGCATCGAGACAGAAGGAGACATCTTCGCCACACATATCCTGTACATCACCAGACTCAAAGACCTGCATCTTTGGAGCAAACCAAGGATAAGGCATCTTCTTGTCTTCAAAGACTCCTTTCTGTATCAGTAACCAACCAAATCCTGCATAATCAACAGTAAATGGTTTTTTTCTTCTCTGTATTGTTTCGAGAGTCTCGTGATTCATGACACCACCATTCTTGGCGAAGTCATCTTCCTCTAACCAGTGAGCAACCGATGTGGTACGACCATCTTCAGTGCAATACCAACCAGATACAATCGGACGAACTTTTGATTCATCAACTGAAATATTCTGACCTACGACCTGTGTAATTACTTTTCCATCCTTATCTTTAAGTTCAACACCATTCTGATCCTTCACTGGCTGATGAACATCTTGTCTTGTAACTGCTTCTGTAGGAATTGAATTTAAAATTAACTGATAAAACTTTGCAGTATCGAAAACAATATCAGAATCAATCCATAATTGCCAATCATATTCTAACTTACCATCCCAAGGTAACTGATTAGGGCCTCGAAGAACATTTGCACCCAAACATTTACAACGGGCGAAATTTACCATTGAAGAATAATCCTGTGAGATCTGTATTCCACCACCTGCTTGTACAATATCAAAACATAACTGTACAAAGTTTTTCAGATAGGTATATGAAACACCACGACCGGGAAGACAGAAGACTATCTTTTTTCCTTTTATCAATGCTTTTGCTAATTCATAATCCCATTCAGGTTCTTTCTTGACCTGAGTTTTCGGTTTGACCTTAAAGCCTTTTGCCATAATTAATTCAATCTATAATTATATTTTACATCAATATCTAGGCGATGTCAATAAGAACTTTCTTCAAGTGATGCAACGTAATCTTTCGTGTTTTCCGTAACACATGAGTACGTTATCTCCTCTTTCCAATATGATGTATACAACCGATTCCAGATAATATCAAATTCATGCTGATCTAAATTTTTAAATAAACATTTATCGTTTAAGTAGATGTGATAGGTATTACACATGGGTCTTTCCGAAGTACTTGTAATGAATAATTGGTTTAACTGTGTTAATTATACTATACAATACTGTATTCTGTCGAGCAGTTACAGGAATAAACTCAGTGGTATGATCAAATTCTTCGTCACGAACTGCTTGATTAATAACAATCGATCCATTAACTCCAGAGATGGAGCGATGGTATGTGCCTGTTGGAATGACAAGGGCTCCGCAATCTCGATTTAAGTGCACGATATGATACGGATCTGACCACTTTGGATTCACTAATTCAAATGTACGATCTCCGGATATGACTCTGTTATGGTCAACCTGATGATAGTGGATATAAAACTGTTTGATTCCATCATACTCATCAGGTGGACTTACTGCAGGGCCTGCATGTTCAACTAGATCCGTCGCATTATTGTTCTTTACAGAGA
>VTLG01000648.1_pt1 | contig 39726 bp, 54 predicted proteins | sample 4694571 | NCBI WGS metagenome assembly VTLG01 (sample SAMN12604809, study PRJNA352737) | marine metagenome | biome: ENVO:00000447; feature: ENVO:00000209|ENVO:00000569|ENVO:01000036; material: ENVO:00002151; isolation source: viral sequences binned using virsorter ... | reverse complement strand
TCTAAGTGCCTTTCGTCCTTTATATAGCCCTCTAAATAGGTATGCATCGAGGTACCTCGCATCGCAGATATATCACGTATTCGGTCCGCGTACTGTGCACCCATTCTAGCTTTCCAATTAGCAAGACTCTTACGTTTCTCTTCTGACTGAGTCGCTTGTAATATAGTCGTAACACTCGGTAACTTTTCATTAGTTCCGATATCATAGTGCCGTTTGCCATTTATCAATGACCTTGTACACGGCGGGTATTTAAATTTTTTATTCCAGATCATTAGTTATTACCCATCTAAACACAGAAGTTGCAGGATTAAAACCGTCGTATTTAGCACTGCAGCTTGTTAATAATAGTATAACCAATGCAAAAATTGCTATGTATACCCAATCTCTCATGATGTTTTAGCTTTTTTATATTCTTCTAAACTAACCACATTTAAAACATCTTTACCATAGTGATCTATAATCTGTTGAATTTTAGGTAGTTTAGTATGAGCATAAGGCCAGAATAATCTACAAACATAATACGCATCTCGGAATGTACATCTCCACTTCCACTGCATTAGATATTTAGTCCCATCTTTACGTCTACCCTTACGAGGTTTTCTATTTACAGTTCCAACATTTAATACTTCGTGCATCCAACGTATTACAGATTCATCTGTCATGGTAACTTCCATACTAATACGCTGAGACATAGAAGTTCTATAACCTTTGCCTTTGTGTTTCTTTTTCTTTTCTATTCTTTTAGCAAAATAGATACTACCTTCACCATCAAAAAGCCCTGCAAGATAAGCTATATCTTCAGAGCTAATCATATTATCAGACCAATTATTAATCCAACAATAAAGCCTATCGTAGTTAAAACTATTTCAGTTCTATACAAAAGACTCCATGCTGCTAATTGTTGTTTCCATTTCTTATTATTAATGCTGTATTTTCCGAACAGTATCATCGTCTATATCCTCCTCTATTTCACCTTGGTTGTTGCAAAAATCGCAATCAGCCCATTGTTCTTCCCTGGCCTGTTCGAATGGTACACGTATAAAACCGTTGCCATTACAAACAGAGCAGATTACTTTACGCTTTTTTAAGTTTGCCATTTAACTTCTTCTCTTTCTCATTTACTAATAATGTTATGGTTTGAGATCTACTAATTGTCATCTCAGGTACAATAACTTTTCTTATCTTGTCTATTTTATAATACGTATCTTTTGGCAGTGATACGTTTTTGTATTTGCTTATATCAGTCATAAACTTTATACTCCTTTCTTAATATAAATTAATATGGGATTAATCTCATAATTTACAATAGGTGTCAATGAAAATATTGTTAAGTTTAATTATCTGTTCACAGGTACACACTACGTGTATGCCCCCATATGAATGGCCAGAAACATTCAATACTACATATGATTGTATGATGTTTGGTTATGAAGAATCCATGAATAAAATGAAAGAAATTGGTAGAGCTGATGCTAATAAGCATGGCGTATATATTAGATTTACTTGTACCCCACAGGAAACTATTTAATCATATATGGTGTACAGATCTGTGTGCACTGTACTGTACACCATCCGGCTTTGGTCGCTACCCTTGCGGGTCATAGCTAACGTTAGTGACTTAGCGCGAAGCTTTTGTATAGACGCCTACTAACCGGTTCAATTTTATTTACACATACAACCTACAAACGAACCACTACCATCGTTCATAAGGTGTAGATTTATGCTATCTACATAGCCTGTTAGTTTCAATCTAAGTATATCACAAAGATCAAGACAACTTATTTCACTTGTCAACACTATTCCATCCAGGATCTGTTTTGATACTGGTAGTAGCTGATACATTCCGTCGTTTAAAACTATGATGTCCATCTACTCAGTAGACTCAGTTCCATAACGTTTAGTACCCCAATCAAGTATTCTTTTTAAACCTGGTGCAGACATTTGCATATCTACGCCAAAAGGTCTCCATGCTTTCTTTATTAGATTTAATTCTAATAATAGAATGGACCATTGTTTTTGTGTAATACCTTTCGGTTTTATTGTTATTATTTTTTCTTTCATATGGATAATATAATATCCTATAAAATAATGTCAACCCCTATTTTCCCTGGCCCTTGTATTTTTTAAAACTACGCCGGCGGGATTTGTTCATTTTGCATTTACTAGGATTACGTCCAATCGACGTTTTGTGAAATATAGGTACGTGTGCAACCTTTGCGTATAAACCTTTAGACTTCTTCGCCATTAAAATATCCTTCAACCACAGATTTTAGTGTTGTTTTGTGTAAACGAGGTATGTACCTTATACAACCATTTACGTGTTGCTCTAAATCGGACCCACAACTCATACATCTATAAAAAGATCTAGTTATACCAACCAACATTGTATACTCTTCACAAGTTGGACAAATACCATTAACTATTTCAGTGTGAATTTTTATTGATTTTTTTTCTGTCATATATTCTTTTATTCTTTATCACTTTATTTTTAAAATGTCTTAATTGTTTTGCAACAGGATTACGCTTCTTATTGGGTTTTTTCATTACTCAATAATAAGTTTTTTAATACTTTTACTGCCGTCAATGTTATCTTCTAATTCTGCAGAACCCTTCCAGCATTTATAAGTAACAGATTCTGAATACTGTCTCTCCGCCGTACGCTTGCCGCGTAAACATTCAGCCATCGAATTTTGCAAACGTGCCTCCTTAATCTCTCCGTTTACAAACATAAGTAATCCTACTACAGCTTCTATCATTTTCCATTACCATTCTTGTAATGCATATCTCTTGCACCATCTTTTAGCTCTTCTATATCTTCTAAAACTTTTTCCATTTGTTTTGTTAAAAATTCTATATTTACTTTGTTTAATGCCATAGACTCAATGTGTTTGCTTAACTTATCGGTCGTCTTATAAAGATCCTCTATCATCATGTATTGCTCAGAATCGGCGGGCAGTGCACCAAGTTGTCCACGTGGCCATTTTATTCTAAATTCTGTGTTATGTTCTACATCTGCATACATTAATTCTAGTTTAGTTTTTTGTTGATTTAAAGACTCATGAAGTCCAAAATAAGCCCAGGTGCCAATTGCGACGAGCGCAATCAAACTAGCAACCGTCTTCATTGGCATTTGTACTGCTGCTTCTTCTGATATTTTTAATGGTTTACTCATCTTTTGGTTTTGGTAATGGTAGTATAAAGTCTTTTGGTGGCATTTTCAATTCACTTTTTCCTGAGTTTATGAACTTATCTCCCATTAATTTAATTTCTGGGTTCTCTTTTTTATAATTATCTTTTAAATTATCCCAATGGCTTTGTGAATCATCAGGTCTTGTGTTATCCCTTGCAGGAGAAACACCTCTACATTTAGATACAAGTAAAGCAAAATTTTCATTTAATGCTAGACTTGGATTACTATTAACTCTACCACACATTCTCATTAATTCTAGTTGTTGTCTAAGTTGTACATTTTCTTTTTGAGTTTTACAGTTAGTGCCTAAATATTTTCTGTAAGTTATGCTAAAATTTTGTGAGTCATTATCATAATCACTTGAGTTGTATGTATGATAATCTTGTGTATTATTTCTATCTTCAACACGAAAGTCTAGTTCACCACATCTATTATCGTAATTGTTAAGATATTCGTTCTTAGGATATGCAGGTTCCATAAATAAGGCCATAAAACATAACAGGGCTATTAGTATTGCTGTAAATTTGTAATTCATCCTGGCTATCTCCATAGTTCATTACCTATTTAAATCCTTAATATCATAGTCGTGCTCTCTGACTTGATCTGCTAGTTGTCTGTATAAATTTTCTGCCATCTGCCATGTTGCTTCTGCTGATGATAGTCTTGTGTTTTGATCTGTAATTTTATCTTCCGCAACTTTTAAATCTCTTGTTAAATCTACAATTTGTTGTTGATTAGAATTAATGGTGTCAGTTAAATTAACAACATAACGAACGCCTGTAAAAGTTCCGACCAGGATAGATGCTATGACCGGAACTAATACAAAATTCTTTTTTAATAATGCTGCTAAATCCATTATCTAGTCCAGAACATTAATCTTTTAAAGATTTCTTTTATCTTGTCCCAGATTCTGCAACAAATATTTTTACATTTTTCAATCATGTTTTTTCTCCTCAATTTCATAGAAAAACTTATCGGTATCTTCTGTACGCCAAGCTCTACTATCTTCTACATTCCATTCATTAGTTTGCACTTTCCAGTCAGGAACATAGTCCTTAACAGTAAAAGAAGGTATATCCCATATACATCTATTGTTTGGTTGTGCTGCAAAATTGCCGTCGTCTAGAGCAATAATGTGTGCGCACTTATGTTCGTGCGGTATTTCAGAATGGTCTGTGTCTAGTATATTACTCTCTGGGTGAGCAAAATCAACAGTAAATAAATATTTTCCTGGGTGCCATTTTTTATCTTTACCTATATATTTACCGGCTTGTCCGTCTAAAATATCCCAAGAAGTGACAGCAGGATAATAAGAAAAACAATTCCAGAGCTGTAGTTCATCAAGTCTTCTTGTGGGCACGTCGGATGGCTTAAATCCCTTTTGAATAAACGCGCTAATTGGTAGGCGATAAAATATTGCACCGTTTTCCATAATAGCGTGCCATAAAATGCTACGTCCAGTAATAGCCGATAGACCAAAGATAATGCAGTCTTCAACTTCTCCATGATGTTTTTGTAAGTCGTATAAATATTCTTTTCTTATTTGAGCATAAGTTGGTGGTATGTTTGCATTTAAATAAGCCATAATAATTATCCATGTATCTCACCCCAGTTATCTCCATGTTCGTAATCGACTTTGTTTGGGACCTCTAGTGTAACTGCATTTTCCATCACGTCAATTATTTTTTTAGCGTGAGCCTCATCTTTTACAGATATATCTAGTTCGTCGTGTATTTGTATATGTGGTATAATACCTTCTTTGTACAGTTCCAACATTGCTTTCTTTGTCATGTCAGCTGCAGATCCTTGTATTAATTTATTTAATGCTTTGTAAGTGTAAGCACGTTTAATCCCTGGTCCATGTTCCCTGAGTGCATCTTCGTGAGTCATGGCTTTATGCATACCAAAACTGTTAGGCTCCCACAGATGAAACCTGCATAGTCTACCCAGCAGCGTTCGTATTTGTCCACGATCCTGTGCTCTGTTAGATGCTTTGTCCATTAGTTGTTTTACGAATGGTACACGAGAATGGTATGTATTAAATAGGTCAACAGCTTTGTCCTTTGTTACCCCTAATTCTGCTTGCAATTTTGCTTTACCCATGCCGTAGAACAGTCCAAGGTTAATTACTTTTGCTTGTGATCTAGGTATGTCAGCCATATCTGCAACAGTCTGGTGAAAGTCTGCGCTAGAGTCTGTGCTGTAAGAATCTATAACATCATATACAGAGGGTAATTTGTACAAAGAAGCATAATGCACTACCAGCCTAGGCTCTTGCTGAGAATAGTCAAAACAACCCCATGTATGGCCCTCCTCGGGTATAAATAATGACCTTATCTTAGGTCCAAGATCTTTGTTTCTAGCTGGTATCTGCTGTAGATTCGGGTTCTGATAAGAAAACCTACCAGTCACTGTGCCACCGCCAGCGTTACGTAATTGATTTATCTCTGCATGTATTCTGCCGTTGTGTTCATAACGCAAAATAGAGTCTAAGAATGTTGTATGTGCTTTGTTTATCTCTCTTGCCTGTGCAATCATATTTACAACAGGATGTTTGTGTTCTTGTAAAAAGTTTTTTGTAAATGATGGTGCTCCTGTTTTTTCTGTTGTTGGATATTCTAATCTTAATATATCAAATACATTTGCAATAGATCTAGCTGCCCAGATCTGTGTATCAATATTTGTTTCACCTTTTATTTTATGTAGTAATTCTTTTTCTTGTGTAATTAATTCTTTTTTCATTTTATGTGCACGTTCTGCATCTACACGCACACCTTTGAACCTCATATCAACCAGGCAAGGAAACAAATCAGATTCTAAATCAAATATATCTTCCAGGTCCTGACTAATAATTTCTTTTTTCATTTCTTGCCAAAGACCTAATGTTACTTCAGCATCTCTTTCTGCATATGCACCAACATGCATTGCAGGTAATTTATACATTTCAGATTTTGGATTAATACCCCATTCTTCTGCAGCTTCTGCAAGTGCAGCTTCATTCTTACCATACCCCAGGTAATGCCATGACAAACTATTAAGATCATATCTAAATCTATTTTCATCGGTCAACGCTGATGCAATCATAGTGCAGGCTATGTCACCATTTATTTTAAATCCCATCGATCTCAACCAACACACATCATAGATAGCATTGTGAAATATTTTTGTTGATGGTGCTTCTAATATATCTTTTAACCAAGACATAACTCTTGATCTGTCCATGTTGCCACCACCTTCGTGAGCAATAGGAAAGTATCCTTTGTAATGTTTTGTTGCAACAGCAATACCAATGACTTCACCATTACCAATAACAGAACCAGATCCTTTCTTTAATAAGTCTGGGTCTTTTGTTTCTAAGTCTATTGCAATCTCGTCTACCTTACGTAGGTCTGGAAATTCTGTAGGTTTTACCCATTCAGTTTGTGCTTCAAACTTAGGAATTTTCATTATAGTCCCTTTCGATAATCATTTCTATAAAGTGTATTGCTTTCAACAAATCCTGTTTCTTTCCTTTATCGCGATGTCTTATTATGTATTTTATAGCACAACCTTCAGGATATAGCAATTCATTCTCCACTACAAACTTACTGGGCTGAATTTTATATTTTTGATAGTGTGATCCTCCGTGCTGCTTATCCCAAACATCACCAAGAGTTACCTTATTATTTATCACTCCTTTTTTTAATAATTGTTTGTATATTTTTTTAACAGATGCTTTCGATGTCATAACCTTGATCCTCCTTTTTTGCTGCCATGATATATAGATTTTGTTTTGTACGAGTCACACCTACATACCATACTCTGTGTTCTTCATCTTGTTTGTCAGAACTTTTTTCTAATGCATCTCGTATTGTTTTTGTATTATCTAGTATTAATAATACATTGTCTGCTTCGCCACCCTTTGCAGAATGTATTGTAGATAATTTTACTCTAGGGTTCTTTCTTAATTCTTCTCCATTACTTAACATTTCTCTTATGTATAAACATTCTTCGTAGTCAGATGTAAACTCATCATACCAAGGTATATTTTTATCATAACCAAATTCTTCAAGATTGTACATCCTTTCTTCTGTCAGTTCTTCTTCAGTGTTAGTATATTCAAATATATCCTTAACTTCAGACAAAGATAAATCATCCCCTTTCTGCCATCGTATGTAGTTTAGAATAGTTCTAAATAATGTTACCTTATAACTTTTACGGTCTTTAAATTCAAAATATATACCACGCTCTTTTAAAAAAGGTTTTAGTCTATTTAACTTATCATTGTATCTTGCCAACACTAACCATTTACCCTCTTCTATTGGCACATCTTCAAGACTATAAATATAATTTACTGCGCCTTGTTCTTTTCTTGCTTTCCAATTTTTTTTAACTCTTCTATCTTCCGGAATTAAATTTAATATCTTGTCTGCTAAGTTTTGTACTGCTTGTGGAACCCTGTAAGATTGTGGCAAAATTATGTCTTTTTTTGAAATTTCTTGCTGAAATTTTTTTACATCTGCACCTGCCCAGCCATAAATTGCTTGATCGTCGTCACCTGCTAGTATAACATATTTGCTGTTTTCCTTGATAATATTGAACATTTTCCACTGTATGGGTGATAAATCCTGTGCCTCATCAATAAAAGCTACGTCAAATTTTGGACACAATTTAGACACAATAAATTTTTCTATCATGTCTGTAAAATCTACCAGTTGAAACGCTTCTTTGTAATTTTGTACCTCATCACAAATAATTTTTAATAGTCGCTTGTCCATATCCTGTGAGTACATGTCAGTATTATATTCTTGTTCGATTGTAATATTTTTTATTCTAGCCGCATTTATTAAATTAAAATACTCACTGTCAGAATTTATAAATCCTGTCGATTCTTCTCCATTAGAATACACTGTAACTTCTATACCTAGTTTTCTACCTATGTCTTCATAGTGTTCATCCTGCATAACCTGTGCTTTCTTCATACCAAGCTGGTTAAAAGCAAGAGAGTGTAGTGTTCTAAAATGTTTAAGATTTTTTCTTTCAAAAGCTGTGTGGTAGTCGAGCATTCTATCAATAGCTTCGTTTGCAGCTTTAGTTGTAAATGCAAAGTATCCTATCTTGTCTATAGGTGTTCCTAATTTTAAAAATGTTTTAACATACTTTAATAGTCTAGTTGTTTTCCCTGTTCCCGGAGGCCCGAATAATTTTCTACTAATCATATTATGTCTGTCTTATGTTTTGTTTTAGTGTGATGTATTGGTACTTCTTCAAATGTTTTTATATTTATCTGTATTATATTCTTTGTTGATGAATGGTATTTACCAGATTCTTTTGACGGGAATCTTTTCTGTTCTAAAAATTCTATCTCACACTCTTGATACAATACCTGCATCATACGTCCTGTCTTGTCTTCACTATACTTCCAGTTTTTTGCCTTTAATTTATCATAAAATTTATCAAACTTAAAAAATGCATAGTCACCTTCTATTAATACAGATCCAGTTTTAAATGCAGCATCGCTTGTTGCTTTTGGTCCATTTATTTTTGCATGTATAACATCATGTAATTTTTCTTTTGGTGATGTACCTACAGGTGGCTGTACAACTTTCTGTGTTTGATATAATGTATCCATTACAGTCTGCTCTTCATCGTTTTTAATTAGTGGTGGTAAAAATCCTGCAGCTTTTGATATTGAGTTACGTCTCTTACGTTGATCATTTAGGTGCTCTACATTTTTACAATGTACTGTAGCTGTACCAATACCATCTGGTTTTGTTACATCAAACTCGTACTCTGGTTCTGGGTCTAAATCTATCTTTTTTAAATTTGTTAGTACAGGGTAAGAACCTTTTGATCCTGCCAAGACTCCAAACTTTTTCTTAACACATATACCTTTCTTACAGTTTTCACTTAGTGGACTTTGTGTACAGGTATAACCCTTGGAACTTCTATTCCATGATTTTACTTTTTGATTTAAAAACTTTTGATCCCACGCGTTTGCATGTACACCTGCAAAATATTTTACTGGTGCATTCATAACTTTTTGTTGCCAGTTGTCTGGATATTTCATCTTAACCATAACGTGATAGTTGTACATAAACCTGTCTTTACCATCAAAGTTTTCGTTACTAGATAGTTTAGATATTGCTGCTAAACATGGTGGACCATCTAAAAATTCTTCGTCAACACCCTGCATACTTTTGTGTTCAATCTCTTCTGTAATTTCTTTCAGTCTTTCTTTAGTAATCAGGTTTACACTAATCACTTTCATGAATTGTTCTAGTGTAAATGGTGTACCATCTACGTTTAAAGCTTTACGCTCCTCCCCGAAGTACGGTAGATTTATAAATTGTCCTGGTCGTAGTTGACCTGTTTCACTATCTTTTGTTAGCTGTGTTTGTTTTGGAAATATTTCTGTATCTTGTTTGAGTCCAAACAGAGATAATAAATTTGTAAGAAAAGATTTTACAGTTTTAGAATCTGTAAAGGTATCCAGAAATAAAAATAAATGTAGACCACCACTCTTAGATTCTACTGGTAGTAAGGGTAATTCGTATTGTTGTATTATATTTATGTAATCTTTTTTATTAAAGTTAGCATAATCTTTTGGATCTATATCTATGACCCCAAACTTAACTTCTGAGTCTTCTGTACATGGCTGTATACCTATTGATAGTTCGCCTTTTAGATGTTGATTATATATTTCATTAGTAAGCTCTTCAAAGTTCCACCTGTATACAGGTTTCTTTTTGCCTGTATCTGGATCTACTTTTGAATCCTGGTGGTTGAAGTCAGCCACACCATAGGCATTTCTATATCCGTTAAAAAATTCTATATATTGTTCCATAACTATCCCATGTGGGCCACTCAGTCTCCTTCCTGGCCCACACTGTGCACTCATTCTCTGAGAGAATTAGATAATGCTAGCTTGGTCCTTTGGTTTATCTTCACCATGTTTAGCCTTCACACTTCCTTTTGAAATGCTTTCACTAAAACTTCTGGCTTGATCGTAAAGACCTTTGTCAGTTACTGGTCCAACTTTATTTACTTCCCAACCAAACCAAGTGCCTTTATCATTCTGCATTTGGGTTGTTTTTAGTTTGTAAATATGGCTGAAAGATGCCGGTGTAAACATTCCGTTTGCACCCTTCATCTTAATACCGGACATCATAGAGTTCCATTTTCTACTAATTTTTAATTGAGTAGACTTCATAGAAATCAGTGCTGTCGACGGACTATCTCCCGATACTATAACAAAGTGAGATGCAGTCTTTTCGATATAATTACCATTAGGTAATCTATCTTTATAGTTTGCATCTGGTTTTGTTTTGGACATGATGTCTGAAGAAGAATCATAAATGGCAACTGGTGCACCTGGTCCCTCTCCTCTATCTTTCCATTCGATGTATTCTAACTTATAAAAGCATGGAATCACATCAATACCTTTCACTCCATCATACAGATCGCCAGATACTGAATTGAATATCATACCTGGTTCTGCACCTTCGACATACTTACCATCACGTTTGTTAACTTCTGGTGAAAGCTGTCCAAGGATTTTTAAAAAAGGCAGGGCTAGATCTTCTTGACCTATTGTACCCAAACCTTTTGCTGCATCATCTTCAAATATATTTGATGGAAGACCTGCAGACTTTTTCTCTGTTACTTGGTTCATGTTTATTTACTCCTTGTTACTTTGGTCCTGTTTCCTGCGAACACATTAAATAGATCAGAGGGCATCTCTTGTCCAGATTCCAGACGCTCTCTGACCAATGCTTTAAGCGTCATAGGTTCGACCTTTAGTTTCTGGACAGGTTCGTACCCTTGACCCTTTGCAAGGTTTGCGTAATCGCTCGCCTTGTTATCTTCGTTACGACCAAAGGAAACTGTAATCTCATTTTTAATAAGATCACCCAGGCCGTTTTCTCGAAGCCATGTATAGGCTGCTTCTTTATTAGCTACTGTAATAGAAGCGCCATAAACTGGTTTTACTTCAACTGAAGAACCATCTGCTAACTTTAATGTAGAGATGTTCATTTCTTGCATCATGGTAGGTATTACCTCACCCGATACTAATTCGATATGTCTCTTCAGTTCCTTTAATTCTTTTTCTTTTTGAACAAAATCGTCCTCTAATGTTTTTAGTTTAACGACTTGATCTGATAATGATTTAGCATCATTAACTGAGTTCAGATCTTCTCTTTGATCTGCCTCAAAATTTATTCCTGTTGTAGTTTCTGCTACATAAGGACTTGTAATGTTAGTTCCAGTTTTATCTGCAGCAAACACTATTTTATTTTTAACGCTCATCTACTTCTCCTTTCTCGTATAAGTTAATTTTAATAGGATAGTATCTTCTTTCTTGTCTATCCCATTTGAGCAAATTATATTTTCCATTTGTAATATCAGATACAATAGAACATGCAACACCTATGATTGCAGGATCGCCTGTAAGTAGTAAATAATCCTTACTATTAAAATGTCTTAATCCATTTCGCAACTTATATATAAGTGGACCTGGAGAAAAAATCATTTGTGAAAGTTCTGGTAATAAAAATTTAAATTGACCATACTGTGAAGCACCCATAATATTAATTTTAGGAGTACCTGCTTTGCTTCCTGGTATCTCTTGAATAACATATACAGTTGCTGCATAGTCATTTTTTAAACTTTCATATTTATTACTTTCTGACATTGACAAATATCATATAACGTCCTATATACAAATGTCAATACAGAAAGAATAAAAATTATGAATTATAAATTTAAGACTAAGCCATACGCGCATCAATTGAAGGCGTTAGAAATGTCATGGGAAAGACCTTTCTTTGCATACTTTATGGAGATGGGTACAGGTAAATCTAAAGTATTAATAGATAATATATCTATGCTTTATGACAATGGTAAGATCAATGGTGTTCTAATTGTGGCACCAAAGGGTGTAGTAAAAAACTGGTATGAAGGCGAGATACCCACACATATAGTTGATCACATAGAACATAAAAGTGTTTTGTGGCAGTCATTAATTAATGCAAAACAACAAAAAAAATTAGATACTTTATTTGAAACAGGTGAAGACCTGCATATACTTGTTATGAATGTAGAATCTTTATCTACTAAAAAAGGTGTAGCGTTTGCAGAAAAATTTTTAAACTCTCATAGAACATTAATGGCTATCGATGAGTCTACTACAATAAAAAACCCAAGTGCAAAACGTACAAAAAATATTGTAGGTATTGGTAAACTTGCAACTTACAGAAGAATACTAACAGGTTCGCCTGTAACTAAATCACCATTAGATTTATACAAACAGTGTGAATTTTTAGAAGATGAGTTATTAGGTTTTAATTCTTATTATGCATTTAGAACTAGATATGCTGTTATGAGAACAGCAAACTTCAGTGGTAGGTCTGTACAGATTGTAGTTGGTTATAGAAATTTAGATGAGCTGTCAGAAAAATTAAAAGCATTTTCTTATCGTGTATTAAAAGATGAATGTTTAGATTTACCTAAGAAAACATTTATGAAGAGAGAAGTTATGTTGACTGAAGAACAAACTAAAGCTTACTTACAAATGCAAAAGTTAGCTCATGCTCAAATGAATGGCAAAATGATGTCTACAGCCACGGTGTTAACTCAGTTAATGAGACTACAACAAATAACTTGTGGTCATTTTACAGCTGATGACGGCACGATACAAGAAATGCCTAACAATAGAATTGGTGAGCTGTTAGATCTATTGTATGAAGTAGAGGGTAAAGTTGTTATCTGGGCCCAGTTTCAAAGAGATGTACATAATATTATAAATGCATTATCTAAAGAGTATGGAGAGGGCACATTCGTAGATTATTATGGTCTTACACCACAAGAAGATAGACAAGAGAATATTAAAAAATTCCAGGACCCTAATTCTGGAGTCCGGTTTTTTGTAGGAACTACACAGACTGGTGGTTATGGTATTACCCTTACAGCGGCTAGCACAATGGTATATTACTCTAATGGTTATGATTTAGAGAAAAGACAGCAATCAGAAGCTAGAATAGATCGTATAGGGCAAGAAAAACCTATGACTTATATTGATATTATATGTGAAAATACTGTAGACACACGTATTGTAAAAGCTCTACGTAAAAAAGTAGACATAGCTACACAAATAATGGGAGAGGAGTTAAAAGAATGGATTTAAGACCTGGTGTCGTTATAAGATTTGGATTGTGGATTAGTCTTGTTTTATGTTTACTTTGGTATTTCTAAACAAATAAATCTTTTGCTTTACCTAATATAGGTTTGTATTTTGTCTTACCCTCTGATCTGTACGCATGCAAAAATTGTTTTCTTGGCGTGCTTTCTGTAACGCTGCAATGTATCCAGCCCGAATTGGGTTCGCCGGGAGTGTAGAACTCGAGGATCAATTGATCCCATTCTAGCTCTCTATATATCCAATCAGCAAGCTCACAATTATCCACACCTATTACTTCGAAGTCCGCCGCTTCCGCACGCGAGTGCTGCGAATTTAAACTGCTGCCGATAGCAACACATAACTCTGGGCTTCGGAATCCGCTAGTCACCTTAACTCTACCGAAGTGGTCACGTACTGGCTGTAAAATTTTTTCACAAAGTGTTTTTAATTTTTCTATTTGTTCTGCGTTAGGATTATTATTAATACCCTTACGTATCGCTGTATCTGATTTGATTAATTCTGCTAAAGTAAAATTACGTGTAAGTTCCATTATAGTTTCCCCTGTAGTTCTCTTAAATATCTCTCGTTTTCTTCTTGTTCAATTTGTTGTGGAGTTTTTTTAACTCTATTTATTATGTAATATGCAATTGCAGCACCAATTAATAAACAGCTCATGCTGTAAATAAACATACCTATACCAAAACCAGCTGTCATTATTTCATATAATTCATGAGTAAAGCTAGAATTATTGATCCCATTCCAGCTACAATCATGTATTCAATTCTTTTAATACGTTCTCTCATTTCTTTTATTTGTTCGAACGTTTGCTTCTGCATGATTCTACAAAGTTTTTCATGCGCTTCTATTTTTTGTAATGCTGATCTCTTAGCCATAATATTATCCTTGTGGAAACAATAATTGCAGTTTTTGTGCAGTTGTCAAGTTAGAAAAAGACCCTGCTGCACCCGGATTATTAACTATATTAGCGTCAATACCAGGTAAATTTAATGATGTTGGTGTTGCAGGTGTGTCTTGCATAATAGGTAATAGTGGGTTTTCTATAAATGGAAAGTTAGGTTCTTCTAAAGATATTGATCTCATTACATTTTGAATAGATGATATTGCACTTTGTGCATCATCTAATGGACTTGTTGTACCTAACCCAGCAGCGTTATCTCTAAATGCTATTCTTATATCTGGTGAAATATTTATTGGTCTAAATATATTTCTATCAACAGTATTAACATCTATGCCAGATAATCTTCCAGTGCCGGTTCTAAAATCTGTATTACTTATATTTAAAACCCTAGCCGCATCTATATCTTTTTTAAAATTTTTTCTTACATCAAATAAAGCTCTGTTTGCATTTATATACGCATCAACAACTTCTCTTGGTTCAATTGGTCCACCACGTAAAGCTTCTCTAGTAAACAAAGATCTAGATTCTCTAACACCTCTTTGATAATCAGCTACTTTAAAATTAATTGCTCTACCAGGATCTACATTTACAGATCTAAAACCAAACAATCCTGCAAACTCATCACCAAATTCAAACGTTTGTCCATATTTATCAAACTTACCTTTTGTAATAACATCCACAGATTCTATAGATCTATCTAATCTTTTTAATTGTTCAAAAGAAAACGGCATTTGTGCTTTTACAAGGTGGGCCATAATCTTATATGATTTATCACCTGCTGTGTCTTGAGGATTAAACACTTGGAAACCAGCTCTAGTTCTACCCCCTCTTCCTACAATATCTGCTACAGCCTCTGTCCAAATAGATTCAGATATAAATGGTGATGCAAATTCTTTCATAGATTCAAAAGTACCTCTGATAAAATCATCCATCATACCATCCTGGTCTGTTCTACCGTCGGCCACTTGGTTTATTATAGTTTGAACTGGTCTAATTAATGTATCGTATGCATTAGCGTGACTAAAATCTACATATGAAAAAGATCCATCTTTGTTTTTTATTGGTAATAATGTTGAGTTTTTTGACCAATCAGCTACATATCTTTTAATCGCATCTCTCTCCTCATCAGTCACATCGTAGATAGCTTGAAAAGCTTTTTGTGTTGCATAAGGCACAGCTGCAACTGTAGTACCAAATCCAAATAATCTCGTATACCCAATACCTTCAAAAGGTTTTATTGTTTTACCATCAGGTGTAACAAATTCTTCATTTATTTCTCTAAGACCACGTCTTACAATATTTGTGCCTGTTCTAACTATCTCTGCCGGAAAAGATACAAAGTTTCCAATAGGTAATTTTCTTAATGATTTTACAAAATCAGATACATAATCGTAGTTTGGTATATTATTTTTTACAATGTCAGCTGCTTCTTGTTTAAAAAATTGTTCATCTAATACAATATCAACACCATTTCTTTTAATTGTCATACCTCTGGTTATGCCTTTATTTGCAAAAGCTTTTTCCAATCTTGTTTTTTCCATAGCCCATGATGCTATCTTCCAAAAATCATCTTCAGCTGTGTATAAATCTTGTGATACAGATTTTAATTTTGATAATGGTTTTAATAATAATCTTAAACCTTTGTCTGATGTCATAGTCTCACCAAAATTTACATCTTCAAGCAACCTTGTTAGATCTCCTAATCTTACGTTAGAGTTTACAACACCTAGTTTTAATAACTCTTCATACAGATCATTTTGTTGTCTTGTTCCCTTAAGTGGTGTTTGTAAAGCTTGATACGCTGTTTTAATAGCTTGACCATCTGGTATGATGCCGTTTGCTGTAGCAAATGCACCAGCAGATACAAAGTTTCTAACATGTGTTACTGGTGACAAAATTGTTTTTGCTATCTGTGATAAACCTTTTGGATATAATATAAGACTTTGATATAATTGACCTAACATACCTGCTTTATCAAAAGAAAGAGATGTACCTTCTAATGCTTCTGCTACACCTCTTGGCGCGTATAATTCATTAAGTGGATTTACAGAACCCCCTTTAGCTGCAACGCTAAGTGTCTTAGCCTGATCAATTCTTATCTGTTGATAGTCATCACCAAATAATAATCTTGCTTCATCTGCAGTTTCTGCAAACAAAGGTTTTTGCCCCGCTGCTTTTAATTCTTTTGACTTTTTTATAAGGTCTTGAAAAAATAAATTTCTTCTCGTAATCATAGATAGTTTAGCTGTACCACCTAGTATTGTTTGCATAGGATTTTGTTGCTTTCCTAAAAGTTTTTCAAACACTTTTCTATCTGCTTCTTTAATTGCGCCAGCAGATACCAATGCTGATCCTCTAGCCGTTACAACTTCATCCAATGTAGTTCTGTTTACAAAAAATGCAGGCACTTCAAAGATAGCATCAGATGGTTTATCCATTCTAATACCTTTTGGTAGTCTTGCAGTTTTTAATACTCTTGTTACAGCTTGCTCTGCTTGAAGATCTGTCATCTCTTCACCAGCTTCTTTTGCACTAGATTTAAAAACTTCTTTTGCTTCATCTATTGCTTCTTTAGCTGGTTTGTATCTTACCCATGGAAAGATACTTTGATTTTGAAATATGTCGTACGTAGATCCAATGTAGTTTTTAAACTTATTACCAAATAAACTTTTAAATTCTTTTATTTCATTTTGACCTAATGATCTCCCTAATTTAGAAAATAGATCAGACCATCTAGTTCTTATTGTCCCTAAATTAAAAAGAATATCCACACCAACTTGATCATCTACACCCATATCTTTTAATTCTTTAAGAAAAGCTTCTTGTTTTTCTAAATCTAATTTACCAAATGTTGCAACACCAGTGTCATCTAATTCTGCTTTACCAGATAATAACAAATCATTTATTTTTGTTAACATTTGTTTTCTTTTTGCAGCTTCTCCTTGATTTAATACAGTTCGAATAGGCGGAAATATTTTATCTATTGATTGGTCTAATTCTCTAGATACATTTCTAGCACGAGCAGCATCAGATGCTCTTTCTCCTACAGAAGTTCTTTCTATATCAAAAAATTCTTGAGTCTTACCGCTACGTGCCCTGAACCCCGATGCAATTTTATCAATAAATGCATCTAATTTAGAGTTTGCTACATCTAATTGTTTGTTTCGATCAGTTAATCTTTTAACAACTTTACCCGCACCACCTATGACACCTGTAAATAGTGCACCTTCTACACCAAACTTAACTCTATTTAATAATTCTCTTGTAGGGTCATCATCAGTTGATCTATCTACTTTTGTTGGCCCACCTATAAAATCTCCAAACGTACCTATTTTTTCTACGTCCCCAACAAATACAGCTTCGGCAACACCACCACCCAGAGCACCTGCAATAAATTTATTTGTTTTACCTTTAGCATTTAATTCTGCAGCTTTATCTATACCTTTTGCAAGATTAGGATTTGTTGTTTTAAAATATTTATTATTTCTACTCGCACGCATTGCATCGTCTGCAAGCTGTGCACCAAGTTTCATACCACGTACCGCAGGGATACCTATATTTACTAATGCTTCTGTAATTTTACCGGCAGCTGTAGCTTCTGCTTTCTCATCAAACTCTGTAAGGTTATCAAAAAAATCTTCTACTTCTGCTGCGTATCTTGTGCCTGCCCCAAGATCTATAAGAGTTGCACCTAAAGAAAAGAAACCTTTTGGTATACCAATAAGACCAGATGCAACACCAGATAACACTGATTCTATCGTGCCTACTTTATTGTTTTTGCTGTAAGAGAGTGGGTTTAAATCTGATGGGAGTGCCATTTATACTCCTATACTATAACGTCAATAACTGTTCCGTCTTCACCAACTTCAAGAATATTTTTACCTACAACGTAATTACCAGCAGTTAAACTACCTTTTCCTGCTTGTTGTAATTTAAGATTTTGATCGTTGAGATAATCTACAACAGTTAGAGTTGGGTTGTCTTTTAAGAAAGTATTTACATCTTTAGTGTTAAGTGTATGTCCAGAAGGAATTTTTATATCTTTTCTTAATGCTAAAGAAGCTAGTTCTGGGCCTTCAGGTTCTCTACCTAGCTTACTAAGTGCAGCTAATTCCTCTTGTAATGTACCACCTGCTAATTGTTTATTAGCTATATCTATTCTTTTTTGTGTAAGTTCTTTTGTTAATGAATCTTTTTCTCTGTTAATATCTTTTGTAATTTCACCTTTAACTATAGCAGAATCTATCTGTCGTTTAATATCAGCAGATTTATCTAGGTTTTTAGATATTGCATCTATAAGTCTTGTTTGTAAAGTTCCTGATTTAATAGCACCTTTAAGATCTCCACCCTCTTCAGTTACAATCTTACTAGCATCTATTAATGAATCATAGATAGAATCTTTTTTCATTTTATCTATGCCTAAAATTTTGTAATACCTTTCTCTGTTAGCTTGTATTTCTGCATCTCTGTCAATTTTTTTAACAGTGTCTACAGTATTTTTATCTTTTTCTTTAATTTTCTTTTTAGCTTCTAATTCTTGTCTTTGTGCATTTAATTCTGCTATTTTTTTATCTTCAAAATATTTATCTTGATCAAAAATAAAATCAGGCACAGCAGCATCAGCTATCTGAAGTCCTGCTTTTTTAAGTATAGGAACACCACCTGTTGCTATATCTACAACTGGGCCACTTCCTAAATAAGCACCACCAATAGTAGTTTTAGGGTTACGTTGTGCAAAACCTTTTATTCTTTCAAACATAGTAGTAGGTCTTGATCCAACTCCTGAAAAACCTGGACCTATTTTACCACCTACAGGTACAAATTTTGGAGGCATATCTAATTTACTTATTTGTCTTTGACCAAAATCTTTAATTCTTCCTAAATTTCTTCTAAGAAAATTAGCTACGATACCTGTTCTTTTAAGAGGGTTTACAGTGCTTAAAGGTTTTTTTGTAACATTAGATGCTGTTTGTTTTGCAGCTTGTGAAAAAGCATTTTTAATTCTTTGTAGATTACTTGCTATTTGTTGTTCAGAGTACATTCCTCTACCACTTTGGTCTATGGGAAACGCAGGATCGCCTACAAGAGCAGCTTTTCTGTCTTGCATACCATTCATGATACCCTCTTTAATAGGGCCACCGTATTTAAACATTGGTCTATTTAATGGTCTCATTTTTTCCTTTTCATTGCTTTGCCAAATCCACGTTTAGCAATACCGCATCCTCTAACTCTACCACCATCTTTCATACCTAAAAGAGGCAATAGATTAGATAAAAACTCTAATCCAACTCCGGTTCCTATTGTTCCTCCTGCTACTTTAGCCCCTGTTTTAAGTTTACTTCCTAATGTTGATTTATCTTTAGCCATATATCTTACCTAAATTTTCCGAACAGTCCGCCAATACCTAGAGCTGTACTTAAAGCTGTAGAGAATGGACTAGGAGCTGCAGGTGTTTCAAATTGTTGACCGGCAACACCACCAGCAAGACCTGTAAGTCCTGTTCCATAAGTCGATAATCTACCAAAAGGTTCGTAAGCTGCAGTTTGTGCAGCTTGTGCATCTGCTTGTAATCTTGATTGATCTAATCCTTGTCTAAATGCACCAAGTTGTCCTAGGTTAGCGACGTCTGCAGATTGACCTGCTCTTTGAAAATTAGATAATGCAAATTGATTTTGAGCTAAACCAGCTCTTTGATTTGCTAATGCTTGTTGTTGTCCAAATGCTTGTCCTCTTCTTGCCGCTGCATCTGCAAAACCTTGTGCTCTTAATTGTGCTTCGATTCCTGCTCTACCTAATGCGGTGTCGGCCATAAACTGTCCTTCTAATGCACCTTGTCTACCACCACCAAACGCACCAAATTGGAGCGCATTATCTGAAATTTGCTGTAAACCACCTGCTCTTGATTGATCAAACTGTCTTAATGTTTCATCAATAACTTGTTGTTGAAATGGTGATTGAAAAGATGAAATTGATCCAGCCCCGGTCCCTGCTCCAGTGCCCATGAATTGTTGAAGCCCGCCAACATCTTGTCCGGCTTGTGTTATAGCTTGTTGAGCTGATGTTAAGAATGGTTGAAAAGAACCAATACCTTGTGTTGCTAAACCAATAGCTTGTGATTGTAATGGGTCTTCGCCAGCAACAAATTGACGACCTACAAACTTACTTGTATCTATAGGTGTAGAAGTTGCAGCCGTTAACTGCTTGGCGTAATCCTTTGCGGTTTCTTGTAAATAATCTGGTAATGCCATTATGCTAATCTACCCTCCAACATTTGTGCTTGATCGAACATTGCTTGTGCAGGATTTTCTTCGCCCTGAGACTCTTCTGATATAGTACCACCTGCTTCTAAATTGTCCATCATATTTTGCATAACTTCAGCTCCTCTGTCAATGTCGCCTTCGCCTGCGTTTCTTACAGCGTCTGCTGTAAATACAAATTCATTCTTGCTAAGTCTAGCTGGCACATCGTCCGCTCTTTCCTCAGCTCCTAGTGGTACAAAACCACCTTCTCTATAATCTTTTTCCATACCACCTAAGTCCATGATACCACCTTCTGCTTTGCCTATTCTACCACCATAAGCTTTTTTTTCTACATTTGCAGTTAACATAGTTATAATGTCTCCAACAGTTTTATCGTCAGTTTCTGCAAGAGCAGATATTGTAGAAATATCTAAACCTTTTTTGTATCCATCAACAATCATTTTAATTGTGTCTTCAGGTAAATCAATTCCATAACCTTTTAATACGTTAAATTCATTTATTTTTTCTTGATCACCACCTAACTGTGCTCCAACTTCTCCACTAAATATTTGTCCAAATCCAGATTTTAAATTTTTTAAAAAATCAAGAGGTCCCGCATAACCGGGTCTTGAACCATCACTGCTTGGACTTACTAATTGACCGCTTGAATACCCTCCTCTTGGTATGTCAGCTAATCCACCACCAGCAGCATAAAATTGACTTTGTACAGCTGACTTAGGAGGCATAAAATATAATGCAGATTTTGTTGGGTCTTGATAATAATCTCTAGCTTGTTGTCTGATGTTAGCTACCATTGGCTGTACACCTGAAAAATCAACACCTTCATCTATTACTTCTTCATCACCGCCCATTAAAAATGGTGCAGCAATTGCAGCAGCTCCAAGTCCACCACCTAATAATCTTAGTGCACTAAAAGGTGAATCTTCTTCTTTTCCACCACCAACTCTAAATACATTTCCAAGTTGACCTAAAAGTCCTTCTCTGCTTTTTAATCCTGTAAGTAAATTACTACCAGTGCCTCTTAAAAAACCAGCACCAAATTTACCAGAAGAAAAAGGACCAAGTCCTCCAGCGTATGCACCTAGACCACCTATGATAGCAGCTTTACCTAAAGGTGATTTAACAACTTTCTTTACAGCTTTTTTTGCTTTTCTTACAATCTTACCTAAAAAATAACCTTGTCTTGGCTCATCTAATGTCATGAGTCCACCCATGTTACGCATTTGTCTTTCCATATTCATCCTTGAAATTGCCATAGTTTTACCTTTTTAACGCCTTTTTTTATTATAATCAATCATATATATCTACTAGATCTACAATTCCACCGTCCATAAAAGAACCCATAGAATCAGAACCACCTTTATCAGAAGCACCTAAACCTGTGCCTGCACCAGATGGACCCTCCATAAAATCTTTATCTTGTGCAAAATTAGATTGATATCCACCTCTACCAGCAGCTCTATTTTCTGCTGCTCTTGCAGCTGTAGCTGCTGCTTGTGCTTGTTCTAAAGCCGCTGCTTCATTTTTCTTTTTAGTTCTAAATGCATTAATTATTGCACCGAAAGGATTAAAAAAACTTTGTAAACCTATCATTCCTAATTGTTTTCCTGTAAAACCAGGATTATTCATATTGTTTATAGCTTCTTGCTCTTCTTCAGTCATACCCATGGTCCCTGTCATAGATTGATCTGGAGCAAAATCAGCAGTTGTTAATCCTTGATCTACAGGGCCAGTAGTTGTGCTCCCATCAGTACCATCTCTACCCGGAAATAAAACTGGTAATCCAAATCTTCCTGTAGGAATAGACTCTGGTGTACCAAATGAAGATAAACCAGATCCAGACATGTCTAATGTGTTTGGTTGAAATGGACCATCTAAATACCTGTCAAATGGTACAAAGTTAAAACCTTGGTCTCTTATATTCTGATCTATCGGATCTAATATCATTTAGTTTCTCCAAATAAGTCAAGGCTTGGCATTATTACCTTGATGTCTCTTCTAATATCTTCTTCAGGAATGCCTTTTGTTTTCCATTCCTCATCGTTCTTATATATCTCACCTGTCTTTAAATTACTAATAGTTTCTATAATCTTCTCTGGTTTTATTACTTTCATTATGTTGTTACCTCTCTTGGCTGTATTTCTAATATAGAAGCTATGACGTGCAGCTCATTCGCGTCAGCAGCCTGTACTTTTAATATCTCACTTTCTTCCATAACAAGTGGATTTGTTAAAAGTTCTGTTGTTGCCTTAGATGCAATTGCTTTATCCTTAAACAAATTAAATATAGTGCCACTAGAATTTACTAAAGTTATTGTTATTGTGCTTCCTGATCCAGCGTCTTCGGATACTATTAATGATTTAACAACAGCTGTCTTAAAACTTGGTACTGTATATAATGTAGTCAAGTCTGTTGTAGTTAGATCTGCTTTTTTATTTATAAAACTATTAGCCATTAATTTAAAAAGAAGTTTTGAGCTTCTACCTCATTTTTTAATTCTTCTTGATATGTTGTATTTAATTTTTGTATTACAGCATCTAAATCTCTAACTTGTGAATCTGCTATTTGTTTAGAATATTCTTCACTAGGTCTTGTTAATATTTGTACTATCTTTGCCATTATCTTCTACCATCTGGTTGTATATCTAATCTAAATGTACCTAGTTTCCAACTTTGAGAAGCAGCTGTATTTTCTACCTTTAAAGCTATTTGTCTCGCTCTTGCACGGGTATCTACTTTTTGTGTAGTTGATGTTACAGTAAATGGTCCAAGTGCAGAACTGGTTTTAGTATCATTTGGAAAATCTCTTAATTGTAATGTAACTTGTGTGTTACCTGTTTGGGATATAAAGTCTGGTATAAATCTTCTTATCTTCATTAAAAATTCACCATCTCCTCTAAGATCGGGCATACTTGTAGTAGAGCCTCTTAAAACTCTTTGAGTAATATCAAAATCTCCAGATACTATATTTGACGTTATCGCTGTTACAGTTCCACCTGCAATTTGATCTGTTCCTTTTTCATGCTCATAATATGTTGTGCATCCATCTGTATTTCCAACAACATCGTAAGAATTATTACTTCCTGCATCATATTCTGTTGCGTGTGGTAAACCAAAAACAGATGAGTCTTGCCATGTTCCCCGTGCCAGTGTCCCTGTTGTCCACACAGGTCTTTTAGCTATAGAGTCTTGATAGTTATAAGTTACACATCTATTAAGAACAGTAGAACCTTCTGTGCAATAGAACCAAGTTATCTCCCCAAACAAATTATTTAATCCAACATTTATTAATTGTCTTGCAGTTGTATTTAAATCATCATAAACAAAATCTTCTACTAAACATAACATTGTTTCAAGACTACCAGCATATTTAAAGAAACCATTTTCTGACATCCAATACGCCGTACCATCTACTTCTAATGCAGCGTTCTGTCCTATTAATCCACAGTTAGTACCAACCTGTGCAAAACCAAAAGTAAATGGAGCACCTACAAAACGCATAGTAAATAAAGATGTGTCTGACCATATGTATATTGCATCTCTACCTCTAACAGCTCCTACAATTTTAGAACCATCAGAAAGTCTTTGTGTACCTGCTGTGTTAGTTGCTGTTGGTGTATAAGTATTTATATCCTCTTGGTCGGAGAATCTAATAAACATTTCATCTTGTGTTGATGGAGTTCCTATAGTTGTTTCTGTTCCAAAGAAAACTAAGTGACGATCCGGTGTAGATACTAACATATCTCTTGATGCAGTTGGTGCACCAGATATAATTGTTGCTCTGTTATTAGTTGCATTTGTTGCATCTGCGCTCCACTCAAATACTTGTGCATTATGTATTAATGCAATTACTTTAGTTCCAAAACCATCAATACTCCACATACCTGGATCTATTACTACGTCACCTGATGCAGCTTGTCCCCATGCAACATAGTCAGAAGAATTTGTAACTGTGTCACCACCATTGTGAGCAGCAGCTGTTGTGTTTCTTACACCTCTTGTTACACCAGATAAAACACCTGATGTAATACCTGTGTAAGATATTTCTTCTGTTCCTATTTGAACAAAATTTGTTCCTGTAGTTGGAAACTGAGATGCGTCTGTTAAAGTAATTCCAGTCGTAGCAGAAGATGAAATACCACTAGTTAAAGTTGTTGTTGCTTCTCCTGATACTGTACCACTCCATTGACCTAGTCCCCATCCTAGTCCTGGTAATTGTTCGGCAGGTCCAACAGGATAATAGTGTTTTACTCTAACACCACCTGATGTTGTTGCACCAGATCCTGATTCATTTGACGCCATTGTGATAGTAATGGTTGTTGTTGATGGTACACTTGTTACCATAAATTTATTATCATCAAAATCAGCAGCTGCAAAATTAGAATTAGTTATTGACGAAAAATTATCTAATAGAATAATATCTTTTTCTCCTATACCATGAGCACTACCAAAAGTTATTGTAACCGTCGGTGATCCGTTAGTTGTGCTAAATGCACTTGTAAGAGTTGTTGTAGTTTTAATAGGGTGTATGTCATAAAACACACCACCTGAATATGCATATAAAATTCTGTTTGTTCCTATAATAGAATACTTAGTTCCAGATTTGTTAACTAAATGAAACAGTGCTCTTGCAGCACCTGTCATTTTATTTTCACCTAATTGAGACCACCCTCCTATTTTTTCAGGAGAATTATATCTGAATCTTACGTTGTCCCCATCAACCCACTGACTTTCTGCTGTGGTTTCTGTAATCTGTTTATTAAACCCTGGTAAAAAACTTATTTTTTGTAGCATATAACCTCATATTATATATTCCTTATTGGTGGAATACCTAACATCGGCCTTTTGTCGAACCTATTCTTATCAGCAAAAGGACCATTTACATGGTTATAGTGAAGGAATACTTGACCACAAACATCTCCTTCAAAAGGTTCTCTCCAATGCTCTAATTCACATCCACTATATACTAGCATATCGCCTACTTCAAGCAAGACTTTAGTGCCTTTGGGTGCATTGGGCTTATGTATGTTTTTATACTCGTCTATGACGTTATTAGACCCCGTACCGTCGATAAATATAGGCCATGGATCTCCACCTAGATTAACTGTAGTAGATATTTCGCATGAGGGTCTATCTTTATGTCTTTTCAATATGTCGCCTTTTTTATATATTCTAGCGTAAGAATACGTAGGCAATAGTTTTAAACCTGTTTCTTTTTCCATTCTTGGTAATACTTTCATCATTAAAGTCTCCATTACCATATCTGCATAATGTGAGTAGGTATTAGGCACTTGCTGATCTGACCAAGTTCCAAACAATGCTGTATCGTAAACAATGTTGTTATCATACAAAAATTTAACTGCATCTCTTTTAAGTAAAAAATAATTAAATATAAAATTAGCTAATTCAAATGATACTGCATTTTTTATTACTTGATATTTAAACATCAAATCCTCTCTGTATAAAATTAAACGATACAGATATCCTTATATCATTAGTATTGTTTGGATCAACACAATGCCAAAGCCATGCAGGAAACATTATAATTCTACCCACCGTAGGACTAACTCTAACTTCTCTCCACAAATGTTTTGGTGGTTCACCTTTTTTTCTAGCAGGCATAGCCATATGAGATGTAGATCTAGGATCATTAAAGACTATGTCACCAGAGTCTTTTGTTGCTTTAATATAATACACACCACTAAAGTGACTATTAGGATGTATGTGTGGTCTGTTGTATCCACCTGGTGGGTTTATATTAGCCCACATATTTCCAATAACAGGTTCTCTATCTAAATGTTCTTCATTAAAAACTTCAAATTGCATTTTAAATAATTCATCTACCAAAGGTTTGAACACTGGTATTTTATGCATGTCGGTATGACTATGCCAACCGTTCATGTTAGTTCTTTGTATACCTCTATCCGCATTAGACCATCTAACAACTTCTCTTGTAAAAAGATCATTGTCTAGTGCTACGTCTTTAGCGTAAACTGTTGTTGGAAAAAATTGTTCTTTAATCATCTAAGTGGTGGACCTCCAAACCACATTACTAAAGATTTTCTAACACCACGCGTTACAGGAGCCACTCTGTGTCTAATAAAAGATGCAAAGAATACAGCTTGTCCTTGTATAAGTTTAACTTTGTTTTTTTCTTTTTCTATTTCTAATTCTCCACCTTCAAACTCAGACTCATGTGATAATAAACAAGTCATAGATATTTTTCTAACAGGTGGTTCATGTGCAAAGTTAACATCTGAATCCACATGCCAATCATAAAAACCTCCAGATGGATATTCTGTATATTGAGCTAACTCTGTGATTTGCATACCATCAAAACCAAAATGATTACTGTTTGTTTTTTTCATCATAGTTTCAATATCTCTATACATCTCTGGCATTTTTTTAAATGGTATCCAACTGATGTGTGAAGTTCTTGTTTTAGTATCTACTATACCACCATCTTTATTAGCCAAACCAACACTTGCATTTTCTTTTGGTTCAGCTCTTCCAGCTTCAATAATCATTTGACATTGTTTTGGTGAAAACAATGGGTTAGTTGTTGTTACACAAAAAGATTTCCAACGTGGTTCTGTTATCATGATACACCTCTATTTTTTATTGGATCAAACTGTACATCACAGTTTGCAGCTAATGTTCTTCTAGTTTCATTTGTACTATTAAAAGGATAAACACAGTGTCTCATATCATACGGAAAAATAAAAAAATCTCTTACATTTAATTGAGGTTGAAAATCTATTTTAGCAAATTGACCACTAGCAGACCCTAGTATTTGTAATTTACCGTTTTGTGGGACTTCATCGTTTGAATATTCTTTACCGTAAGTTGAAGGTAAATTTAAAATCATAACACTAGATAAACCTGTAAACAACGAGCCTCTGTGAATATGAACTGGATTGTATTCATGTTCTTTCATTTCATTAACCCATATAGAGTTTAAGCGTAGATCATATTCTATTATCTTATTCCAATTTAAATAATGTCTAAACATGTCCATAAAATATTTTAAAACATCTTGAGTCAGTCTATTGTGGTTCTTCATTTTAGATTCATCCTTACCACCATAAAACAAAGAATGTTCATTTTTTATTTTACCTACTAATTGTTTATTAGCTGGATCCAAAGTAGATCTATTTTTTTCATACAAAGAATTTATCGATGAAAATATATCTAAAGGAACTTCATATCTTAAAATAGATTGTCCTAAAAATACAAAATTAAACTTTGAGTTTTGCTCCAAGGTCATTTGTTATCTGTTCTTTCTTTTCTGTTTTGTTTTCTAGTTCTCCACTAGCTTTGATTCTTTCTAAAGATCTTAACTGCCCTATAATATTAAACACCTCTGCTTCTGATGTGCCGTCAGTAATTGTTTTAGCTTTACCTGAATACATCCTAGTATAAGACTCTAATTGGTGTTGGTTAACATCTTTATCATTAAATGATCCATCATTAAATTCTGACTTTAATTTAGACCACATTTTAATTTCACGCATTCTATGTTTAGCAACTTTTTCCATAGACGCTTTACCAAATCTAGCTTCATCTAAATCTATTTTGTATTTAGTTGCTTTGTATTCATCTTCTTCTTTTTCAACTTTACCTTCTAGCCATTTTATCTTTGCTTCGTTTCTTCTGTAATCAAAAGATAAATGCATGAGATTATCTAAGTAACTAGATTGTTCTCTTACACACTGCCAATATTTTGCAGCTTTAGTTGGGTATCTATTATCTTGTAACACAGAAAACCTTGCTTCTGTTTCTGTTCGAAACATTTGTTTCTTGGTCCATGTGTCACGAAGCTCGTCCACCATACCTTTAAATGATGACAAATCTTCTTGTGTTAATAAATTATTTAAGTGAGGTTCCTCACCTTGTATTACTTCTCTTACATCTTTTTTCATATCTTTATATCCTTCTAGTTAGTCCTATATACTTTATTTTAAAATAATTGCAAGTATTAAGAAGTTGTAAATGTTACAGTTGTATTTAAAGGAGAAACAAATTCTTCTACGCTAGAAAGTCTAGTGCCATTATAACCACCAGATGCTAAAGCGTTTGTATTTAATGTTCCTGCTCCATAAACTGAACCTCTTGCAGTAGACATATCTGCTATTTCAGTCCAACTTGATCCATTCCATGATTCAGTGTCTGCTCTAAATGGGGGATCAGCATTACCACCATAAAATAAAGCTTTCGTTGAAGATCCAGCAGTTCCTCCAAAATCTCTTGCAGTGTTTACATCTCCAACTTCTGTCCAAGCAGATCCATTCCAAGACTCTACTTCAGTCTTAGCATTAGGGGGTACTTTTCCAGAAATAGCTAAAGCAGCAGTATAAGTATCTCCTGCACCAGCTACATTTCTTCTGCCTGTATTTAAATCTGCAACTTCCGTCCACGCAGATCCGTTCCATGATTCTGTTTCAGCTTGATTTGTGGTACCAACTCCTCCAAAAGCTAAAGCCGCTGTATTATCTGCTGCCGCACCACCTAAATATCTTCTTCCTGTGTTTAAGTCTCCAAGTTCAGTCCAACTTGATCCGTTCCAAGATTCATTTGTAGTCGCAGTAGGAGCTCCTCCTGTTGCTAAAGAAGAAGTGTTAGTTCCCATATTATTAGCTTGACCATATTGTGCTACATTTAAATTATTTACTTCTGTCCATGTGCTACCATTCCAAGACTCTGTATTAGCGGTTGCAGAGTTTCCTGGATCTTCACCACCAAAAGCTAATGCAGCTGTTTCAGTTCCTCCACTACCTCCTAACCATCTAGCTTGATTCATAGAAGTACCTGTCGACCATGATCCTACAGGATTAGCCTTCGATCCTTTTAAAGTTCTAGTTGTTGAGTTATACCACATCTGTCCATTAACAGGTGCTGGTGGATCAGATGTTACTGATACTATGTGTGTTCCTCGTATTTCTTTGTATGTTCCCATAATTAATCCGTGCTTATTGTTTTAGTTGACTTTGAACTTCCGCTCCATTCTTCAGCTGATGTATTTACATCTGCTCCAGGTGTTTCACCACCAAACGCTAAAGCATTTGTACTTGAACCTGTAGATCCCATTTGTCTTCCAGCACTATTTAAATTTGCAACTTCAACCCAAGATACACCATTCCAATCTTCTGTATTTGCTGTATTTCCTGGTGGTCCTAGTGATCCACCAAATGCTAAAGCAGATGTGTATGTAGCTCCTGAACTACCTAATTCATATCTTCCAGTATTCATATTATTAACTTCAGTCCAAGCTGATCCGTTCCAAGATTCTGTGTTTGTTGTAATTCCTGGAGCTGCATTACCAGATGCAAATATAGCAGCTGTTGCAATGCCAGCGTCTGCTCCACCTGATCTTGCAGTATTTAAATCTGCAACTTCAGTCCAACTTGAACCGTTCCAAGACTCTGTTACAGCTTTTTGACCAGGCTCACCACCAACAATTAAAGCAGCTGTTTGTGTACCAGCTCCTCCTGCAAGATATCTAGCAGTGTTAATATCTCCTAATTCTGTCCATGAAGTTCCATTCCAAGATTCATTTAAAGCAAGAGGACTTCCCCCTCCATATCCACCAACAGACAAAGCAGCTTCATTATCAGTAGCATGTCCTATTCCAGCGTTTAAACTTCTTACTGCATTTAAATCATTAACTTCTGTCCAACTTGTTCCGTCATATTTTTCTGTGTTATTAACTTGTGTAGTTCCGTTATAACCACCAAAAGCTAAAGCTGAAGTATATACTCCAGCTCCTCCCATTGATCTTCTTGCTGTGTTTATACTTGCACCAGTTGTCCATGCTCCAACAGGAGCGTTCACTGTTAATTCTTCTGAGACACTAGTAATACCAGTTTGTCCTGGAGGAGTGTGTCCTAAATATGCGATTGCTGCTGTGTTGTTTGTTGCACCACCAGAAAGACCTTGTCGGCCTTGTGACATGTCTGCTATTTCTGTCCATGAAGTTCCGTCCCATGATTCTGTTTGTTGAGAAACAGGATCGTCATACCCACCAAAAATTAAAGCAGATGTTTGTGTTCCACCACCACCCACTCCATATTTTGAAGCGTTTAAATCATTAACTTCCGTCCATGCTGATCCGTTCCAAGATTCTGTTAATGCTATTGCATTACCTCCACTAGCAATATATCCAGCAGCCACTATGGCAGCTGTGTATGTTCCAAATCCTCTAGCAAAATATCTTGCAGAGTTTAAATCTCCAACTTCAGTCCAACTTGAACCGTTCCAAGACTCACACAAAGCAGAGTTTGGCGGAACAAATCCCCCTGATACTAAAGCTGCATTTGTAACACCTGATCCAGAAACAAATCTTCTTGCAGTATTTATATCGGTTGTTTCAGACCAAGAGGAACCATTCCAAGTTTCATGAGCTGTTTGATTTGAAGATCCATTATAACCAGCGGCTATTCCACCTGAAGATGCATCCCCATAACCCATAGCACTATATCTAGCAGTGTTTAGGTTAGGGGTTGCCGTAAAAGATGTTCCATTCCATGTTTCACCCTCACCTCTTATGGTTGGGGATGATGCAGGAGGTCCTTCTGCTCCAGCTGAAAACGCACTTGTTGCCGATCCATGATCATTAGTGTAAAATCTACCTGTTGGAGAAACATCATCTGGTCCTGTTCTCCAAGCGGTTGAGACAACAGGTGTTTGATACTTACCTACTTGATCAGTTTTATTATACCATAGCTGTCCCTCTAACGGGTTATCAGGGTTAGTTGTATAATCCCGAACTTTAAGTCCTCTTATGCCTTGGTACGTTGACATATAATTTTTAGTCCTCCAATGTTATGTCTGCAGGTCTTAGATTGTTATCTGTTTTTTCTTCTTCAGGTAACGCATCCCAAGCAGCTTGAGCCGCTTGAACCTCTGCATCAACTAATGCTTGAGCTTCGTCTTTTGTTTTAACGACACCCGCTACTTTGGCAATCCAAAGGTTAGCATGTTTGTTGTATGCAGGAACTTGCCAAACATTAGCTGGTAAGCCTTTAAACGTGATTCTCCAAGATTCATCGTGATCGATAAATCCTTTTCCCCAGTTTTCTGCTACGCAGTATTGATATGTTTTTGCCATAGTTTCCTCCTTAATCTGTTAATACCTTAGTTGTTACTGTATTTCCACTCCATTCTTCTGATGAAGTTGTTGCTCCAGGTGGATGTTCTCCACTAAAAACAAAACCTGCTGTGGTTGTTCCTGATGCTGCATTATTACCTCTTGCAGTATTTAAATCTGCTACTTCTCTCCATGAAACTCCGTCCCAAATTTCATTATTAGCTATATAAGCATTAGGTGCGGTAGGAGAATAACCTCCTGCGTACAAAGCTTCGGTTGCCGTATCACCTATGCCTGCGTTAACTGATCTTGGTGTGTTTAAATTATTTACTTCTGTCCATGACGATCCATTCCATGATTCTGTTTCTGCTTTATATTTATCTGCACTGCCTGGAGGACTTAAATAACCACCAAAAGCTAGGGACGCTGGATTACCTGATCCTGCTGATCCAAAACCATTTCTTGCAAGATTCATATCTGCAACTTCAGTCCATGAAGAACCATTCCAATTTTCAGTATAACCTCTATTATTGTTTGGTACATCTATACCACCAAAATATAAAGTAGCTTCACTATCTGTTCCTGTCATTTGACCTTTTTTTCTTGGTGTTCCTAAATCTGTTGTTTCTGTCCAAGCTGATCCGTTCCAAATTTCTGCAGTACCTGATACGTTTGGACTAGCAGGAGTTCTACCTCCAGCAACTAATGCAGATGTTGAAGGTCCAGCAGCTGCTAATTCCCATCTAGCTGTGTTTATATCAGCGGACTCTGTCCAAGTAGTTCCATCAAACATTTCATTTAAGGCGTCTGCAGAAGTAAAATCATTACCACCAATAAACATAGCAGCCTCTCGTGTTCCAGTCCCTGCTCCGTCATATCTAGCAGTATTTACAGCAACACCAGTTGCCCATGCTCCAATAGAAAGACCTGCAGCAGTAAACTCTTCAGTTGCATTTGTTCTTGATGGTGTACGGCCACCAGCGCATAAACCTCTATCAGTTGTTCCTGAACCAGATGTACTTTGTCTGCCTGTCGATAAATCTGCTGTTTCAGTCCAAGATGTTCCATTCCAACTTTCTGTTAAAGAAACATAACTGGGAGATCCACCAAAAAATAAAGCAGCTGTATATGTGCGACCTGCTGAACCAGCATCGCTTCTAGCAGAGTTTAAATCGTTAACTTCAGTCCAACTAGATCCATTCCAAGATTCTGTGTTGCCAGCAACTGCAGAGGTTGAGTCAGCATATCCACCAAAAGCTAGCGCCGCAGTGGCTATTCCTGCTCCACCTAAATTACTTCTAGCTAAGTTTACATCATTGACTTCTGTCCAACTAGATCCGTTCCATAATTCTGTTTCAGTAAGATCTGAAGGACCACTTGAACCTGTAAATGCTAAAGCAGACGTACTGCTCGCACCTGCACCAGCATGCACATATTTAGCTGTATTCATATCTGCAACCTCTGTCCAACTAGATCCATTCCATGTTTCTGTTATAGCTGAGTTTGTATTACCAGGATACTCTCCTCCAAATGCTAATGCAGAAGTATTAGAAACTTTAGTTCCAGCAGTTTGCTGTCTACCTGTGTTCATGTCACTTACTTCAGTCCAACTACTACCATTATATTCTTCTGTTTCTCCTGTTCTATTATCTGGTGATTTATTTCCTGCAAAAGCTAAAGAAGCATCTTGCGAGCCAGCGCCCACTACAAATTGTCTTGCGGTGCCTAAATTACCACCAGAAGCCCAAGCAACACTGGTTACATTTGCTAGTCTATATTTAAAATCTAAGTTAGTAGAATCATAAAATATTTGCTGTTTTTGATCGTCAGATAAATTACCCGCATTATTTCGGACTGCCGTCCCAACAATATCTTTATAATCTGCCATGATTAATTATTCTTTAGCAACCAACCTTGCGTAGAATCTGTATACACCAGTGTATTTGCTGCTCTTTCTGTTGAAATTGTTAAATCATCTGTTGATCCATGAATTTTTTCTGAACCGTTTGATGCTACAGTAAAAGTGTAAGAATCAAATGTACCTGCGTAGTCAATAAAAGCAACTTCCTCTCCTAAAACTCCAGCAGGTAAAGTCATAGTTATAACATTACTAGTTGTATTTACAAAATAACCTTCACCGGCAGCTGCTGTAAAAGAAGAAGTTTTTACTGCTTGCCAAGAAGTTCCGCCTGATACTTCAGCAAATGATAATTGTCCAACACCCGTTGTGCCTGAACCTGATACTGAAGCTACTTTTAAAAATCTATCTGCTGTTACATTTCCTGTAGGAAATTTTAATTCATATGATTGCCCTGAACTATGTGGAGGTGATGTAAGTTTAATCCCGTGGGAATTGGACTCACAATTAAGCTGAATTGAACCTGGGTTTGTTGCACCAAGAACTTCTATAAGACCAGTTCCTTTAGGTCCAACTTTTAAACTTATATTAGAATCACCACCAGTTGCTTGAATAGATGGTGCATTACCTGTTGCAGCGTTTGTTATGTCTAATTGGTTTACTGCAGATGAAGTTGTTTGAAATACTACTTGTTCGTTTCCGTTTTCATCATTAATTCCGTGTGCATCATCAAATGCAATATTAAAACTGTTAGTATCTAAATCTCCACCTAATTGCGGTGATGTATCATCTACAACATCTCCACCAGTTTGAATTTGTATAATGTCTGGATTAGTTCCGTCGTTTGCTGCTGCAAATACTATTGCAGTGCCTTTGTTAGTTGCTGAAAAAGTAAATGTAGAACCTGAACCTGATGCATATTTAAACTGAACTGTATAGGCTCCTGAAGTTGAATTTCTTAAAATATAAAAAGTTTGAACGTCTAATGGTATTGTTACTACTTGGTTTCCAGTAATTGTTCCTGTGAAATCAATCATCCTGTGACCTGCTACGTCACCAGTCCCTGAGTCAGAGATAGTTAAAGCTGTGGTATCAGCTCCACCAGCAATTGATTGTGCTGTAAAACCACCAGCTATTTGTTCAATAAGTTGTAAATTTACGTTTGTTTTATTTCCCCAAGTTCCAGCGTTTTCACCGGTAGCTTGAAGTTCAACACCTAAAGGTGTAAATGTTGATGCCATAATTTATCTCCTATGCAGCGTCACTATAACTTGTATTTGATCCAGTTGCAACATCCGAAATTGTACTATTCGAACCTGTTGAAATATTACTATAAGACGTATTTGAACCAGTGTCAACATCGCCATAAGCAAATATATTAACAGCTCCTATACTAAATGTTGCTGATTGACCAGTTAATCCAACCTGAATATCTACTAAAGATATTGATCCTACACTAGCACTAAATGATTGACCAGTTAATCCTAAACCTTCTTCTACAGTTAATGATCCAACAGAGGCCGTAGAGGACTGTCCTGTTGGTTGAGCTACAGCTCCTCCTAGTCCTACAATAGACCCTAAATTAAATGTTGCAGAAACACCGGAAATTAAAGCTGTATCATTTGGTATTGTAACTGTTCCTAAACTAGATGTTATTGATTGACCTGTTAAATCTGCTTCTTGTGAAGATGTACCAGTAGCAGTTCCTTGAGTTGAAGTTATAGCTAAACCAGATGGTAATACTGTTTCATTTGGTGCTTTTGCTGTTCCTTGTGAAACGGTAAATGATTGACCTGATAAACCAACAACCATATCTGCAACTGTTGGAGCTCCTAAAACTGCAGTAATTGCACTTGAAGATAGACCTTGGTGAACATCATCTACAGTAACAGAGCCAATAGAAAAAGTTGCTGATACACCTTCTGTTACTACAGGATTAAATGCTTCTCCTTGTGAAGCTGAAAAAGATTGACCAGCTAAAGTTAAAATTACATCGGGTACGTCAACTGAACCAACGCTAGCTGTTATAGAAAGACCTGATGGTTGAGCGACAGCGTCTTTTAATTCGTTCCACTCATCTTCACCCCAAGACTTTGCACCCCAACCTGTTTTAAGAGTTGTGTCTGCATTCCAATTAGCTTGGCCCCAGGTAAACCTGCCCCATCCTGAAGATACCGACATGGTCGGCCTCCTATGCTAATCTGATGATTGCGTTACTTGCGTCTGCTGTTGGAAATTCTATTTTGAATGTTCCATTACTTGCTGTCTTGTCACCACCAAAAGCTATAATTGCTACAGCGTCTGTCGTACTTGAACCACCATTTGTTGTTGTGTTGTAGATCATAGCACCGTTTGCGGTGAAAGATGCAGATGAATAAGTTACATCTGAAAAATCTGTAAATGCAGTTGTTGAAGATAAAGATACACCAGAGTTTGTTAGAGTTGCACCACCTGCAGTATAAGCGGAACCTGATGTATTTGTTATTTCTTCTGATGTTGAATAGTCTGTTGTAGCAGCGCCTAAAGAAGCATTACTATCAAATAAAGCAAGCTTAAAAGTATGCCCACCTGAAGATTCAAAACTGTGTTTTCCTTGTAAAAGCTCTTGTTTAAAGCTTGAACATATTGCCGATGATATTGCCATAACTTATCTCCTTTTATGGTGACGGAGAAGGAACTGGAATACGGACTGTTCCGTCTGTGTAGTCGTCCCTTTTACGTCTACCGAGTTGCTCTGCAGCAAACTTCTGTACTTCTTGTTTATACTTATTTTCATATAGTGTCAACATATCCATTGGACCTTTTAAGAAGCCATAAGCTTCTACTAAACATGCATATAATAAGCCGTTTGGAAAGTTTAAACTAATATAATTAGTATCATTATTTTCTAAAAGATCAGGTGCTTTATCAAAATGAACTCTAAATCTATATGTAGTATTAGGAACTGGAGCAAAAGCTATACGTCCAGATGTAGTATCTGACTCTCCTGTAGCACCACCAAACATAGCATAATATTTAGGTTGACCTTGAGCAGCGGAGGTTCCAGTTACATCCTGAAACTCTTGTAAATATGTATAATCTTTTTTCTCTAACCATCTATTGGCGCCTGTAGTTTCTGATCCTGCTGTATCATAAACCTGTATTCCTCTAATAAATACAGCTCCTGCAGGACAGTTAATAGACTCTTGTCCAGCAACTAAATTACCTAATTGTTGTTTTCTATTTGAATCTGATGGAACATCTCTAAATATTTTATATTGAGCATTTAAAATAATATTTTCTAATACAGCGTCTGTTAAAACATTAGAGTCTGTTTCAGTATAACTTTTAATTTGTGTTTTTAATCCTGATGCACTTAATCCTGCCATTATGCTGTTAGTGTTACCGGACCAGCCGATAAACTTCCTCCTCCAATATTTGTACTTGCAGTTGCTGTTCCAGCAGCTGTAAATGTGTAATTATTAGCATTAACTTTAGTAATTGTAAATCCTGCAGATTTATTTATATCTGCGCTTGTTATACCAAAAGAACCCTCTCCATTTCTAAATCTTACAGTATCACTTGTAGATCTACCATGATTTTCTTCAAATACAGTTACTGTTGTAGAACCATTTGTAATTGTAAATGGGTTTAAAATTAAAACTCTAGCTACTGCAGGTTCTGTTCTATCCGGTCTTGCATTTAATAAACCTTGTGCATCTGCTGAATGTGCTTTTGGTTGTATCTGTGGGTGTTTTTTTTCAAACTCAGATATATGAACTCTAGCTCCATTCCATTCAATAACCATTTCTGAATATGGGAACTCTTGTCCTGATCTATCTGATATAAATTTTGCAAATTTTCCTGAAGATAATGCCATTACGCCTCCGGATAATAAACTTTAGGACTAATATAAGTGCTAGATGATGAACCGTCCTCTGCTAAAGCTCTTTGTAATTCATCTTCATATAACATTTTTAACATCTGAACTGATTGAGGTGCATTTTTAATTGCAAGATAATATGCTAAACCAGCGACCATGCAAGGTACAAAACGATAAGGAACATCAGTTGCATTTGTATAATCACCTACATCTTGAATTCTTTTTACATAATAATAATTTATAAATTTACCTGCTTCACTTGACCCAGGTGTTAAATATAAAGTTATAGTAACTTTATCTATAAACCTTTGAACAAAATATTGTGATGGTTGACCTGTAGAAGTTTTATTAGATAATGCTTGGTATTGAGATCTATTTATTTTTGTAAGAGGTGAGTCTACGTTAGAATTTCTATATGAAGCTTCTAATATATCATCTACACCATATACAGCTGTTGCATCAGAAGTTCCATCTCCTGTGGATCTAAACATTGTGTACACTGCTTGGTCTGCAACTAAAGTAATATTATTATTTGCAACTTCCCAATAGTGTAAACCTCTATTAGCCCATTCTTGAAATAGAATATTAAGAGATCTTCTTGCAGATTTAAGTTGATAACCTGAAACGTTTTGTTGCCCAATACGCTCGTAAGCTTCTTCTATTATCTCATCAATAGAAAAATTCTTATCAAACGTTGCTGTTCCAGAGGTAGTGTTAGCCATTTAACCTCCTACTTATCAATCAATAAAGTAGCTGCATCTATGTTTGTAATAGTGGAAACTTTCATTCCACCTGGAAATAAAATTCCGTCTTCAGGAATGTTCATTGAAAAAACATCTCCATTAGGAACATCAGCTTGAAACAAAGTCGCGCTATCTGTGTTGTCTTGAAGAATTATAGTTCCAGCACCACCTGCATCAGAAGCAAGGACAAGTCCTCGTAGTCTTGTTCTTCCTGCAAATACTGCTCCGGTAGCTGTAACTCTAACTGCTTTTACGTCACCCTTCATATTTTTGTTCTCCTTAAAATTTAAGTATGGGCCCGAAGGCCCACACTAAATTGATTATTAACTTACTGCCGCACTAAACGGAGTCGCTGGTGTTCCAGTACAACCTGAAATCACGTCAACTTTCCATTTACCTGAAGCAATAACTGTACATTCAACTTTTGCAAATGTAACACCACCTGTCGTACTACCGTTTAAAGTAATAGTATCAGATGTTGAAGCTGTTTCAAAACCAACCATGTTATCAGATGTATCATCAATAAATGATGCACTTCCAATCATAACATCAGTTGCGTTTGCAACTTGTACAACGAAATCTCCAGTCTTCGTAATTGAAGCAAAGATTTCAAATTTCGCACCAACATTAGATAGGTTGTTTAGATCAGCGCCTGGTCCTGCAACTGCAGAATCAGAATTTGCGTTTGTCGCTGGTAATGTGTAAGTGACTGCTCCTGCTGCATCATTGTGTACAATTCTACCTGAATGGGTAGCAACTGTTAATGATACACTAGAGTCAGCGTCTACAACATTAGCCGGACCTGTAGTAATAAATCCTGCTTTGGATGTTACTGGTCCTTGGAACGTAGTGTTTGCCATAGTGTTATCCTCCTAGTTACGTTTATGTAGTCTCTAGGCCGTCGACTATACGCGTCTACATAAACTTATTTTGTATAGTGATTATTTTATATACTAGATTTTAATAGAGCGCAAGAGAGCCTACGATGTGAATTGAATTTATTCAACGATGTAGCTTTTTTATTAAGTAGCTACAGAAACTTGAGGAGCAGCGTCTTCTATCTTATTTTCTGCATCAGCTTTTCTAGCTTCTGCTAGTTTAATATGGCTAATTACTTCTCTGACTTTTCTGTCAATCTTAACCATATCGAGAGTATATCTACCCTCTTTAAGATGCTCCTGCTCCCATTGAAGATCTAGTCCCTTCTTCTGTGTGTAAAGGGTCTCCAGATGTTGCATTATCGCCTCCATTAATAACCTCCTCATAGGTTATTCTTTGTACTCTTGGGTCCATCATTTCTCCAAGATGTTCCCATTTTATATCACCTTTTCCCAATCTGTCAACTATTGCATTTTCTATGTCTACTGGGCCATCTAGACAATTAATAGTAAAATCTGCGTGATATTGGTAAGCGTTAATTTGTACTCTGAAGTTTTTAGGGTGCATTTTTTCTTTCTATGTTTGAAATGAGGCGGGATTGTGTCCCGCCTCAAATTATTTATTAAGCACCTGGTGATGCGTAGATTCCTCTAGGATCAGATACGCCAAATACGTATCTTTCTCTAGCTTTGTATCTAACATTGCCAGTATCGAAATCGCCTTCCATTTTTGTAGTTAATGGAGCTCTTTCCATATGCTTCATACCATTTG
>VTLG01016301.1_pt1 | contig 39729 bp, 76 predicted proteins | sample 4694571 | NCBI WGS metagenome assembly VTLG01 (sample SAMN12604809, study PRJNA352737) | marine metagenome | biome: ENVO:00000447; feature: ENVO:00000209|ENVO:00000569|ENVO:01000036; material: ENVO:00002151; isolation source: viral sequences binned using virsorter ... | reverse complement strand
AACGGCTAAAGGTTTAGATAATGATTTACACAATGATATAGCATATTTAGAATATTTAATTTCTAAAAATACTAAAATAACACAAACAAATAAAGGAGTAAAATAATGGATATGTACAAAGAAGCAACAGAACATCTTAAAAAATGTAATGGCTGTGAATACTGCGTTGCTTATGAAGAAAGCGCATACAATATTAGCAAATACTATAAGCCAATTAAAAAAGAAGCAGGCAATATAGTTAAAACAAAAAAACACCCGCTATATGATTTTATAGTGGATAAATTCAAAGGAGAAGAAATCAAATGAAAATAAGCAGAATGAAACGAGTAACTATGGGCAAATTACGAGCCTTTTTTGATTTAGAACTTGATATTGGTATTACAATAAAAGGTTTTAAATTAATGGAGGGCATAAATGGTTTATTTGTATCTATGCCGAGCCAACAAAAAGACGGAGAATATTATGACACAATATTCTGCGAGAAAGATGTTCGCGGAGAAATAAACAGAATAGCACTTAATGAATACAATTCAGAAGTTGAAGAAGTTAAAGAGGTGGCTCAAGCGCCCGAAACTAAAACATCAGACGACATACCATTTTAAGGAGGTTAAATGATAAGCAAAACTGATTTCGTATATAAACTAAAAGCGCTTCTTGAATATGAGGAGCGCAACCCGTCTTGGTTAGCAAGAAAATTAGGCTGTTCACATACACTATGTTATGATTGGCTTAAAGGCAAAAAACGAATTACTGAAAAATACAAAGTAAAAATAAGAGGATTGTTTGGGAGCAAATATGGCATTTAAAAAATGTCCTCGCTGTAAAGAGAATAAAACCTTTGAAGAGTTTTATAAGAGGGCAGACGGAATATCCAAAAATCAAACCTACTGCAAAGTGTGTATGAAACAATACAATAAAGAGCGGTGGGCGAAATATAAGGAAAGAGGCAAGAACTCGTGGTTCTAAAAAACCCAAGAATTAGCCCATATAAAACCTTAGGGCTAATTGAGTTCTTTCCTAAAACAGCCAATATAGGAGCAAAAATATGAGACAAACCTACGAAAACACTGCCTCGCTACGAAAGGAGGCAGATTTTCAAAAAACAATAGAAACTGCTTGGCGTTGCAAATTACAGAAAATGCACAAACATCATATAATAGATTTTATGGTAGTTGATGACGATAAAACCGCAAAAGCATTTATAGAAGTCAAGTGCCTTAACAAAACATATAATCAATTCCCTTGCGCAATACTATCTTTATCAAAATTTATGAAAGGCATAGAATACTTTAATGTTACCGGACTGCCTTTTGTATTTGCTACAAGATTAGATGACGGCGACTATTTTTACAGATACGAAAAGGAACACCCTAAATTTGAAATTAGTTGGGGAGGCAGAACCAAACAAACTCGCGACAAGTTTGATATAGAGCCTATCGTAAAAATTCCTATGGTATATTTTAAGGAGATATAATGAAAATATTAGAATTGTTTGCGGGGAGCAGAAGTTTTAGCAAGGTAGCAGAAGAATTAGGGCATAAAACATATTGCACTGATATTGAAAATTTTGACGGAATAAATCAAGTATGCGACATAAGAGATTTTGATTTAGATAAAGCAATAAAACATTTGGGCGGCGCTCCGGACATTGTGTGGGCTTCCCCACCTTGCACTTATTTTTCAGTTGCGTCTATTGGTAAGCATTGGAATGAAAATCACAACCCTAAAACAGCCGAAGCAGTAAATGCTATGCAGATAATGAAGACAACCCTACATATAATACTATTTAAAATAGACCCTAAATACTATTATATAGAAAATCCAAGAGGCAAATTAAGAAAATTATCTATTATGAATTTTTGTGATTACAGGAAAACAGTATGCTATTGTCAATACGGCGAAAAGACTATGAAACCAACAGACATATGGACTAACAATTATAATTGGCTACCAAGACCGATGTGTTTTAACGGCAATAAACATTGTCATCACGAACCGGCACCGAGAGGCAGTTTAACAGGAATACAGGGAGTGGAAAGCGAATATTTAAGGAGTGTAGTCCCTAGCGAATTATGTAAAGAGATATTGGAGGTAAGTAAATGGTAACAACTGAATTAGCAACTATTTGGATAACATCAGACGGAAAAAAGTTTCTAAATAAACGTGAAGCAATATTACACGAAAAATTAGAGGGCGGGAAATGGGATAAAGACGAAGAAGAAGATCTTTCTGATTCTGATTCTGAAACTGATGAAGAAACCATGAAATGGTTAAGAGATAAATTTATGCGATTCCCATAAAATGTATTCCGTCTTTACCGCAGTATTCGCACATCTGCTTATATAATTCTTTTGAGAAACTAACCATTTCGTCTTCTGATTTAATCAAGTCTTTAGGTGGGTTAAATATATCTTCAAGGAACGCAAGAACTTCCTCATTATTCTGATTTGTAGTTTCTATTCTCTCTAATCTTTTAAGAATATTCAATACATTTCTTGCTATCAATTCTATTAATTCTTCATTTGACATTTTTTTCATAATTATAACTTAATTTATATTAATTTTAAAAACAATATTGTATTTATGCTTAAATGTGTATTAGGTTACGAGCAAGGACACACTATGATTTTAGATGTAACAATCAAATCAAGAAACATTCTAGACAGACTACATTGGGCTGAAAAAAGAAGGCTCAAACAGGAGTACGCACTCCTAATCAGAAATCAAATGCGTTTAGGTAATTACGAAGAAGCAAAACAAAAACAATTTTTTACCCTTGAAATAGTGAGTTGGAGAAAAAGATTATTGGACTACGATAATCTTGTTGGTGGCTGTAAACAACTGATAGACGCAATGATTGATGAGAATTTCATATGGGACGATTCGCCAAAATTTTTGAATTTACACGTAAAACAAGTAAAAAACACAGACCCTGTAAGAAAAAAGCACAAAAAATTTCACAACAAAACTTGGATTGCAAGGTATTAATGTACTTAACTCACGAATACCTACAATATTTACGAGAACAACAAAATTGCAGTTTATGTTATAAAAAAAGAGATATAGAACCGCACCACGTCAAGTATATTGGTATGGGGCGCGACAGAAAAAAACCTCTTGCTGAACATTACAGCGCTATTCCTGTCTGCCGAGATTGTCATACAGAATATCATAATTTAGGCGAAAAAATGTATAGCATAAAACACCAAGTAAACCCATACGAAATTGCTTGGTATTGGTTAAGCAAATTTTTAACAAGAAAGGAAGATAATGGAATACAAACTTGAAACAATCAACCCAAATAAACTTATTGCCCTAAAAGAGAATCCAAGAAAACACCCGGAGCAACTAATAGATAAAATAGAAAAATCAATGAGCAAATTTGGGTTTGTAGCGCCAATCATAGCATTAAAAGGCAGTAACGAAATAATAGCCGGACACGGAAGACATAAAACCGCAACAAAAATGAAAATGAAAAAAGTTCCTGTAATATTTATTGAAATGGATAGACAGGAAGGAATAGAATACGCCATAGCAGACAATAAACTACAAGAAGATTCCTCTTGGGACTTTATGAAATTAAATGAAATATTTTCAGACGACAATACTGATTTAGAGGTAACCGGATTTAATGACGCGGAAATAAAAAGAGTTATGGAAAAATTTTCAATAGACCTTGAATTTATTGAGGGAACAAACTTTGAAGAAGAGAAGATCCCTGTAAACGAGAACATACCTACGGCTAATATAAAAATGCTTCAATTATTCTTCACGCAAGAAGATTATATAGAAGTAACAAACCAATGTCATAGACTGATGAGTGAATACAAAGTTGAAAGCATAACTGATGTTATAAAGGTAGCGGTGGATAATGAACATAGTAAATGTAAATAGAGCGTTAAGTAAAGAAGAATCAGATAATATTATTGGAACATTTGCTAATGAAACGCATTATGATACTTTAATAGAAAAACTTACTTGCGCTATTGATGAAAATGGAGACGAATTATTCTCGTTTATCCCTAATGCTATCCCTAACGCCATTGCTAAATCTTCCTATTTACCACTAATTAGAGGCGCAACTCACACTAACAATCGTGGTTCTGCTACAAAAAAGGGAGCAATCAAGTATTCTCAAAAAAAAGACGGGACTATGAGCAAGACCAATAAAATACCTTATGGAGAAGAAGTTTTATCAGGAATAGCAGGTTATTTTGATAGATATACAAGACACCCATTTTGAAGACTTACAGCATATACAGAAAAGAATCCGGAGGATTGGAAAAAAATATTACCCTTAATATACAAAATAGATAATTGCTATGAAAAGTATTGCCCTAATACTTATAAAATGCAGAAAGAAATAGCAAAAAATTGTTCTCAAGATTTTGTAATAACAAATACAGCATATTCAACAGCAACTATAAACAGAAATTACAGAACAGCATTTCATAGGGACGCAAAAAATTTGAGCGGCGGAATGGCGGGAATGACAGTTGTTGGGACAGGAAATTATGACGGCGGTTATTTAGTTTTCCCTGAATATAGAATTGCGGTAAATGTTAAAAGTACTGATGTAATTATTATGAATAACACTCATTTAATACACGGGAATACTAATTTTATAGCGAAAAAAGGATCTTTTAATAGAGTTAGTGTTATATGTTATTTAAGGGAAGGAATGCTTAAATGCGGAACTATTGAAGAAGAACTTGAACGAGCAAAAATTCACGGAGCGTTTATATCAAGGGAGTTATGAATTTAGAATACGGAATGGATTTTAGAAAGCCGGAATACCGCAGAGAAGTATTTATGCGCTTTTATGAGTTTCATTTAAAGTATAAAGCACACCCGGGAGGAGTGTATTATGCTATTCCTATGTTATTTGACTATGTAAAGGCTTTGCCGGAACAAAAATATTGGATATTATTCTTAAATGGCTGTTGCCAAAATATAGTTACGACTTTTATTCTTTTTAAACACTTTCCTCATTGTATATCTACCGAACCTAATAAAATTAATGATTTTGTTCAAAAAAATTGGGGAAAATTACAATGGGATATGGATAGAAGATACGCAAAAGCAAAAATAGGCGAAATGGTAGAAAATTATCAACAAGTTACTAACAAGCAGCAGCAATTATTTTTTAGTAATTATAATGGCGAATACGTTAATCCGAAAGTAAATTTTTTTAATACTTGGCAAGTTGTAATCAATAACTTTAAGTATTTTGGGAGGCTCTCAACATTTAGTTATCTTGAATACCTTAAAATAGGTGGCTTAAATATAGAATGTGATACATTGTTCCTTGATGACATAAATGGTTCAAAAAGCCATAGGAACGGAATATGCAAAGTAATGGGTAGGGACGACCTCGATTGCACGAAAGAAAACCCTGTAAAATATACTGATGAATTAATATCTCAAATTATTGATTGGGGAAAGGATCTTTTATCAGAGGCAAAAGAGAGAATAAACCATAAAGACGTGAATTATTTTACCCTTGAAAGCACACTATGTTGTTATAAATCTTGGTTTAGAAAAAATAGGAGATACCCTAATGTATATAATGATATGTTCGCTGAAAGAATACAATGGAGTTTAGATAACTTTCAAGACAAAGAGGTTGAAATATTTTGGAAATTCAGAGAAAAAACATTACCCGACAACCTCCGTATAGAATTAAATAGTAGAGATGTAGGCATTAAACCGGATAAGCAAAACCATTTCCGTAACACAGGTGAAGTAATAATGATGAATCAAGAATGGGAATGTTTTAAAAATACATATAATGATTATACAGATAAAGGAGTGCTATGAAACTAATAGGACTTGGCGGTTTGCCTGCGTCAGGAAAATCAACCATTTTTCAGGAAATAATAAAAACATTAGGAAAAAACAAAATATTTAAGTATAGTCTGTTGAGAGGGGAATTTTACGAACCTAATATATATGTGTTCGGAACATACGATAGAAAGTTCGGAGGAACAGATACATTGTCTATGGCTGTTCAACCTATTGCTGTAAAATTTATACAGGAAATGAAAGATAAAGACGTGGTATTGATATTTGAGGGAGATAGGTTATTTAATCGCTCATTTATTCAAAAAATAAAAGACCTTGAATTAGATTATTCTTTTTATATGGCGATAGCAGACCCTGAAATAATAGAGAATAGACATAAAGCAAGAGGCGACACACAATCAAGGGAATGGCTACAAAGTCGCAAAACAAAATACGCCACAATATATAGTGCTTATATGAAAGACATAACACTACTGAAAAATAATAACCTTGAAGAACTAAAAAAGAATATGGAGATAATTTGGCAAGACCTAAAAAATATAACATAGATACCAATCAAGTAGAGCAGTTGGCTTCTTTTGGTTGCACCAATAAAGAAATAGCCTCTTTTTTTGATTGTAGCGCAGACTTACTTGAAAAGAGTTATTCGGAATTTCTTACAAAAGGGAGAGATAAGGGAAAAATCCGTCTGAGACAATGGCAATATAAGGCAGCAGAGAAAGGTAATGTTGCTATGCTTATTTGGTTAGGTAAACAAGTATTAGGGCAAACAGAACACCCACCTGAACAGGAGAGTGATATGGTTGAGGGCTTTGATATTGAAATCATATAAGGTATTTAATCATCAAAATACATTTATAAGAAGCAAATCTAAATACCCTGCACTCGTAGCCGGTTACGGAAGCGGTAAGACTGTTGCTTTTGTTTTAAAGGGCTTGTTAGAGGCAGGAAGAAATGCAGGAAAGACGATCCTTTTAGCAGAGCCTACATACCCAATGATAAGAGATGTTCTTCAACCTACATTAGAAGACACACTACGTAAACTAAAATTCTCTTTTGAATATAAAGCAAGCGAGGTTAAATATACTATTAAGTGGCGCAAAGGACACGGACATATAATACTGCGTTCTGCTGAAAATTACAGGCGTTGGGCAGGGCTTAACTTGGCAGGGTTCGGTATTGATGAGGCAGCACTATTAAAAGACGACAAGGCGTGGAATATGGGGCTATCAAGATTGCGTGACGGAAAACATTTGTGCGGTTGGATAACAACTACACCGGAGGGCTTTAACTTTGTATATGACTTATGGAAAGATAAGCCAAAGAATGGCTATGAATTAATACAGGGCAAGACAACAGACAACACATTCTTACCGCAGGACTTTATAGATTCCCTATATGAAAATTATGATGATAAATTAATTAGTAGTTATATTCACGGCAATTTTGTAAATTTACAATACGGAACTTGTTATTATGGTTTTGATAGAGATAAAAATGTAGAGCAAGTTCAATATAATAGTTCCCTACCTATTAGAATAGCAATGGATTTTAACATAGACCCAATTAGTTGCGTCTTGTTTCAAATACATAGAGATAAACCAAAAATAAGAGTATTTGATGAAATCCAATTAAGCCATAGCGGAGGCTATGAATTAATGACTGAAAGAATTGCTAAACTAATTAAAGAAAGATACCCATACGAGAACCCTAACCCATTACAACCAAGTTATAGAAAGGTTGACACGACAGGACACTATATATGTTATCCCGACCCTGCGGGAAAGAATAGACACACATCAGCATTGATGAGTGACCACGACATTCTACGACAGCAGGGCTTTGGCTTAAAAGTTAAAAAGGCAGCACCATTGGTAACAGATAGTGTAAACGCAGTAAATAAGGCAATGGAGTTTACAATTATAGACCCGAAATGTAAGGAGTTTATTAAGGACTTGGAACAAGTGGTATTAAAAGAAGGAACAAGAGAAATAGATAAGTCTAACAAAGAGAGAACTCACTTAACAGACGCATTTAGATATGCTGTTGATTATGAATTTCCTGTTAAAAAACCTGTAACCAAAACTTATATGATATAGGAGTAGGGAATGATAGTATACAGCAACGCAAAAAATGTAATAGAGGAATCTATAAGGCAGTTAAAGTGGGAAAATCAAAGCAGAATATTTGATGTAAGAGATGAGGCGCTTGACTACTACACCTACAACAATACCGCTAAATATATAGACAGGTATTTTTCAGGAACATTACAGCAAGAGATACCTATATACAATGTTAACCTCACAAAAAAACTAATCAACAGAATATCATTAGTATATAAGAACCCACCAATCAGAGAAATAGAAAACGACAACTACTATGACTTAACACAAGACAAAGATTGGAAATTAAAGAATTTAGAAAGAATACATAACCTATTAGGAACAATGGCTGTGCAGGTATGTTGGGAAGACGATAAGTTAAAATACAAGCCAATCATTAATTTTGTTCCTATTATGGACGCATATAACCCTCTAAAACCAATAGGACTTACATTCCCTCTAAATAAAGCGGTATCAGATTGGCGACAGACAGAAGAAGATCTTTACGTCTATTGGACAGCAGAAGAACATTATATGTTTACAGGTTCAGGGAAGATAGTGAGCGTAAACGAGGAAAATGTTAATCCATACGGAATATTACCTTTTGTGTTTATTCAACCTACCCATATGGTAGATGAGTTTTGGAATGAGGGAGCAATGGATATAGCATTAGGTAACAAACAAATAGATGTGGCTATGACTATGCTTCAACACCATATAAGAACAGCCGGTGGGCAATATGTTATCGAGGGTAGGGTAGATGCTAATAATATAGAATTAGGACTTAATAAAGTGGTAGTTGTTGATGAGGGCAATATGAGCAACATATCATCTAACACAAGTATCAACGACATTAAACAGGGTATAGAGTTTCAATTAAAGACAATCGCATTTAACAATAACCTAAATTTTGATTTTGGATTATCAGGAAGTAAATCAGGAGTGGCTCTTAAAATAGAGAACCTTGAACTGCTTGAAGCAAGAGAAGATGAAGTAGAAAAGTGGCGCAGGTTAGAAAAGGATATGTACAAAATAGAGCAACAGATGTTGTTAGTTGAGGCAGGCGTAAATATTCCTGATGATATGTCTGTTGATTTTGCTGAAATAGAATTCCCTGATTATGATAAAGAAAGAGAAGAATGGGATTGGAAATTTAAGCACGGACTTGCTGATAAGTATGATTATCTAATGGCGCAAGACCCTGACAAATTCCCTGATAGACAGGCAGCAATTGATTATTTAGATGAAAGAAAACAGGAAACAGATAATATTAATAACCTTTTTAAACTAAATAGAGCAAATGGCGAGAACACTAACCAATTACCTGAATAAAATAACCGACCTTGAAGAACGAATAGATAAAGAGGTAGAGCAGTTATTAAAGGCGGTAGATATAGACAAACTCCTTGTTAACCCTAAAATATATATGGAAGAATTATCTAAACAATTTTTTGAATCACTTGACGATGAATTAAAAGAGGCAATTAAGGCAGGCGAAATAAAGGCTGATAGAATAACAAGGAATATTAAATGAGAGGCAAAAGAGTAAAACATAAAGGAGATGTTGAGTGGCATAATAGAATACGTAATATAAGTAAAAAAGTATTCAATGATAAATTTCACAAAATATTATCACAGGTAATTGTTAAAGATGTAAAAGAAGGGTTAATTACAGGGAGAGGAACAGGCAATTCTCCTATGAAGAAATTAAAACTTTCAACAGCAAGGCAAAAAAGGAAGAAAGGGCAGACAGTTAAGCCGTTAATAGCAACAGGAACGATGAAAAAACTACCTCCTGTTAAAGTTGAAAATAAGAGGGCTGAAATATCAGTAGCAAAATCAAGAAGCAGTATCGCAATGTATCATAATGAGGGTGTTGGTAAAATGCCTAAAAGAGAATTTTTTACAATATCTGATAGAGCCCTAAAGAAGATACGAAGAGCAGTCAATAAGAAAATGGTTCATATTTTAAGAAAGAGTTGGAAAAGTCCTAACAAGTTATGAAGACATATAAAGAATTAACAGACAAAATATCATTAGCCCTAGAATCATTAGCCGTTATTGTTACGGCTAATCTTTTATCAAGACTAACATCTATGAGGGCGAGTGGTATGGATAATTCTAATATTAAAAAAATATTAGTAGCAGACCTTTTAACAAGCGGAAGGATCTTCGGGCAATTAAAGAGAGGTGTTAAAAGAATATCCAAGAACGGAATTGAAGAAGCCGGCAATATTGCCTCATATAAGATGTTTATTTCAAAGGGCTACAAAGAATATAAATGGGTAACAGTAGGAAAGAATATTTGCCCTGATTGTAAAACAAGGCACGGAGACGTTGGTGATATAAGTTATTTCTCAACAATTGGGCTTCCCAAGTCAGGTTTTAGCGTATGTGAAGATAATTGTAATTGTCAATTAGTGCCGGTTGAATATGAGGGAGAAAATTTAGACAAACCAATCAAATACAAAAAGGCGACAGAGGGAAGAAAGTGATAAAGAGAGCAATCGTAACTCCTGATAAGCACGCACCTCTTTCTGATATGGCTGCAATCAAGGTTGTTTGCAAAGCGATTGAATTAGTAAAACCTCAAATATACATTGATTTAGGCGACACAGGAGAGTGGGAATCAGCAAGTCATTGGAAATGGAAAAGGAAGAAAAAACCGCCTTTAGACTACATTTTGCCTGATATGGATAAAGATGTTAGGGAAGTCAATAAACTAATGGATTTGATAGACAATTCGCTTGATAAGGTAGGTTGTAAGGAAAGATACTTTTGTCAAGGCAATCACGAACTATGGCTAGACCAATTTGTTGAAGAGCATACCTACTTACCTAAATATAAAACAGAAAACGCTTTACGATTAAAAGAGCGTGGATACAAATACTACCATAATAGCAAATTTTTAAAGATAGGCAAATGCTACTTTCATCACGGAAATTTTTATGGCGGGCAATATCACGCTGCTAATCATTTAAGAAAGTTAGGCTGTAATATTATTTACGGACATACTCACGATGTTCAAATGCACTCCGCTACAATGTTAGGTGGGCAGGTAAGTGCTATTAGTTTAGGTTGTTTAAAAGATATGAGCAAAGAGAGTAATGCTTGGCTAGGAGGTAGGGAGCATAATTGGTCACACGCATTTGCAATAGTGGACTTTTTTGATAAAGGGCATTTTACTACTGATGTAGTTCAAATAATAAAAGGTAAAGCAGTTGTTCAAGGAGAACTGATAAATGGGAATAAATAATGGATATTTTAGCGATATTGGAACAATTTGGAATACCGATTGCAATGACGATAGCATTCGGATTTTTTATATGGAGGCAAAACAAATTCATTCAGGAAACTCTAATGCAAGAACTAGACCAAGACTTCAAGAGGTTGGAAGGTATTATTATTAAGTTAATAGACCAACAAAAAATGGTTCAAATGGAACAAAAGAAGTTGAATGGTATATTTAAGGCGCAGGTAGAGATAATGGCGAGATTAAGTGGGAATGGACTAAAAGATAAATTTTTAAGAATTATGGAAAAAGGTGGAATGGAAGATGAATAATAGCGATACGCTTTATGTAAACAAACCAAAAAGAATGAAAATTGAAACGCCTATTGGCTCTATTGAGAGCGATAGCGGAAACCATTTTATTGACGTGATGAGTGTTATTATTGTTATTATTGTATTTTTTATTGCAAAGAAGATCTTTATTACAAACAAATAGGAGAAAACAATGGATATTAAAGAACTAATAGCAGGCTATCTATTTAATGATGAAACAAAAAAGAAAATCATTGAGAAACTTAATGACAAAGTTGATGTGCCTTTTATAAATGAAAAAACAGAAGAAAAAGTCCTTAACGCAGTATATGAGGCAGTTGAAGAAGCAATAAAATCAGTTATATTAAAATAATAGTTGCTTTTAACCTTTAAACAATAATAATATACAAGGAAGAAATATGGAAAAAACAACACAAAACCCAACCACCGACAATCAAGGTGTTAAAACCGATTCCGTCAAAGCAGACGCAAATGCTTCCGTTGATTCAACAGACAACGACAACAAGCCTGTTGACAACGTCCCTTATGCTAGATTTAACGAGGTAACTAAACAAAAAAAAGATTTAGAAGCCAAGTTAAAACAATATGAGGCTAAACAAGAAGAAGCGCGTGTTAAGGCTATGGAAGAACAAGGCAAATACAAAGAATTAAATGCCGAGTTATCTGACAAAGTTAAAACATACGAAGAAAAACTTAATGTTTATGCTGAACAAGAGGCAAAGGAACGCGAAGAACTACTATCGCAACTAGATGATTCAGATAAAGAAGTTTATGGGAACTTAAGTAATGAACAACTAAAGAAGCATTTATCAAAATTGCAACCAAAGCAAACTGCACCTACATCTACAACCCAACCAACACGAGACGTGTATGGCGCTAACAAAAACAGCGATTGGACTAAACTAGATGATAGAGAACGCAGAAGTAATTGGAAAAGCATAGTAGATTCCTTCAAAAAATAACTTTTTAAAAACATAAATTATATTAACCCGTATTGGGTTAGAACGGAGTAAAAATGGCTATAACAGGCGGAATGTTAGGTGCTGCTCACACAACCTCAACAGCGGACGATTTTGTCCCTGAATTGTGGAGCGACGGCATTTACAGATATTTTGAAAGAGGAACAGTATTCAAGAATTTAGTTGAAGATTATTCTTCTTTAGTGGCAGGCGCAGGTGACACTGTAAACATACCTCAAATTGATTTTGACGCTTCATCAGATAAGGATGCTAATACATTAGTAACTTATGACGCGACAGCAACAACAGTAACTCAATTAGCGATAAATAAGCATAAATATAATGCTATGCTATTTGAGGATATACTTCAAATACAAGCAAATTCTGATTTAGTTTCTAAATATACTAAAATGTTTGGCGAAGCGCTCGCAAGAGCATTAGATGCAGATATTTGGGCAGAACTTGACGGAATTAATCAAGGTGCTACATTATCAGCAGATGACGCTATTACAGACGCAGAATTTCAAGCAGCACTTGCTAATTTAGGCGAAAATGATGTTCCTTATATGGACGGAGATGTTTATATGGTTGTCAATCCTACACTTATGGCTGACATAATGGACCCGGCAGCAGGAATAAGCAGAAACTTTTGGAGAGCAGACGCAGGTGGAAATACAACACCACTTAACGAAGGCGCAACAAAAGGCTTTATGGGTAAATTGTTCGGCATTAATGTATATATGTCAAATACAATAGCCACAGGTGGAACAGACAAATCAGGTGCTATTTTTCACAAATCTGCAGCAGTATGTGCAGTTCAGCAAGGTGTAAGAGTTCAGGCTGAATACAGCATTGACGCTCTTGGTACTAAAGTAGTGGCTGACACAATATACGGCTGTAAACTACTTGATTCATCAAGCAACAAACGTGGATACTTATTCACTAACGCTTCATAATTAGTAAATAAGTCAATCATTATATGGGAGGTGTATGCCTCCCATATAATATACAGGAGATAATTATGGCTCAATATTGGTATAAAAAAGACAAAAGAATTAAAAGAATTTCAGAGCAATCTGACGACAGAGATGTAGTTAGGCAAGTTAAAGATTTGAAAGAAAATGGTTATATTCAAGTAAAAGACAGAAGAAATCTTGAACCAATTTTACCTAAAAAAACGCCTAAACCTAAACCCATAAAAAAGAAAAAGGTTCCTAAAAAGGCTAAATTAGGAAGCAAAAAATAATGGATTTAACCGAAAAGATAGGAACAGGCGGAGTTGAAAAGGTTAATTTTAAAAAATTAGGCGGTAATACGCAGGGCAAAGGATCTTTCCCTCGCGTTAATTATACTGACGAAAAATACAAAAAGAATTACGATAAGATTTTCAGAAAAAACAAGGACAAAGAATGAACAAAATAATGATTATGAGGGTGGGAATGCTGTTTTATCCAATGCTCGTTCACAACGTATCTTCCTTGTTGCTCACCCTCATTTTTTAAGGAACTAATATGCCTTATTTCGGAACAAGAAGCAAAAAGAACTTAGCGACCTGTGATAAAAGGTTGCAAAGAATATTTAATGAAGTAATTAAGCACGTTGATTGTTCAGTTATAGAAGGACATAGAACAGAAGAAAGACAGAATAAACTATATGATGAAGGCAAAACAAAGGTTAGGTATCCTAATGGTAGGCATAATGCTTATCCTAGTCTTGCCGTTGATTGTGTTCCTTACCCTATTGATTGGAGCGACAGAGAGCGTTTTACGTTGTTTGCAGGCTTCGTCAAAGGAATAGCAAAGGGTATGTATAACATAGATTTACGTTGGGGTGGAGATTGGGATAGTGATTTTAAGGTTTCCGACAATAGGTTTGATGACTTTCCTCATTTTGAAATAAAGGAGAATTAATGCTTGATAGTTTAAATACAACGGCAGGAAGTTTTGGTGCGATAGCACTTAATTTTTGGAACATATTACCTGATATAGTTAGTTTAGTAATTGGAGTAATGTGGATAATATACTTATATAACAAAATAAAACGGGAGAATAAATAATGGAATGGTTTATGAATAATTGGGACATTGTATTAGCAGTATTTTTTGTATTAGAAAAAGTAGTAAAATTAAGCCCAACCAAATATGATGATATACTATTAGATATGGTATGGGGTGGAATAAAGAAAGTGGTAGGTAAATAATGACGCCATTTGGAAAAGGAACATACGGCAAGAAAAAAGGCAGACCTGCTAAAAAGAAAACTAAAAAAACTAAAAAGAGAAGGTAGGGTTCTCGTATGGCTAATAATTTAATCTCTTTGGGTAAAAACCAACCATTAGATTATAATTTAAAGCCTATTAAGGTAGGTGGGGAGAGTTCTATTTTAGAACTTTCTTCGCCTTTACCTGATGAATCTACTAACGGAAAATTGTTAGTAAGAGGAGATTTAGAGGTAGAAGGATCTTTATTGAAACAACCTACCTTACATATATTGAATGGTGGCGCTTATTATACAGGCACATCAAAAATATATTTACCGCTTGTTGGGTATAATTTAGAATATACCTCTAATACAGGCAGAAATGAAAACGTAGCATTTGTTCCTCCTTATGACGGAAAAGTTAAAAAGTTAGTTTTAAGAAGCGAAGCAAGATGCGATACTGTTGTAGCCGGTTTTCATATATCAACAGAAGGAACAGAAGTTCCTAATGCTACATCAACAGAAGATATAGAAGTTGAAATGGGTGCGGACGATACTACTGCTACGTTTGATTTTACAGGCGCTACCGCTTTTAATTCGGGAGATATAATAGCAGTATCAGTAACGCCTGAATTAGCACCTTATGATTTGAATTGGACGTTAGTATTAGAATATTATATAGATTAGGAGAATAATGGGAAGTTTAGCAAATAAGACACCCGCAAATACATATAAAAGTTTACTGAAAGTAGCAGACGAAAGTGACGGCGTTTCAACGACTTTAAGTAATGTTGAAGACGGGGAAGGAACTACTACTTGTTTAAAAGTATGTGATGACGCTTTTCACGTAAGACCTCAAAATGATAATTCAGCAGGAACATTTAAAGTTAAAAATTCTGTTGGAGGAGATATACTTTCTGTTGATTCATCAAATAATTGCGTAAAGGTAAATCAAACCCAAACCTACGCAAATACACAAATTTTATCATTTGGCGCTTACCAACTTGTACCAACAGCAGGAACACATTATTTTATCCCTTGCGGAAATGGTGCTTTTACTTCTCCTATGGCTGAACTTGCTAACGGAACAGGAACAGACCCTGACACAACTTTTGACGCAGGAGCAACAACAGACGAACTTGTTAGTATGCTTTTTTATGCTCCGGCTAATATAACTATTGACGGCGTAACGGCTATGGCTTCAACGGACACAGATACAGACACTATATTGAATGTTCATTTATACAAATTTACAATGACAAATGCAGGTGGAACAAGTGACGGAAATTTAAGCGGCGGAACATTACTTGCGAGTGGGTTATTAAGGTTTGTTGACAGGAATGTTCTAAAGACAACAGCAGCAAGTATAGACAGTTCAAGCGTTTCATCAGGAGAGGTGGTTGCGTGTTTTGTCGAAAACGCAACAAATACAGATAAAGTAAATATCAGGGTACAAGTATTGTATCATATAAATTAGGAGAAAATAATGGCTACATTAAAAGCAGATTTAAACATAACGACTAACACAAAAGAGAATTACCTATGTCAAATGGAGGCAAATTATAATACAGTATATTCAACCAAAACAGAGGTAGATAATAGTGATGAATTTATTGTTATTGCTTCACTTGGTTCGGCTATTGCTTCTGATGAGGGAACAAGATTAAGAAACTCAAAAGCGTTAGTGTTGAAAAATACAGGAGCAGTTCCTGTTGAGCTGTTATTTATGTATTCTGAATGGAAAGATAGTTCAGATGTTGATATAACTAATGATTTAGATATTGGACCTGATAGTAATACAGTAGTTAGGCAGTTTAGTAAGATATTAACTCCTGATGAATATATGTTTATTCCTAATCAATGGCTTGTTGGATATGCGGAGGCACATTCAGCAGGTAATGCAAAAACAATAGATAATGTAACAGGTAAAACAAGGCATACAACATTAGCGATAGATAGCACAGCAGATATAGATAGCGCAACAGCAGACGGAATTATAGGAGATGCAGCAGCAACAACTATTTATTTAGAACCATATACAAGCGCAACAAATTGTACTGCTAATTTATTTAGAGTAGGAGATTTAATTAGAGTTGATGACGAGATAATGGAAGTTACAGGAATAGGCGCAAAAGCAGCATTAGCAACTAACACGCTAACAGTTATAAGAGCAAGTCACGGCTCAACAGCAGCAGGTGACCACGCAGATGACGAGGCTGTTGAATTTGCATTTTTTAATTCTTATAATGATTTTGATAAGTATAGTTATGCGCAAACAGACGGCAGTGGGCGTTTCGGTTGCACTAACTTATTTGGATATGCGAGGAGTTTAACTTATCCTTCCGGTATTGTTAAAGGATCTTTTGCTATGAAATTTTACAATAGAGGCTACCAAGAATTAGGATTAAGCGGACAGACATTAGGTACTTCTTCAGGGCTTGCGGTATCTACTGCTTATCAATTTAATCTAACATTGGACGGCGGTTCGGCTTCAAGCATAGCATTTACAACTGATTCAAGCAATGTGAATTGGGGAGGAACGAACGGCGTTTTAAGTAAAATAAATTCAGCAATACAAACAGCAACTGAAACATCAGGAAATAATTTATACGGAAAATCTTGCACAGTTTCAATAATAGGTGGAGATGTTCGTTTTTCTTCAAATGACAGGACTTCTGTTTCAGCGGTAACATTAGCAGATTCAAGTGGTAGTGATACTGATGTTTGGGGAGTTGGGCAATTTCCTGCTATTGGGAGTGTTGACGCAGCAGTAGCAAGCAAATTACCTGATGATACAGTAAGAAGCAGAGTTGATTATATTGAAAGTCCAAATTCAAGTTCTTTTGCTTATGATGACGGCAGAGGTAACATAAAAGGCATGGCTACGGGAACTATAAATTACGAAACAGGCGCTCTTGATTTTATTGGACCGGCAAGGGCAGAATTTGCAGTAAGTTTTAATTATGATTCTGCTCATAGTGGCGGAGTTAATGAAACAGCAAGCCAAGAGAATGGATTAAGAGAAGTCAGAGCGCGTTCTTTAAATTCAAAAGTAAACTCAGAAGTTCAACTTATAAGTTTTGTGTAGGAGAAGATAATGGCGACAAATACATTTACATACGCAAGCAATACAGATTTTAAAAATTATTTCCCTCATTTAGTTAGTGGGAGCGACAATAAAAATCCTATATATAATTGGACTACAACAGCAGTATCTAATAAATATGTGGCTCATAACACAGGGCTTGTAACATTATTATTTGTTGACGGAGAAGAACAAGGTAGCGCACAATCAGCGCACGGAGATGTATCAAGCAATGGAAGGTGGTATTATGATAGCGCAGCAGATTGTGTTTATTATTTTAATGACGCTGCTAATCCAAGTAATTTGGTAATGGAATCAGGCAGTGATTGGGCGACACTAATGAACACTCATTTATATAACGCTTCAATGGAACTTAATAATATGCTTGACAATCGCTTTCCTAACCCTATTCCAAAGAGTTTTATTCATTCTGACGCACCAAGTTCAGATAATGCAGAATATGACGCAATATTGATTAAAATGACTTGCTATATAGTAGCAGTAAATTTATTAAGAGCGGGTGGAGATTGGGAGCAGGCAGAACTTATTTATCAACAAGTTACAAATACCGAAGAAACAGGTATGGTTGATAAGTTAAATAAAGGCGAATGGAAATTGTCTTTTGAAACCGATAGGAGCGATGCTTCAGGAGATATTATTGAGGTTACAAATACAGGCAGTATGAATTTGGTAGAAACGTATGGCGAATGGGGAGGAATTATTTATGATAGAATCCAACTTATATGCACCACCGCAGGCGCTTATGGTGTGGCTAAAATGACAGTTAAATTTCACGGAGGAGATGCTTTGTATGGTGCAGAGGCAACTGATTTTGATGTTACCGGCGGAATGGATTTAATTGGTAATGGTTTATATGTTAGATTTGAGGGTAACGCTATGGCTCAAAATGATAGGTGGGACATAGAGGTAAGGAATTATTCTATAAAACAAACTAACTCGGGAGGAACAAGGTCTATCACAGCAATACGGAACGATCTTTCTCCAATAAAGGTTCTTAAAAGGGCAAGAGGATAATGGCTATAACTTACGATAATGTAGCATTTGGTAAAATAGAAGAAGCACTGAAGCAACATATAGATGATGAGTTTCAAAATGTGTATATAAGCCCTAAATTTGTAGATAGAGGGAATGAATTTATAAGAATTAATCTTTCATCAAGCACAAACGTAGAAACAACGGAGGGCTATGAAGTAAGGGCATATGATATTTCTTTGCGATATTACCATAAATGCGATATGTCGCAAATAAGAATTAATGAATCAGTAAAAAAAAAGAGTGATAGATTAAAAAAACATTTACTTGATAAACAAACGAATTCTGATAATTGGGCAGATTTAGTAATTGAAGATATTATTTTTAATGTTCAAGATGATGAAAATGAAGAAAAAGAAAACTTGTATATAATAGAATATACATTAACTTTAACAAACTATAACCCATTTCAATAATAAGGAGTGACTTATGAAATATAAAGCGACTAATGCTTTTAAGAGTTTAGAGGATAAATTCTTTGGAGTGCATAAAGTTCAAACTTTGGAAAATGGTGGTGTTATTGACATAAGCACACCTAATGAAATACCTTCTGATGTTCTCGCTACATTAGAGGAAGCAGACAGACCAAAGATAGTTAAACAAGAAAAAAAGGTAGCGAAAACTACGAAAGGAGTTAAATAATGGCAAGAACAGTAGATTATAAAGCATCAAATGATATTGGTGTTCATATACTAAAAGAAACAACAGTCGGAACAGGCTTAGTTGCGAATATGAAAAAATATCAAGCAACATCATTTAGTATTCCTGAAGCGTCAGTTCCTGTTGCATACGCAAGTGCAAGAAGCGGACACTTCACAGCAGTTGAAAGTATGGCGCAGCACGATGAGGGAACTAAAATGTGGACTTTTGATGTCACATTAAGAGGAACACCTGAAGCAATGAAATTAGCGTGTGACGCAGTATTTGAAGATGACAGCAGCGTATTTGCTTTGAATAATGATTATTCATTCCCAACAGCAACATATAAAGACGCATATAATGACGGTAGTCTCGCAAGTACATTCACTGTATTTTTTAATAATGGTGGCTTGAGTGATAGTTTAGACCACATCTATTTGCAAGGTTGTGTAGGAACAGGTTTCACAGTTAATCAGGCGGTTGGTTCAGAAGCAGGAGAAGCAACAATCACGATTAATTTTGCAACAGCGTATATGCCTCAATATACTGACACGGCATTATCAGGAACAACTACATACGACACCGGAGTACCTAAAAACATCAAGAACTTACATCACGCTAATTGTTTTGTTAAGATTGCGTCAGACGAGTATGAGCAAACAGTTCATTCTTGGGATTTATCTGTAAGCAGAACAATAGAAAGAGTTGGATTCGCAGACACAACAGCAGGCTCATTTAAGCCTCACGGGTATGCTATGACAGGACCATTTGAGGTTACAGGAAATATGTCAGTTGTAAGAAATACAAATGTTGGCAATATAAGAGGAAGGTGGTACGGAGATTCTAACGACTGCGCAATTAAAATAGGCGCGTCTTCAGGGTTTTTAATTGACGCACCACTTTGCTTCATAAATGAACCTTCTGTTGATACCGGTGGAGCGATGTTAATGGAAACACTTCCATTCACAGTTGTTGGGGCTGATGATATATCATCTTCAACAGCAATGTTATCAATTACTTGGGCATAATAAAAAGGAGAACGAGTGAAAAAGAAGATACACTTACAAGTAAAAGAAGGTAAAAAAGTAATAGTTGATAAAGAAGTTGGCTTAAAAGATCTTACGATAGACGAAATTGTTGAATATGAAGATTTAATGACAGAACATACAATGCAAGTATCATCTGATAAGCCACTTCTTGGTGTTTATTCAAGGGTATTAAAATTCATTAGACTTTCTACTGACTTGACTGATGACGAAATAAAAGACATTGGTAGAGAAGGAAGAATGCAACTATTTGTAATTTTGATAAAAGAGGCTGAAAAAAAAAGTTAAATGAAATAATTTTCCGATTAAATATTTGGTATTATTTTAAAGGATTTCAGGCTGATAAGTACATAAGTGAGTTTCCGTATGAGGCGTATAGTTTTTCTGCTGAAAAGCGGGTAATTTTCAAGGATATGAATGATGTTAATAGGGAGTTATTAAGTATGTATGATAAAAACTACGGCGAATTCCCTGTTGGTGAGGTTCTATATACATCACATCTGCATTTTTGTTGCCCTTCAAAAATATACGATTCAAATATAATAAGAGAAATTAAAGGAATTAAATATTGTAAAGAGAGCGGAACTCCTCCTTATCCAACATTAGCAGACACACCTTTTGAATTTATACAAAAATTTGAAATATTACATACTGAAATGGGTATGATTAAAAACGTAATGAGAAAAGAAGCAGAAAAGAAGAAAAAATAATGGCTAGAACGATAGATAAATATATAATAGAGGTAAAAACAAAAGGAGCAAGAAGAAGCGCTGATTCGCTTAGTAAAGTAAGCAAAGGCTCAAGAGGAATGGGAATTGCAATGGGCTTTGCGAAAGGTGCAGTTCTTGGATTAGGGGCAGCACTTGTAGCGACAGCAGTTCATTCGGTAAAAACAGCCTCACAATTTGAGCAATTACAAGTAAGACTTAACGCTATGTATGGCTCTGTTCAGAAAGGAACAAGAGCATTTAACGAATTTCAAAAAATCGCAGCCTCAACTCCTTATTCAGTTCAAGCAGTAGTTGAAGCGGGTGCTCAATTAAAAGCGTTCGGTATGGACGCAGAGGAAAATATTAAAGGTATAGCAGATTTAGCAGCATTTATGGGAACAGATGTAGTTGAAGCAGCAAATGCTATGGGTAGAGCCTTTGCAGGTGGAGCAGGAGCAGCAGACGTATTAAGAGAACGAGGGATCTTAAATTTACTAAAAGAATTCAAAGGAATAGACGACGTAACAAAACTTACATTACCTGAATTTAGGGACGCTTTACAAGAAATGATTTCAGACCCGTCCGCAGGAATAGCAGGTTCAACAGACGCTTTATCAGAAACATTTTCAGGCTCATATTCAAATATGATGGATAGCGTTGATAGGTTAGCAGCAAGCATTGGAGATAAATTAATACCAATTATGAATACTGTTGCAGATTGGATTGGCGAAACAGCAGACGAATGGAGCGGAGCAACAAGCGCAGCATACGAGCAGATGATTCAACTAGAAGCAAATATGTACACAATGGAAGCGTTAGTTCATACTTTGCACGATACAGCAGAAGGAACTGATGAATGGAACAGGCAGATACGATTTATAAAAAGAGAATACCCTGAATTTTTACAGCATTTAGAAGATGAGGAAATTAATCACAAGAATATTAACAAACTATTAGATGATTATAATAACCTTACCGAAAAAAGAATAGAGATTCAAGGTATAGCAATGGAACTTGAAACTTGGGAGAAAAAGAAGAAAGACATTGTTCAAGAAAATACTGACGCTTACATAGATTTCGGTAGAACTATGGCTACAACGCAAGACGCAATTATAGCCCAAATAAGTGCAATGACTGAATGGCAGGTAATGGACGCGGATTTGAGAAGCGCCTTACAGACGACAAACCAAGAATTAGGTAAGTGGAGTTATGATTTAAATCTCTTTTCTTTGGCGTATGAAACGGGCGCTGAAAATGTACACCTATTTAAACAAATAATGGAGGAAGATGTTAATCCTAAATTGTTAAAGGAGTGGAAAAAACACTACCCAAAAATTGAAGAGTGGCTTGAAGACGGAGTGATAGATATAGAGGAATTTGCTAAAGCGTCAGACATTTCTTTTAGAAGGGCAGGAGAAGCGTCAGAAGATTATATTAGGATAATAACAAGGTCGGTAAGTAGCGCAAATAATGTTTTCACAAACCTGTTAGATAGCGCGTGGGTTCCTGACTCTGTAACTTCAGCAAAAATAGGGCTTGAAGCATTAGATGTGAAAGACTTAGTTGAAGAGGCTTCGAATAGTTTTAAGAAATTTGAAAAATCAAGCGGTAGCGTTGGCGGAGAATTAGCGGTTGTTAATAGAAAAATAGACGAACTTAAAGACAAACTACAAGGCTTAAAAGATGAAGAAGACGCTCTACTTATAACAGACCCTGAAGGAGTATCTGTTGCAGACGAAGAAACATTAAGAGAATTAGAAAAATTAGAAGAAGAAAAACAGAAAATTATAGATGACGCTGCTAAAGAAAAAGCCGAAAAAGAAAAGAAAAATCTAGAAATTCTAAATTCTCTACAGCAAGACTATTCTAACAAAAGATTGCAAGTAGATAAAAACACTATGGATTTAGATATGAAAATGCTTTCTGATAGCATAAAAAAACAAAAGAGTGTTATTGGTATAAACGAAATAGAAAATCTTGAATTAAGAGAGAAATTTAGAAAAGACGAAATAGAGTTATTAAACAAACAGCAGGCGCGTGAAGAAGACGCTTTAAATAAACAGCAAGACGCAATAGAGCAGGCTCTTATAGACCAAATGCTATTTCAAGCAGAGCATTATGATTTAAGTGAAAAAGAACAAGAAAATTATCTTAAAGAATTAGACGCACTACAAGAAGCACATATAAAACAAGACGAAGAACTTCAAAGGATACAAAACCAAGCAGATGAACAACTACTATTAGAGCATAAAAACAACGAACACGACATCAGGACAGGCAAAGAAGAAGAAACTCAAAGAGCGTTAGAAGAAATAGCAAGAGAGGGTGCTAGTAATAGGTTGGATTTTGAAAAAGAATTTAACAACAGGCAAGACCAACTCCTTCAAGATAGAATAGACAGAATAAAGGGTTATGGCGTTCAGACAATAATGACTTTATCAACAACGCAAGACCTTGAAGACGCTCAACAACTCGCCTATTATAATAATGCGAGAGCAGAAATGATTTTGCATTACGAACTAATGCAAGAAACTCAAAAAGCAGCACGGGACGCAGAGTTTGCGTTAGCCGGAGATGACTCGGAAAAAAAGAGCGAGATTCAAAAAACATACAATCAAATGTTTTTGGATAATGAAGCAGCATACAAAGCCTCATTAAAAGCGTTAAATTTAGAACACGCCGAATGGGAAAGACAATTAGATGTTTATAGGCTAATGGAACAAACACAGCATATGCTTGATTGGGGACATACTATGGTTGGCGGTTTTCAGAGTGCGCTTCAATCGGGTATGAAGATGAGCAAGAAGCAGAAGATCGCTTTAGCCGAAGCAGATAAAGTAATGGTTATTCTTCAAGGATTAAAAGAAATATCAGGAATTTGGGCAAGCCCACCATACGGACCATTCGCAATAGCCGCGAAAACAGCAATGAGTGTCGCAGCAGGTGTAAGGACAGCAGGGCAAGTATCAGGCATTCAGGAACAAATTAGTCAATTAAGAGGAATGGAAGATACTTTGAATATATCAGGAGAAAAGGCAGCAGTAGGTTATTCGGGCGTGATTAGTAAGCCTACAAATTTATTAGTTGGGGAAGCGGGTTCTGAAATGGTTAATGTTACGCCATTAGACGGCAGAGCAAGTAAAGGAATGGGGGCAGTAAATATTCATATATCAGGAAATGTTATGTCAAAAGACTTTGTTGAGAATGAATTGGCTGAAAAAATAAGAGAGGCATTAAGGAAAGGCGTTGATTTCGGCGTATGATAGAGATACCTCAAAATATTCAGCGCTATGTAGGTGGTAGCGTTTCAACAGGACTTATCCCATTATTAATCATATACAAAGAAGCAAATACAATCATACCTCTTGAAACCCAAATTGAAAACGGAGAATTTGATTTTAGGAATGTTATTGGGCTATCAACCCAAGACTACAATATACAGCAATCAAGGTACGATAATATGTCTGCCGGAGAACGCTCTGAGCCAATTTTCTGTAAAGGGTTGCTATTAAGCGCTCCTAAATTTTCAAGCAGTCTTGATTTTATTTACAATAAACATAAAGTATCTTCTGTTTCGGTTGATATTGCAAATGTTGAAACTTCAGGCAAAGCGTTCTCTGATAATTTTACAGAATTTTTAGGCGCTGTTTGTAGAATATATTTTGCTACACCAAATTCGTTTAGCCTTGATGATGATTGTGTTCCTATGTTTACGGGTGTTATAAAAAGATTTAAGCAAGATAATATAAAAGTAAGTTTAGAATTAGAAGATATAACAAGCATTAAATACCAAACCGAAATACCTACAACTATCTTGCCTGACGACCATACAATAAGAACCGAAGATAGAGGAAAACCAATAACAATGGTTTATGGCGAGGTTGAAAAAAGCCTAACAAGACAAACTGCTCTAGCAACAGGTTCAGGGCAGGACGATACAGGCTCTTGGTTGATTGATAGACCTGATGTTCAAATAGGTGGTGTTTTTTCAACAGCAGATGAATCAGAAGTTAATCCGGCAATAGCAAATACTTCACACCCAATTAACGACCCTAGCGGAAATGTGAGAATGACACAATGGACTTGGCAAAGCGATTGGAGAGACTTTTTTTATTGTTATGATAAAGATTATTTGAGAATTTCTAATAGAACTCCGGGCGGGTGGATAGGCTTAAATTATCATCAGTATGATAATTTTGAATCTACCGGTGATTATGATATTGGGATAAGACATATCAAACTTCATATGACAAGACAAAAAAAGCAATTAGATGTAAATTATGACAACAATTCTATAACAATGAACCAAAGTTATATTGATGAATTTTCAAATAAAATATCTGATTATGATTTGTCAGTAGATTCAGAAGAAAAACCTTTAAGACCGCCACACAAAATAACAGGAAGATCTTTAATTGGAAGAATTTACAGACCCGTAAGGAGAGTTACTTTTTTTGCTTGCCCAACTGATTATTCTGACGGTCCACATTCTGATTATAGATTTTGGGGACTATCTCCTGAATTTGCTACAAAAAACGAAGGCGAACATTATGATAGTTTAACCGGTGGCGAGGGTAATGATAATAATAATAAAGGATTAAATGAAATAATTTTAAGAAATGGAGACCACTCGGTAGACCGCCAATACATAATGGATTGGTTTATGGACCCGGAAGACCCTATGGTAAACCAATATGAAATGACAAAAAGTATGTGGAGGTGCGATGAAATTATAGAAGCAAGCCACGATTTAGTTGAGGGCGACCCAACAAAAGGGTTTACCGATTATAATTGGGTAGAAAATAATATGAAAGGAGAGCAGAATGATTATATAGGAGAGTTTCCTGTTGAGTGGATACAAAATTCCCGTAGTGATACAGGCTTGGTATTTGAAGCGGAAACAACTGAATGTGATACAGGTTTTGCTTACGCGAGATTTCATTTTGACAAACTTCAAAGCAGTTTACCTTGTTTAACAAAGGTTCTTTTTGATGCAAAATATTATAAAAGAAACGGGAGGTGGGTTACCGCTCAAAATTCTAACAATAATTTTTTTGGGTTTACTTTTTCTGATAGTGCGCGTTCCGGTTATATACAATACACAGGAACAGGCGGAGATTGGTGGTCACACGTAAAAGAATATTTAGGTTGGAGCAAAACATTTCACGAAGATTGGCAGCACGATTACCCATACGGACCAAGAAGTGACGAGCATAACAATAATGTTCATAATAATAAGATACATTATGGTAATGATATTATGTACGACCATAGGTGGAAGACAGTCGGGCAACACGACTATATAAATTTCATAACACCTAAAATGATGCCTGACGGAAACGAAGATAGCGATAAAGCATGTTGCGCAGCAGTTTTTTTAAAACATTTTTATTTATTTAATGATTTTATAATTCCTAATTCAACAGAGTATGATTTTTACGCTAATGTAGTAGGAAGGCAAGATAGTGACGGCAACACAATCCAAACGCCACACAGAATTCTTGAGCATATATTTGAAACAGAGTTGGGAATGAACGAAAATTTTAAAGGAATGGAACAGGCTGATACTGAAATGTCTGATTGGAAATTTGGTATTACAGAATCAGAACCAATTACTTTACAGGATTTTGTTGACAAATTATTTCAACAAAGTTCCTTAATACCAAGAGTTGATGAAAAGGGTGTTTTTGATATTGTTTCAAGGAAAGATATTTTAAGTGATGATGTTGATAATTGGGTAACAATAAAATCGTCAGACGTTATTTCTTATAACTACGAATTAACAAAAATAGAAGACGTTAAAAACGCTGTAAACATAAAGTATAAATATGAGCCGGCAGGGAAAAAAACATTAAAAGAAACAGGCACAAGTATAACGAATGCGGAAGGGTTTGAAACTTATGATTTGTGGAGCAAAATGTATTATGCGGGCTATGATGATTTAGGCGGCGTTTATGATATTGATTACTATAAACTTACAGACGAAGAAGCCGAATTAAATTTTACCGCAGAAAACATTTATGACATTAATACAGCGAAAAGGCTTCAAAGGAAATTGCTGATGTGGTATTTAAATCAACATTTGATTATTAAATGCACTATTCCTATTAATTATATTGCTTTGCAAATTGGCGATTATATTAAATTTGATTCTCTTATTCAAGATAAAAAGGCATTTGGATTTGACTATACAGTAAACCAAGCAAAAAACGGGCAATTAATATACAATTATTTTGTAGTTACTAAAATTGACAAAACAACAAAAGATATAAAAATTGAAGCAATACAAATGCACAGAGGGGAATTGGGTTTTCCCGCAGGATTTTTTGTTGGGGACCAAGATAATAATGATATTCCTATGAATGGGCAACAACGAATAATAGATAACGGAGATATACAAATAATGTCGGGTGGTGCGATTGGTACTGAATTTACTATTATGAATTCTGACAATATAACTCACGACCAAATAATTGATGATGAAGCAGGCGAAGACGATGAGGAGTATGAGAGCGACACTTATTTTAACTTATATTGGGAACACTCTGACATTCAAGAAGAATTAGGTGAAAATGATAATTTTAATGTAACTTATGGCGAGGTTGTTGAGGCATATCTTTATAATGCGGTTATTGAAGCAGTAGAAATAACCTTAAAAATTAAATCAATCAGTAAAGATTTTCAGGTAATAGTTGACGGCGAGAGGCTTGAATTTGAAGCAGGCGAAGATTTAGACATAGAAGGATCTTTATTATATGATATTTTTTTAACACCAAATTTTTACGACAATAACTTTGATTATAGAATACAAATACAACCAAAAATTCAATGGGAAGACCAAGAGTTAACATTGGGAGTTGAATTAAAAGCCTTAATAGATTTAGAAGAAGAAGAAGAAGAAACAGAGGAATAATGCCGACAAGAACAATAACATTACAACAAAACCCAATATACGTTCCGCCTCCTCTTACGGGAGATTTAAATAATGACGGAATAGTTAATGTATTGGATATAGTTTTAATGATTGAAATGACTTTAGATGAAATAGAAACTGATTTTGAAACAGCGGACTTAAATGGTGACGGAATAGTTAATGTTCAAGACATAGTTATATTAATAAATATGATATTACCGGATTAAAAATGATAGAAGCAAAACAAAAAAAAGATTTTAGAAAAACAACGAACAAACTGAATACAGAATCATCTGTTTCTTTGTCATCAAAAGGAGGAGTTGTTTATTTAGATTCAGACATACCTCTTTTAGCGTTACATATTTGGCATTCAGGGAAAGCAGAAATAGAAAGTCTTTTAGATGATTCTTGGCTTGTGGTTCATAAGCGGAATCAAATCATAATAGTAAATATATCAGGAAATACTTTTCAAAATGTTGATTTATTTAAATATACAGGAACATACAAGTTGATTAAGTTTAAGTCTGTTGACGAAAATAAGAAATTTGTAAAAAATTGGGCTGTGCCTGACGGAAGAAATTATAAATGGAGAAGAATGAGCAAATCAAATAGGTGGGACACAAATACAACGGAGTGGACGGACATTAAATCAGACGAATTAGTTACAAAAGTAAAACAAAAAACCACAGGCAAAAAAAACGATTCAACAGGAGTTGGCGATAGAGAGCAAGATCCTTTCGGCGCAGGTGGTGGTAAAGGTTATTAGGAGTAAATATGAGTACAGACGCAGGTAAATACGGAGAGGTTTTTAAGTGTGCATTTTATGTGGACTTATTTAGTTATTTTCATTCAGTAGGGTATCATAGATTTTTTGACACAAGAGCGCCTGTTGTGGACGCAGCGAACTATCTTTATTGTAATGCTAGCGAGCCAAATGGTTTTAGACCTCCCGGAAACAATGATGACGGAAGCGCAATTCCTGCCGAAAGTCATAAAATAGGATACGCACACAATGAGAACCAATCGCAATGGAATGATGAATTTTACGCAGGATTACCAACTATGCCTATTAATTTTATTGCTATACTTAATCATAATTTAGGTGACGCAGGAGGTGGCTTTGTAGACGCAACCACAGACCCTATAAGACCAAGAATTTATATGAAAGCAACAAATTATCATCACGAAGAAACAGAACAATTAGGTGATGATGATTTTAATTATTGGCTTTTTGGGAATACTAACGCAGAACACAACATCTCAACAAACCAACAAATAAGAAAGTCAATAAATTGTCACGCAACAATAGAGGACAAATCTCTATTGTTATCAAATATGGAGAATGGTTTTAGTCTTGTTGAGTTTGGCGATAAGTATGGCGGAGATAATATTATGCCTTTATTCGCAAATGTTGCGGGAATGAATTTATGGTGGAGCAATGAGGGTGGGACAACCTCGTGGCATGATGATTTTTTTAGTGGACCCGGACTGCAAAGTAAATTAGGTATAGGCTCTTATATGGTTGGTTGCAGAATGGAGTTACCTTTGACACCTAATGCAAGTTTAACAGTTACATATACAAATGACGGAATTGAGAGTTTTCAGTCTGTTGGTGGTAAAACTTTTAATAACATCAACTATCTCGGACCAACGGAATGGATAAACTACAAACACCCTTCATTCCCAAGTTCCGACCAAAGTGGAGACTCTACGTGGTATTCAACTTTTAAATACCCGCCTTTTGAAATACCAAGCACAGGAAAAAAATTGTTTACAGGTTGGTTGTGGACTAATCCAAGTTGGGATTTTGACGGAATCGGACACGGATATAATATGTACACGGGCGCAAAAACAGGTTTAGGTAAGCACGGAAAAAGAGTTTGGGAACTATCTTTTGAATTTGTTGATGAAAAAAATATGTTTTCTAGAAATATGGTATCAGGAACATACTCAATGAGGCGAGGAACTTTTGAATTCCCAATAGTAGATACTCCGATTATGACAGGAGGCTTTCCAACGAAATATCATAATAACGATACCGGCGATAGCGACCCTATAACCGAATGGAAGGCAAACTTTTTTTGGGTATGGCAACACACTCTTGGCGGGAAGATCCCTTTTTTATTTACACCAAACACAGACGATACAGATTCTCCCGGCTCTTTATACGACCAATTCGCAATATGTAAGTTCGATAATGATAGTTTACAAATAAGGCAAGTTTCGCATAATCTTTGGAATGTGTCCGTATCTATTAGGGAAATCTAAAAAACAGGAGCCGAGAATGGCGATTTTAGGAAAGATTCGTCATTACCCTATATAAAACCATACCCTAAATTACTATAAAAAGAAATGCCCTCAAAAGAGGGCATTTTTCATAAGGAGGGGAAGGGAGTTAACCTATTGTGCGAATATACAGGTTAAATATATAAAGAAAGGAAGGTTAACTCCCGTAGAATTTAATTCTTTTTAACCTCCTTTCCTTTTTTAGGAGGTTGCATAGATTTATATTCAGGTGTCTCAACTAATTTCCCGTGATAATTTAGTAAAGCCTCATCTATTTTCCTCATCTTTTCTTCCGCTAACGAAATAGAGCCTTGATTGAAAATACTATTAAGGCTACTATTTACTGCGTCAGGCTTGCAAATACCTAAATCTACCGCCATAGGAAGCCATTGATTTGCCCAAAAGAATGATTTGATAAATTTCTGCATTACCGACTTCATTCCTTTAACTGCTTTTTTCTCTGCTTGTTGAATTTTAGCATTCGCTACCTCGTGGTCAGAAGCAAAACTTTCTTCAACACCTATCCCAAGAGTTGCTAATGCTCTACCTTTAGCAGATGTATCGCAGTTTTCAATGTGAGATGTTTCGTTAACAAATCCCACACCTTTTAATTCTGACGCATAGCCATTAAAGAATCTCTCCGGCTTTGATGTGTCAGGAATTGCGACTGCTTCCATAGTAACTCTATTTTCTGTTTGCTCTATTATTTTGCAAGTCAGAGAGCCATTAGGAAACATCTCGTGAAATGCAAGTATTCTATGATGAACCATTACATAATCACCGCCACCACCGACCTTGACAGTTGGTAATGATTTTTTTTCTTCTTGTTTTTTGCTCATTTATATCTCCTTTATTTATTATAAATGTTTGATTGATATTTATTAATTAATACTGTTTGTGTTATTGTTTTATTTCCGTCTTTATCCCAACTCCAAACATCTACGGAATAACGCACTACGTCATCTTCATTTATGTCATCGTAATCTTTAATGAAATCTTGAACGCAGTCGTGTTCTTCCCATTCTTCTGTAATTGAGTGATGACAAAATTCTGCATTATCATTTTCCTCATCATCATTTATTAGTTCAAAGAGTTTCTGAAGCGCAGCATAACTAAAATGATTTCGCCATTGGTCAGAGCCTCTAAAATAATCAATGAACATAGATTCTGTTACAGGCACTATCATTATTTACCTCCTAACGGAACACTTATTGTTTGTTCAAATCCGTCTATTCTTGTCCTAATCATAACCATACGTTTGGTTTGTAGTTTAGTGGGCGGATTAGTTGTTAAATCAATAATAATATCGTCATTATTATTTTCGTTATATTCTATTGGAAAAAATATCATTATTTGCCCTCCGAATCTCTATCAGGGAACACATCGCTATATTCTGAAGAAGGATATGACGGCGCGTGTCCTCTTTTTAATAAAGAAGGACTTACATTCCAAATTGAGTATTTATTATTTAATTCGTGACATTGAATTGATTTTGGATTACGTTTAATAATGATAGCATTTACAACTGCTCCGTTACCACTATCTTTTCTGAACCACACTTTGTCGCCTTTATTAAAACTATTTTTAAGCGCATTATCTAAAGTGTTTCTTCTGTGTTGTATTGCTTGAACCATTGCTGTTAATTGCTCGCGATTAGCGAATAAGATATCGCTTGTTATTTGAGCCATTTTAGTTTCTGTTAGTTTCATTTTGGTATTCATTTTTATTTCCCCTTTCGGAGCGGTTGTTACACCGCTCCCGTTTGTTTGTTTGTTATTTAGAATTGTGTTTTGCGTTATGCTCTCTTAATTTGTCTATGATTGTGTCGGCATCAACAAAAAACTTATAACCTTCTAAAAAGTCCATTTGACGATATAAACAATTTAAATCATTTACTGTTTTTCTGATTTCAACCACATCAAGAACATTTTTTGATTCACCTAATAAAAATGTAGAAGGATCTTCTAACTTTCTCCAAAGTGCTTCTATTTTGTTTTGTGTTGTTTCTGTTTTCATTTTTACTCCTTTGTTTATTTTACGTTATATTTAACCTTAATAAAAATATTTAATTTTTTTAAACTATCCAAATGAATTCTTTTTTTATTTTTTCTATGGCTTTTTTTATTTTTTCTATGGCTTAACTCTCGATATGAAAACTAACTTTATTGATTTTGAATATACAAACCTAATAGCGAGGGTATTTTTCCTAAAAAGCCTAAATTTGACGCAAATTTACACATTCTATATTTTTTTAGATTCAGGAAAAAATTCAGGAAAAAAGTCAGGAAAAAAGTCAGGAAAAAATAATGCTTTTTTTTGTCCTTTATTTAAAATATATTTATAAAAATTAAACTTATAAAAAGTATAAGGGAGACAAAAATTATGGATAAAGGTTGGATAAGCATACATAGGAAGATCTTTAAAAATCCTATATTAAAACCAAAAGGCAAGTATTCAAGAATGGAGGCTTGGCTATATTTGCTTGCAAGAGCAACATACTCAAATCAGAAAGTTGTATTAGGTTCAGACATTTATCATTTAAAGCCGGGAGAAATTCTTACAAGCCAATTAAAACTATGTGAAAGATTTTTATGGGGAAATTCAAGGCTACGAACATTCCTCACACTCCTTGAAAAAGATTCCTCAATCAAAGTAAAAACCAATTCAAAACTAACTATGATAACTATCTTGAATTTCAGTGAGTTACAGAATATCCAAATTACTAACAAATCACAAGCGAATGACAAACGAAAACATATTAATAAAGATAATAAAGATAATAAAGATATATATACCCGTATTGATGAATTTAAAGGGCAATGCGAAAAACTATTACCTACACAACACGAAGAATACGAGAACTTTGTTAATTACTATACTGAATATAATGACGGCGGAAAAAAGTTTAAAAGAGAATTTTATAAAACATTCAATATTAAAATGAGGTGGAATACTTGGTTAAAGAACGACTTTAACCCAAAAATAAAGCAGAAAAATTTAGATGATAAGTTCCCATTAGATAAAACAGGGAACGCAAGATTAGGCAAATGCAGTAAATGCAGGGCAAATGTATTTTTAGATAAATTCAAACCTGTATTAGATAGTACTTGTTGTAATGCAAAAGTATTAGGAAAAGGAGAATAGTATGAATTATAAACCTTGCTCAAAAGGGCATAAAAAACACGATAATACCTGTAATTACTGCGTAGCGGTAAATGGATATAAACACAAAAAAAACAAGGAAGGAAAAAAATGAATATACTAATTGTCGGACCATTAGTTGCTATCACATTAATACTGATAGCCGAAACTTTTATTGCGTTAAGGCAAAAATATAGAGATTGGAGGCGCAATGGAAAATAAAATAATCGAAAGAGAAATATTCGTAACAAACAAATTATCAGAGATTTTTGCGGAATGGACTGAATTAAAAATAAAGATCCTTTGCAGAGAAGAAGAAATAAGACGAAGAAAACGAGACTTAAATGTTGTTATGTTTTGTTTTAGCGTAATTATAATTTGTTTATTAATTCTTTTAATAATAGGAGTAAAATAAAATGAAAAAGAAAGTATTTTCTGATTTTCTTAAAACTAACATTAGTAGTGATATTATTAGAGCTAAAATAAATACAAAGGAATTAGCATATTTAATTATGGAATTTTTAACGGCTAAAGGTTTAGATAATGATTTACACAATGATATAGCATATTTAGAATATTTAATTTCTAAAAATACTAAAATAACACAAACAAATAAAGGAGTAAAATAAAATGAGAGTAACAATTAAACAATTAGAAAGCCAAGTAAAATATTTAAATGAATTAACAGGACAACCTTTAAAACCTTATACATTTAAAAAAGGTGCAAATGTGGGTTGTTATTATATACAAGCTTCTTATGGTGGCTACCAATTAGAACAGATAGTAAATAAAGGTGGTGGCTGTAGAACTTTATTAAATACAGGATATACAACTAAAAAAGAACTTTATAATAATATAAATAGCTTTTTACTAGGTATAGAATTAGCAAAAGGAGTTTGGAAATGAAACTGGTATATATATTTAAAAGAATAAAGAAACAGGATCCAAGTATTATAATTGATACTGATCAATTTAAAACTAATAAAACGGCAAAAAAAGGGGTAAAGGGGGGTTATAAATGTATTTAAAAGAAATTAATTATACATACTATGAGTTTTGGGAATCTCAAACCGATAACAATATAGTGTATCATATTTGGAGTTTAGAAAAGTATGATAAAAAATTATCTAAAATTATAAACTGGAAAAAAACAATAGAAGAAAATTTACATCAAATTACTGGCGTTCATTTAGAATTAAACACAGAAGATCAAGTTATTTATAATACTGGTAAATATAGGCACGATTTATTGCATTTATTAAGATCTATATCTAAAAATCATAGAATAAATGAAGAAGAAATTGAAGAAATTAAATGTATTTAAAGGGGGTTAAAAGAATGAATAAAAAAACTAAATTACACAAACTTAAACCATTATCTAAAAAAACTATAAAAGATATAGATAAAATTATATTTGATACTATAAAAAAAGCACTAAACAAATAAAATAGGAGAATAATAAAATGATAATAGAAATAAATAAAAAACAATACGAGCAACTATTAACACATGTTAATTATGATAATAGAAAAATATTTACACCTGTTTGCTCTTGGTATGGAGATGAGTATAAATATGATGAAGAGCAAGATTATGAATTAATTATAGATGACTTAAAAGCATTTAAAAAGATGATTAATTTAGAATCATATAAAAAGGTTGAAATAACTTATGGATTAAGTATATCAGAAATGAAAGATTATATTTTATTTAGAGATATATTAAAAGAAATTAATAATAAAACGGCTAAAAAAAGGGTAAAAAATGAAAAAACAATTAAATAGACTAAATATAAAAACACTTGATTTGTTAGCACAAAATTTGTGTGAGCCAAACACCATTGATTTTATAAACTATAATTTATGTTTTGATTGTCAAAAAGATTTAGGAAAAGGAATATATACTACTAAACTAAACAAAAAGACTTTAATTAATTTTATTGCTAATAAAATAGGAGATTAAAAAAAATGAATATTAAAAAACTAGATAAAAATCAATATGAAATTATAACAAAAAATGATATTATTTATATTTCAAAAGAACAAAACCCAAACACAGAATTATATTTATATTTTGTAGATGTATTTGAGCATAACAATAAAAATGCTTATGATAATGAAATATTTGACGATTTAATCAAAGCCGTTATATATATACAAAACAATTATGAAATACCAAAATCAATAACAAAACAAATAAAAATAGGAGATTAAAAAAATGTATCAAAGTAAATATATATTTAAAAATGATTTAACAATAGAAATTATAAAACATAATAATCATATAATAATAAAAGATGAAAATTATAATAAAGGTTGTTATATAGGTTATAATCTTAATGAAGCAATAAAACAATTTAAAAATGAATATAAATAGGAGATTAAAAAAATGAATACATCAAAACTGATCAGGTTATATTATGACATTATAATACATACTATTATGATTGTTATAACAGGAACGGCTATATTGCTGGCTATATTTTGGTTTAGATTGCTAATAAATTACATAACTAACTAAAAGGAGTAAAAAATGAAGAAAATTAGAATATGTGGTATAGAGGGCTATTATTATGTTAAAAATAACGGCTTAATATATTGCTATGAAGAATATGATAATAATGCTAAACAATTAAAAAATTGTGGCGAATGTGATGTTTCAGATTTATGTGATATAACTATATATCAATATAATGAATTAGTAGAACAATTAAATAAACATTATCCAGATTATGCTATTGAATGTATAACTGGTAAATTTATATAAATTACATAACTAACTAAAGGAGTAATAAAATGAATGTAAAACAAATTAAAAAGTTTTTAGAACAATTTAATGATGATGATAAAGTTTTAATTGAATGTTGTTTAGATGATCAAGCAAAAAATGGAACTTATAAAAACGAAATTATCAATGGGTATCCATTTCAAATAGAACTATGTAATTATGAATTAGATTGTGAATATGTTGAATTAATGTTTAGTGTAAAAGAATATAAATAGGAGTAATAAAATAGATTGATAATAACAACATTGTTATTTGAGGTTTATTTACATCAGTATAATAATTTAAGATATGAACAAAAAAACAAAAGGAGGATAGCAAATTCAAAACTAGAATAAGTTGTTATATAGATTATTTGATATTAGAAGAAGAAATAATATATTGGTATAATAAAGCAAGTGACGATAGAGGTAGTATAATAAATAATTACTTTAAACCAGAATATATATATGCAAGAAAAATGTATCAAAAAAAACAAAAAGAATTTTTTAGTAAGTATAAATATTATATGGAAATTAAACTAATAACAAAAGGAGGGTAGTAAATTCAAAATGAAAATAAAAGTAACTTCAATAGAATGGGTAGCCAAAAAAACAGAGTATATATGCGAGGTTGATAAAGAGGAGTATGAAAATTTATCTTTTGGAGGTGTCGAAGATCAATTTACAACAGATGAAGAGGGTTATATTGCTAAAGCTATTTCTAAAACAACAGAAGAAGATTGGGATTATAAGATTGATGAAGATGATGTTGGTATAGAGATAATTAAATAGATGTTTATAAATTATATCCCTTATATTTGGTATAGCAGTCCTTATTCCCAGACTTTTAATCTGAGAATGACTGCTATTATAACCCTCACATTGTGGAAGATAGCTTATAATATTTTTTTCATCACAGGTGTATTATAATTCGTCCTCACCTTGAACTTTGTGATCCCTTTTGGTAGTTCGTTATAATTGTTATCGCCAAAAGTAATAAGCCAAACCAATAACAAGCATTATATTATAAACAAATAAAATGAATTATAAAAGAAATAAAAAAAAATAATAAATAATTTGGGATATTTAAATAATTATTATATATTATGTAAATTAAAATTGATTATAAATGGAGATTACAAATGAATAGATTAAAAGAAGTTATAAAGAGCAAAGGTTTAAAAAATACTTATATTTGCTCTAAAATGGACTTACACCCAAGCATACTAAGTGGTTATATTAAAGGCACTAGAAAGCCAAACCAAGAAAGATTAAAACAATTATCAAGAATTTTAAACACATCGGTAGAAAAACTCTACCCTAACTGCACTAAAAAACGAATCACATATTACGAAATTTAAGGAGATCAAAAGAATGAATATGAAAGAACTAGCAAAAAAGTATAATTTAACAGAATCAGACTATTGGCAAGAATCCAGAAGCAAGAAATGGATTATAACACATGACGCTTGTCAGAAAATAGCACACATTGAAAGTATAACATTTGCACCACCACAAATTATAAATTCTGAAAAAGATTTAGTAAGAATGGTAGTCACAGGTAAAAAGGGTGATGTTGTAATGTGGAAAACAGGCGAAGCAGACACAAAAAATTGTAAGAATCTTTACTTGTTGGCTATGGCAGAAAAAAGAGCCAAAGATAGAGTATGTCTAGCACTTATAAATGCTTATGAGTATGGAGTTTATTCTGATGTAGAAGCAGAGGATTTCAAAAAACCTGCCGAAGAATACAGGACAGAAGAACAAGCCAAAGAGTTTGATAACCTTATAAAACATAAAGCATTTGACGGCAAAAGAAATAAAGTCAAAGATGAAATAAGGAAAGATTCAAATCAAACTAACTATCAAAGAGTTCTTAATAAAATGAAAAGCACAATTAAAAACTTTGAGAATGAAGAAGCCGAATCTATAAATCAAGACTTAGACTTTCAATTAGGGGGTAAATTGTAATGAGTATGTATAAAGAAGCACAAAAACATCTTAAAGAATGTAAAGGGTGTGAGAATTGTATTTGGTATGAAGAAAGTGTTTATAATATATCTGAATACGGCATTCCTATAAATCCTGCAAAGCCGAAAATAGAATACAAAACACTAGAATATGATTATAATGAAAATGATCACCCATTATTAAAAGGTTTTGTTGAAAAATTCAAAGGGGAGATACTATGAAGAATGAATTATTAATAACTGAACTTAAATATGAGTGTAAGGATTTTGCCGATAAACTTATGAAAATGTTTGGTAATAAGGTTGTAATAGAGTTTAATGTATTTGACCCAGAAGAAATGAGGAAAGATTGTGAGTAGCATAAATGAAATTGTTGATGAGCTTGACTATCATTTGTTGTGGTATAAATGGTTCAGTAAATATCCACCAAACAAAGAAATAGCAATGTTTAATAAAATGAACAAATCTAAACAAATGGAATTTTTAATTAACAAGGAGAAAATAAATGAAAATAAGTAGAATGAACAAAGGCGATTGGGGAAAAGTTAAGGCTTTCTTTGATTTAGAAACAGAAGACGGCTTTACTATAAAAGGCTTTAAGCTAGTAGAGGGAGCAAACGGAATGTTTGCAGGATTCCCAAGCCAACAAAACAAAGATGGTGAATACAACGATACTATTTTTGCCGATAAAACACTAAAACAAAAAGTGAATCAATTAGCACTTGAACACTATAACCAAAGTGGATCATCACAATCTGATGATATTCCATTTTAATAAAGGAGAATAAAGAATGATAAGAGAAACAAGTAAATTATCTTATAATAGACTAAAAGTTGAGGGTAAAAAGCTATCCCAAGAACAAAGGATATTACAAATCCTAAAAGAAAAACGAGGTGGATTGAGTTTGTCTGAAATATCTGCACTAACTGGTTTTGAGAAAAGTTCTGTAAGTGGAAGAATAAATACTTTGAAAAAGAATGGAAAAGTATTTGAGGGTGTTAATAAAATTAAATGCCCTATAACCAAGAGAACAATAACCCCAATATATTCCTTCTAAGTGAGTATAAAAATAGCAATAAAAAGAGGAGATGAGAAGCCACAATGGGTTTCCATTGAGGACTTCAAAAAGTTGCTATTTGATGAGGATATAACTACAAAGGGTATGCCTATTGCCTATCCTGATAAAGTCAAATCTTTCTTTGACAAAGTCATTCGCACACAAAGTATCCTACAAATCTGGCGAGAGGCATATCCTAATGTAGATATAGAATCAGAATTAAATTTAGCAAAGGCTTGGCTATTATCTAATACAGGTAATGCTAAAAAAGATTTCAAGAAATTTTGTAATAATTGGTTGGCTAGAGCTATGAAGAACCCTAATAAGACGGCAGTAGTTAAAAGCCGACACGAAAAATCAAACGAACATTTGTATAAACAAAAGAAAAAGTGGGCGAAAGAAGAACCTGCTTCACAACAAGAGATCAAAAACATA
>VTLG01014571.1_pt1 | contig 39732 bp, 61 predicted proteins | sample 4694571 | NCBI WGS metagenome assembly VTLG01 (sample SAMN12604809, study PRJNA352737) | marine metagenome | biome: ENVO:00000447; feature: ENVO:00000209|ENVO:00000569|ENVO:01000036; material: ENVO:00002151; isolation source: viral sequences binned using virsorter ... | reverse complement strand
CCTGAGGGGCATGCGCAAACACAATTCTTGAAAAAACTCATAATCAAGTTAGGATGTATGAAGAAAATATAAAAAAAAGAGTAATGATTGACTTCGATGGCACATTAAGGAACTCTTTTACAGGAGAACCAACAGATGATTCAATACAAGTTATTGAAAATCTAAAGAAATTTGGTTATGAAATTTTTATTTTTAGCACCAGAGTTGTTCATGGTGGGGGAAATTTTATACATGAATGGTTAGAAGAATTTAATATCGAAGTTGATGGTGTAACAGGTAAAAAATTTAATGCCGAATATTACATAGATAATAAAGCAATACGCTTTGAAGATAATTGGTTAGACATTTTAGATTTCATAAAGAGTAAAAAATGAGTACAGGACCGAAAACAAGTTGGGGTGGTACTAGACCTAACTCTGGCAGAAAGAAAGAAACACTATCAGGTAGGCAAGTTCAGGCTATGCTTGATAAAGCTAGTGAGTATGAGAAGGAGACAGGCAAGTCACTAGATGATATTCTTCTGATGATAATTTATGGTGAGAAGTTTCAAGGTGAGAGAGTTCCATTAAAAGATAAGTTAGCATCAATCAAATTATACAAAGAGTATACGATGGCTAAATTAGCAGAAGGTGGGGATATAGATAGTCAAATTGAAATGCCTGTATGGTTACCTGAAAAAAAGCAAGACCCTGCTAAGTTAGTCAAACTTGATGACCACAGGGATAAAGATGACGTGGAGACCCCATGAAGGGAAACAAACTGAATTTTGTGAACTCGGAACTTTCGAGGCTTTGTATGGTGGTGCCGCAGGTGGCGGTAAGACAGATTGCCTAATTGCACTTGCAACGAGAAATATAAATCACCCGAAATACAAAGGTCTGATACTAAGAAGAACATTTCCAAGATTACAGGAAGTCATAGATAGATGTTGGGAACAATACCCTGCTCTTGGTGGGGTTTATCGAGCAACGCAACATAGATGGTTCTTCCCATCTGGCGCAACAATTCTTCTAGGGCATATGCAACATGAAGATGATATGTATGACTATCAGGGTAAGCAATATCACTTCATCGGATTTGATGAATTAACTCAGTTTACAAAAAAACAATATGAGTATCTAGTTCTATCAAGGGCGAGGTCTGTTGAACCAGAGTTACCTGTTGAGATAAGAGCAACAACAAATCCGGGCGGCATTGGGCATATGTGGGTGAAGGAAAGATTTATAAATGTAACTTCACCTAACCAAGTTTACATTGACCCGACTACGAATACCTCAAGAATATTTATGCCCGCGTTGGTTTATGATAACCCAACACTTATTGACAACGACCCTCAATATGTCAAACGTCTTGAAGGTTTACCTGAGATAGAAAAGAAAAGATTACTATATGGTGATTGGGAGACTTTTGAGGGGCAGGTATTTAGTGAATTATCTCAATCAACTCATGGTTGCGAACCTTTCGATATTCCTCCTGATTGGGAAAGGTACTGTGTTTTTGATTGGGGGTACGCTAAACCATTTTCGGTTGGTTGGTATGCTGTTGACTTTGATGGTAATATATTTCGTTATAGAGAGTATTACGGCATCAAATATGTAGATGGTGTGTTTGAGCCAGATGTCGGTATCAGAAAAATAGCACAAGAAGTTGCACGGGAAATACTAAGACTTGAAGCATTAGATGGGGAGACAGTAAGAGTCAGAATTGCTGACCCTTCTATTTTTAATACCACCCCTAATTATAGAAAGAGAGAATGTTTTGGCGAAACGATAGGTGAGGATATGTCAGGACAGGGATTGTTTTTTCTTAAAGCAGATAACGACAGAATAAATGGTAAACAACAGGTTCACAGAAGATTTGCATTAGTTGAAAGCATTAATACGGACACAGGGGAAATGGAAGAACACCCTCAGTTCTATGCTTTCAATAATCAAACTCACTTCTGGCGAACTATGATGGAAATACAGGAGAACCCTGTTAATCCAGAAGATGTAGATACAAAACAGGAAGACCATATTTATGATGAATTGCGATATATGTGTATGGCAAGACCTGTTAAACCACAGAAAGTTGAAAAGTTACCTTCAGGTACATTTCAGGCAGAACGAAGTAAATTAATTAAGGCAAGACGATACGCTTCTACTCATGGTGTCAGTCTTTCGGTTGCATACAGACGAGTAAAATAAATGGCAAGAAAAAAGACAGCAAAAGAAATACAGGCTAAGTGGGAAGAACGCATTAAGAAAGCCAAAAAGTTTAGAGAAGAAGATTTCGAAAATAAATTTCAAACTAAACTAGGTCTGAGTTATTACGAAGGCAATCAAAGACCGAGTGGTTGGGCATCACATGAATGGCTGACAATTAATAAAATATTCTCGCATCTTAGAACACAGCTACCTTCTCTTTATTCGGTTAATCCGTTTTTCTTTATCAAATTAAAACGCTCTCATAAACCTGACCCTATGAGTATTGCGGCTTTAGAATTGAAAGCTGAAAAACGTCAAGCCATGCTGAACTATCTAAAAGAAGAATTAGATTTAAAATCAAAAGCAAGATTAGGAATACAAGACGCACATTTTGAATACGGTGTTATTAAAACACATTATTCTGCAGACATGGTAACTAACCCTGACAAGGGCAAACCCATGATGTCTGAGGAGGCTGAAGAAGAAAATACACCATTAATGGGAGATGATGGTCAGCCGTTAATGGAACCAGATGAAATACCAATTAATGAAAGATACAACATCACAAGAGTCAGAGCATCTGATTTTCTATTTAGTGCAGATGCAGGAACTTTGTCTGACAAATGGCATTGGGTTGCTGAAAAAATAGTATTAACTGAGGCAGAGGCAAAAAAGAATAAATGGATTTCAGATTCAGCGTTAAAAGATGCACCTAAAAAACAATTAGAAAAAACAAAAGATGAAGATGGTTATATCACATCAAGTTTTATTCGCTCACAGGAAGAACATAAAAAAGACCCTGATTCAGAAGTCTATGTGGGTTGGGAAATATATGATTTAGATAAAAATGAATGGTTAATTATTGTTGAAGATGCACCAAAACCTGTAATGATGCCAAGTCCTTGTCCTGCAGGAACAGAAAAACACCCTTATTCGATTCTCCGTTTTGCGTTAAGAGAAAATTCACCTTATCCAATACCAATGGTGTCTCAGGCACTTGATGTTCAAAAAGAGTTGAATTTGGCTCGTTCAAGAATAATGACTCATAGAAAACGATTTAATAGAAAGTATGTTATGGCTAGACCTGCTTTTCAAGATGTTGAAGCAGAGGCATCTAAATTAGAACATGGTGAAGATGGTACAGTTATCATAACTGACTCACCAGATGCAAGAGCAGGTGTTGACCCAATTAATGAGGCATCACTTGACCAACAAAGTTTTCAAGAAATTGCATTATTATCTAATGACATTATTGAGGAGTTAGGTAGTACAGGAGAATCAAGGGGTATTGCTCAATCTGATACAGCAACTCAAGCATCAATTATTGACAGACAGATGGAAGTTAAAGAAGGCGATATGATGAGTAATGTCATAGATTGGATAACAGATGTTGCCAGAAAATTAGACCAACTTGTACAAGCACATATTAGTCAGGATGAAGCTGTTAAAGTAACAGGTGTTAATGGTGAAGAAGCATGGCAACAAATTTCTATGACTGATTTTGATGCCATTGAAGGCGAATATCAATACTCAGTTAATACAGGTTCAACCATGCCTCGTTTACCCTCAATGGAAAGGCAACAATGGATGGCGTTCTTACAGGTTCTTGGTTCATACCCTCAATTAATGTCGAATAGGCGTTTAATGATGAAGATGGCTGAAATGCACCACATAGAAGATGACCCAATGGTAGAAGAATTAGTCAAATTAGGTGAACAGGCACGACAAGAAGCAGGTGCTATGCCTCAAGGTGGTCAGGGTTCAGTTGCAGGTGTAACTGAAGATAACCCAATAGCCAAAGTAATCGGTGCGGCAACAGGTATGCAGGGCGGTACAAATAATGGAGGTGGAGGAGGAGAGATAGGATAATGCTATTATATGATTTTAGATGTACGAAATGTAATTTAAAACAAGAAAGATTAGCAAAGATAGAACAAACAGAAGTAGACTGTGAGAAATGCGGTGGTTTAGCAAAAAGACTAATTACTTCTAATCATTTTGTTCATGGTGATTTAGATTTTGTGACAGATAACATAACAGGCAGTCCGATAAGGATTGGCTCAAGAAAACAATTAAAAGATTTAGAAAAAAGACATGATGTATCAGCCAAGTATGGAAAAGGTTGGTACTAAAGAACATCTATATTCAAGAAAAACTGATAAAACTTTCATTCTTGAATAAATAGATAAGATACTTAGTGATAAGTGTCAACAATGATGGGAGGTCAATATGACCGAACAAGAAAGTAGTGCTTTGTCCGCTCAAGATTCAAGTGGTGGAGATGATACTGTTCAGGAAGATAGTACACAATCCACAACTGAGAATGTTGAAACGAAAGAAACTGCAGATTCGGGAACTGAGGTTAATGCCAAAGAACTCGAACAATTCATGGACCCGAAGGACTTACCAGATGACTTAAAACCTCATTTTAAACGTATGCAATCTTCTTTTACTAAGAAGATGCAATCGGCTAAAGAGTTAACCGATAAAGCTAAATTGGTGGATGCGTATAATGCTGACCCGATTGGTTTTACCAGACAACTTGCGGCACAACATGGTTTGAATCTCAACTCCCAAGCCCCACAGGGTAACACAGGGGAGCAAACTGAATTTAAACCTGATAATTGGGGTGATGTTTTTAAAGAGTTTGAAGGTAGAATGTCTGCTTATTTAGCGAATCACTTTTCGCCTGTATTACAGGAAGTGAAAGAGGTTAAACAAAAGCAAATTGAAACTATATTAGATGAGGAAGCTCCCGAATGGCGAGAATACGAAGATGATATGATTTCTATGCTTAAAGACCACCCAACACTTGCCAAAGATACACAAAAATTGATACGCCTAGCAATTCCGAAAGAAGTTATCGAGGGTAGAGCAATGCAGAAAGCATTATCTCGAATTGATAAGAAAGGAAAAGCGGCAAAAATAAGTCAAGGGTCAACCACAACTAAAACCGTAGCACCTAGTAAGACAGGTGTCATGTCTTTTGCTGATGCAATTAAAGCGGCAAAGAATGAACTTGGATAAATAGGTAAGGAGAATAATACATGGCTACAATCGGTGATAGTAGTGCGCCTTCTTCGAATACGATTAATTATGATGCGTTACTTAGTACAACTTTGTTCAAGTATCGCCCCACAATGGTCGATAACATATTTAAAGACTCTGCGTTTCTTGCGGCTTTGCGTGAGTTCGGTGGTGTTGAAATGCAAAATGGTGGCGAACGTATCGCTCAACCATTAATGTATGGCACTAACTCTACAATTAAGTCATATGCAAATTACCAGACTTTAGATACTACTCCTCAAGAAGGTATGACTACTGCGTTCTACGATTGGCGAGAAATTGGTGGTACAATTTCAATCTCTCGTAAAGAAGAACGTCAAAATAGCGGTGAAGCGGCTATCCTTAAATTGCTTGAAAAGAAAATTGGTCAAGCTGAAATGTCTATGAGAGAAACACTTAACAGTCAACTCTTATTAGGTACAGTTTCAGGTGCAACCTTCGTTCCGGGCAATGATAACAAGGACTTACACCCGCTTGGTTACTTTTTGCGAAAAGCAAATGCAACCGACCCAACAACAGGCGGTAACGTCGGCAATATTGCAGGTGCATCTAACAGTTGGTGGAGACATCAGACTGCTGTGCTAGACAGCGCAAGTACTGATACAGGTAATGCATTTGCTCTTAATGTCACGACATACGCAGGTATGAAAGTTGCATTACGCAGAATGTATAACCACTGCTCCAAAGGTTCAGGTGGAGCTCCAAACTTAGTTGTTATGGACCAAAACACTTTTGAAACGTATGAAAACGCATTAGATGTTAATGTTCGTTTTCAAAATACGGCTCTAGGTGAACTTGGTTTTGACACAATTAAGCTAAGAGGCGCAACTTGTATTTGGGACGAAGTAGTACCCGATGTTGATAGTGGAACAGCGGATATAACGAAAGGTACGGCATTCTTTTTGAATACCAACTTTTACAAATTGGTGATTGATAGCGAAACCGACATAGAGGTTACGCCATTCATTGAACCAGAAAACCAAACAGCCAAAACTGCGAAGATTTTGTTCATGGGTAACGCAACAGTTTCTAATTTACGGAAACTTGGTGTTGCTTATGCTACAAGTCAGACCATAGCGGCATAACCCCTCGGAGGAACTTACTATGTTAATGAATCGAATTAACAGAACAGACCCCGAAAAAGTCTTTATCGTTGTAAAAAACTCATTTTCAACTGCATCATTATCTAATGGTCAAGCAGTAATATGGGATTATACAGCTGATGCTGACGGAGTCGGGGTTACTAAACCAACTGCAGGTTCAGGCAGAGCAAGCCATTTCGGTACAGCTTTTGCAGGAATAGCGGCAGAAACGATTGCTCATAATGACTATGGACTTCTTCAAGTCTATGGTTATCATTCAGCAGTTCGTGTAAGAACTGGAACAGGTGGTAAACCTATTATTGCGGCAGGTACAGGTTTAACTTGTATCAACGCAGTATTTGCTTTGGAGTCATATGTGGCGTCTGCCCATGCTACTTCAACCCTAACTTTGCATAATGCACATTGGGTTGGATTTGCTTTAGCGGCACAAGCCTCGTTTACGACAAAAGCGATTGCTTGTTTCATTAAGGGTCTGTAAAGACTCTTGTAGGGTTGGGTAGGGCAACTTTTTTTTCGAGGTATAATCACCAAGAGGTGGTTCAAAGAATGTAAGAGAACTAAAATCTCGGGGTGTAAATATAGGAGATAGGCATGAAATTACTAATTTATTACGCTCATGGTAATTTGAGTGGCAATTATATGTTTACTACAACTGCCAAACAATTAACCGAGAAACATATAGAAAAAATTAAAGATGAAGTAGCAGTAGACATTGGTGATACTGAATTTATACAATCAGATGCCAATAGAGTGATTATCAAAAATATAATGAAACTATGAGGTAGGCGTAATGGAGTCAACAGGAAAATCAGTAGTAGAAATAAAAGAATTTTATAGTAAAGACGGTGCTTTTAATGAACCTGTCTTAATTTGCGACTCTTGTACTAAAGTTGTTTTAAAAACAGATTTACATAGATTGGGAATGTGTCCTGAATGTGGGAATACAAGATTTAGAAATGTTAGAACTTTAAATGATGAGAATTTACTCAGAGTAAATAAATGGGTTGAAGAAGGAACAGTTGACCCTGATTGGTTAAAACTTTTTGAAGAAGATAAAGGAGAAGAAACATGAAATGGCAAACACCAGAATATTCTGATATTCGCTTTGGCTTTGAAGTCACCATGTATATCAATAACAAATAACCATGAAATTTGAATATAAATATAAAAAAAACAGTAAACGTAAACTCTAATTAAATTCCAAAAAAAGGTAGGAGATTATTATGCGAATAATGATAGGTATACCCTGTTATCGTGATGTTGCAGGTGAAACTTTAGAAGATTATATGCGATTGGCATTTCATCTTGGCAGAAGAACTGAGCATGACTATTTAGTTGGAATTAAAACAAAATCTGAACAATTCAGAGCCAGAAATGCAATAGTTGAAGGTGCTTTACAAACTGACTGTGATTATCTTTTCTTTTTAGATGATGACCATGTAATTGATTGGGAACAGACACGAAATTCTACAACGGCATATGACATTGTAGAAAAGCTCTTAGCACATATGGAAAAAGATAAACAGATAGGAGTCTGTGGTGCTGTTTATTATCACAGGGGTGCTGAGTGTCGACCTGTTCTTCTTAAAGAAGGTAAAGATGGTGGTTTTTATTGGTTGCGTGATGATGAAATAACCAATGAACTACAAGAGGTAGATGTTCAAGGTGGTGGTTGTATGTTACTGAGAATGTCAATGTTTGATAAAATCAAAGCTCCTTGGTTTGAACCCGAATTTGATATGGGGACAGACTTACAGATATGCACTAAAGCGAAAGCACAAGGCTTTAAGATTTGTTGCGATACTTCAATACAAATTGGTCATGTTTTGTCAGCAAGAGAAGTTATAACACCAAAGAACAGACATAGGGTTGCTCAAGAGAATAATAACAGGTCAATCGGGTTAGAAGATGCGATAGACCCTGTTTATAGGGTTAAGTCAGCAACTACAATGTACGTTATGGACGCTGAAGAATATTTGCAAATGAAGTCTTGTGATTTCGGTACATTAGCTTGTCAATATGATAATAGTAATATAAAGAAATTTGATAACTCTCAAGACTATTACAAAAGTCTTGGTAATGAACAATTAGCAAGACAGGTTCTATTCCATCAATTAGATGTTATGCAAAACCAATGGCAGTATTGGAATATGTGTGTTAATTCAGATATTGAAGGTTACGGTGCTGATGTTGGTTGCGGTTCATCTCCTGTTGGGTTTGACTTTGCTATGCGAGGTCATAAGATGGATTTTATAGATTTAGATGGCTCTGGTGCTTATGAGTTTACAAAATGGCGAGTTAAAAAAAGAGAATTAAAGAATTGCGGTTTTGAACTCAAGGGTCCTTATGATTATGTCTTTATGCTTGATAGTATTGAGCATATGGATAATTGGAAAGAAGTGTTAAATAAAGTTGCTTTCTGTTTAAAAAGTAGCGGTGTCATTTTAACTAACTATTTTAAAAATGATGATTATGAAAATCCTGAGCATATTAGCATGGACAAAGAGGCAGTTACTAACCATCTAATATCTTTAGGACTATACCCTTTAAATGATATGACATGGATTAAGAGAGATTTAGGATTCATGGACAAAGACTTAAAAACTAAAAACTAAAATTGAGGGTGGTAAAACCTTAAAGAGCGTAGCCCTATCCTATGTTCGCCCTCTCCTATAATTGTTCCACGTGAAACTATATGAATAAATTAGAAAGACAAGTAGTAGCAATGGTCGGCGATGACCCTGATAATCCTGATGTATTTAAAGATACTGAGCAAGGATTAAAACCTATCAGACGTTCTATCAATGATGCGGTACAAGAAATTATTTTATTAAATGGTGGGTTCTCACGTTCCTTTCATATCCCATTAACTGAAGGAAAGACTTTTTACTCAATTAATTTTAATGATGGATTTTTAGGTTGGATTGAAAATGTCTGGCTAGTTAATATTAAACGCAGATTATCGCAAACAGATTTACATTCATTAAGAAATTGGGATTATCGTTGGTTCTCAAGTACAGGAACACCTGAGTCTTATTTTCCAATCGGGGTTAATGTAATAGGTGTTTACCCAAAACCATCAGCAACCTCTGATATTGCAGAAGTATCTGCTATGGTTATTCCTGCACCTTATACCAATGATAAACAGAAAGTAAGATTAAGAAAATCTTTCGAATGGTCAGTTATTAATTATGCGGTATCTGAATATTGGTGTAGTCGTGGTGATGTGGCTACTGCAAAAAAACATTTTCAAATATATCTTGAAACATTAGGTCTAAGAACAGGGTTCAAGACATCAAAAGAAAGAATCCATCAATTAAGAACTCAGAAGGATAATATAAACATTAAAGAACAGACATCTATTGCATTATGACAGTAGCAAACGAAATAGAGGCAATACGTTATTACCTGCGTGACCCTAATGCTGAAATATGGAATAATTCTTTATTATTCGGGTTGTACACTCAGGCGCAAAATGAATTACAACAACAGACAAACTTATTAGAGGGAATTTTCGGCGTAGAGTTGCCACCCGAATTTCAATGTAGTTATACTTATGATTGGGAAGCAGGATTAGTAAAAGGTTCTAATCAATACCAATGTTTTAGAAATCAGGGAAATACGTTTACTTTTACTTATCGTTGGGAAGTACAACAAAAGTATGGGGTTGCTGACCCTGATGTTGGTGATGATGATACTTACGCTTATACGCATCCTTGGGAGGCTTTTGTAGGTAAACCTAACAGACCACCTTCAATACCTTTTCCTGATGATATGCAGTCAGTTAAAGAAATGTTTCATGATGAGATACCCATACTACCAATATCATCTAAACAAATGCAGTTGCATGACCCTTCATGGAATATTCGTGAGGGTACACCATTAGCATATTACGTTGATTCAGACATTGAAAATCAATTCGTTTTATACGGCAGACCAAGTACGATTACTTTCACAGATGATGAAGGCGAAGGCATGGTGACAAGTGTTAGTGGAGATACCACTAATTCTGAGACAGGTATATTCACAATAAGCACAGGTCGTTCTATTACAACTGATGATGGTATGACGATTGATGTTATTGATACAGAAGATAATATTTTATTAATTTATGATGTTGCACCGCCAGATATTGAAGGTCTATCTGATGAACCTTATTTTCCAAAGTTTTTACAAAAGTATATACGCTATCGTGTTCTTGAGTTGGCTTACATGGCAAACACAGATGGTATGAATGATGAACTTTCTCAATATTGGAAAGAAAGAAACCAATTAGGTGTTGAGGCTATTAAAAGATTTCGAGGTCATAGATATAGAGACAGAAGTATTCGTTTAAGAACCCATGATGAGTCAATGGGTGTTAGAAAAATTAAAAAACCAAGATTACCCGACACTTACCCGAGGATATAATGTTATTTAAACCAACAGGTACGCTTGATATTGCATCTTCCTCGTCTGAAGCGAAAGGCAACATGACACGAAGTAAAAATTTAAAATATGAGCAAAATGCTATTGCCATTACAAGACATGGTTCGTCAAGACCTACTTCAAATGTATTAATGAAACCATCTAACTTCTTAATTGAAATGGCAGGAGATAGATTTGCTTTTGCAGGAACAGAAGTTTATAGAAACGAATCTAACATACCTCAAAGTAGTCTTGTCTCTACTTTAACAGAAGCAGATTGGGACGGTTGTGTTTACAATGCTTTCAACGATACAACTGAAAGAGTATTTGCAACAAATGGAACTGACAGAGTAAAGATAGCAGGTAATAATATGACTGAGTGGGGTGTTGCCGCACCAACAGTTGCACCAACAATTACAACAGGAACATCAACAGGACTAACAGGTAGTTACAACGCTAAATACACTTATCTTGTCAAAGATGGTACGACTGTTATTGCAGAATCTAATCCTTCACCTGATGCAACTTCAGCGCAATCATTAAGCAATCAAAAACTCAGAGTTAGTTGGACAGCATCATCTGACCCTCAAGTTACTCATGTTAGGGTTTATAGAACAGTAGCAAGTGGTCTTGTTTATTTCGTTGACCAAGACATAGCTATTGGCACAGTAACAGTAGATACGAATACAGCAGATACAGCGTTAGGCGTTCCTGCACCTGATGACCATGATAGACCACCGACAGGCATCTCAGTAGTCACACCTCCTCTTTTCGGTGGAATAATATTCATGGCAAAAGATAATTTGCTTTATTTTTCAAAAACTAAAGAGCCAGAGTATGTGCCTTCTTTGAATTTTATAGAAGTAGGTTCTATAAGTTTTCCAATAAAAGCATTAGTCAATTTTAATGGACAACTTCACGCTTTGACAGCCGAGCAGATATATCTTATACAAGGCACAGTTGCAGGTTCGTTTATCGCTGTTCCAATGGCGGCATTAACAGGTGCTCCAAATAAATATGGTGCGGTAGGTGTTAAAGGTAAGGGTATTTATCATGTTGGTGCTGATGGTATTTATTTATTTACAGGCACAGACTCTAAAATAACAGAAAGAACCTACGAACCCATATTCCCAGATGCAGGTGGTTTAGAAGGAATAGAAACTAATGGTGTACAAGGTGTACCAACAGTTAAAACAAGTTTTTGGATAAAACAGTTCCAGAATAAAGTTTATTTCCATTATTCAAATGGTAATGTCATTGTATTTAATACAGACTCTTTAAGGTCTTATTATTATAAATATGATAGAGCATTAACGTCACCTGCTGTTGATTATACTAATGATAGATTTATATGTGGTGATTTCGCAAACACAATCAGGGTCATTGAAGACCCAACAGTTACAACTGATGTTGGTAATAACATAGATTGGGAAATACAGTCTGAGGATTATACTTTACAAACTGAAAAGCATTTTCCGAAATGGGTTAAATACGATATAGATGTAAGTGATGCAAGTTCAGTTACAGGTAGTTTAGTTGTAGATAATTCGGTACATCATATCCACGATATTACAGCATCAAGAAAAAATAAAAGAAGGTTAGTAGATACGACTAACGGCAACAGGATAGCAGTTAGACTAAATGGAACAGGAAAGGCATCAATATTTGCGGCAGAGATAGCATGAGGTAAATTATGAAGGAAATAATGGTAGTGGGTTATGTAGAAATTGATGGCATTAGAACATTCTCAGATGAAGTAATGAAAGTTATTTGGGAACAAATAAAAAAAGATGGTGTATCAAAAACTGTCTTTAATGCCCAAAGTTTTAAAAATTCAGATGACTTTGTACATTATATGAAACAACCAACAATATTACCTGCATTAATTATTGTAGATGAAGAAATTGCAGGTTTAGGTTGGCTTGCAAATATGGAAAGAAATTATGCTTTTGGAAACTATGTTTTTTTCAAAAAATGGTGGGGGAGAAAGACATTATCTATGGGAAAGGCTTTGATAAAGTATTGGTTTGATTTTAAGAAAGGTGATGAACATTTGATAGATGTTGTCATAGGACAAACACCAAAAAACAACCAGAAAGCGTGTAAGTTTATACAGAAGATAGGTTTGACTGTTTTAGGAACTATACCTTTTATGGATGACGGAGACGATATGTTAATAAGTTACGCAACGAGAAAAGGATTAAATTATGGGTAAAAGTAGAAGTGCACCTGCACCACAACAAGTAACAGCAAAGATAGACCCATTCGCTCAGGCATCAGCAGATATAGCCAAAGATATATTTTCAGAAACAACACCTTTGAGACAGACGTTGACTGACCAACTTACATCATCAGTTCAACCACCTGCTATTGATGAAGCACAAGATATAGCAACAAATATCAATAGATTTTTACCTCAGGGTACAAGCATTAATCCTACTGCTTTTCCTATTACCCAAACAGGAAGATTACAGTCTACTGATGTTGGTTTAGTACCAACTCTTGGTGATTTAGATTTACAGGGTGTTTTAGGTAATGTTGATAGACTAACTGTTGACCCTAATTTCTCAGCAAACTTTGGTGCTATGAAGTCTGCGGCAGAGCAACAATTTGAACAGGCAAGACAGAGGGCAATAGAGTCTGGAATGACAGGGGGAGTATTAGCAGGGAATCTTGGTCAACTTGAAACTGATAGAGCGTTAGGTATGACAGGTATTCTTGGTGATTTAGCTAACAGAGAAGCACAAGCAAGAGAAGCAGGTTTAGGTCGGGCATTCAATGTTGGTTTTGAAGATTTAGCAAGACGAGAAAGAGAAAGACAACTTCAATTAGGTGTTGACACCGCAGACATTGAAAGACGGCTTGGTGTTGACAGAGAAAATCTTGCAGAGCAACAAAGAATAGCGGAAGCAAACCAATTAAGACAATTACAGTTAACTGAAGCAGGTCTTGGCAGAGGGATAGCACTTGCAGGTGCTCAAACTGATATAGACCAAAGAAATATAGATAGAGCGTTAAACGTAGCAACAGGTGGTACGGCTCAAGCACTACAAGGTTTCGGTGTCGGTGGTAACTTAGCGGCAAGTGCGGCGGCAACACAGGCAGGACTCGCTAATGCTCAGGCTAACAGACAGGCACAGGCAAAATCTGGTTTGGGTAATGCAATAGGTCAAATAGGTAGTACGGCAATCAAAAAATGTTGGGTAGCAAGAGAAGTTTATGGTTTAACAAATTTACGTTGGTTTATGTTTAGAGAATGGTTAGAAACAAAAGCACCAAGATGGTTAGATAAAATCTATACTGCATACGGTGAAAGTTTTGCTTTATTTATACATGATAAACCTAGAACAAAAAATACTATCCGTTTCTTTATGGATAAAGTCATAGGCGGTGCGATATGAGTCTTTTAGCAGGGTTAGCAGAAGGTTTTGCCGAAGGGGGTAAACAGCATCTTAAAAACCAATATCTCAAGACGCAACAAGAACTTTTGGATTTGCAAGTTAAAGTACAAAAGAAAGCATTAGAAAAAGCCGCAAAAAAAGAAGAAATGGAAAAGACAGTTTCTGGTCGAATGGCAGGAACACCTGCAATCCCTGACCCAAGAGCATTAGTTGGTGACGAACCTACTGACCCAAGAACACAAGGATTAGGTGGAATTGTTGCCGACCCTCAAAGTAGTGTTGGCAATATGATTGCAGATTTAGAAGCAAGAGGTCAGGCACTTGGTACTCAACCTGTTGATGAATTTGGTTCCCCTACTGTTCAAGAAGGAATGATACCAACTCCTTATGAGGCGGCAGGGTTACCTGCAGGTGGACAAGCCGCAGTTGCAGGAAAATCATTACCCGAAGTTATGGCAGAATTAACTGTTTCAGAGATGTCTGATTTAGACCTAGACCTTAAAGATGCTTTAGATATTATTACAAAAAGAGAAGGTCAGGATTTAATAAAGCAATTTTTACCAAAAGAAGCAATAAACAAAATGAATAAAGGGGTTCAAGATGCGGCAGTAGATACTCAAGTTGGAACACCTATCCCAACTCCCCCAACAATGACGATTGATGATATTTTTAAACAAGATGCAGGTGAAGTTCCTTTAATGTTAGACCAAAGTTTTCAAAATTTAACAGCATTTGAAGCATCACAAGACCCTAACTTTCAAAAGGCTCTTAATGAAGTACAAGATGAGGTTAATACTCCAAGTGCAGATAGTGGATTTATACCTACTCCAACTGTCAATGCTGATGGTGATTTAAGTCTTAAACTTACACCAAAATCGCAAGAAATAAAATGGATTGATGAGAAGATAAATGGTGAGGATTTTAAAGTCGCTTATGATATGTATGGTAATAGGAGAACTGATAAAAACCCCATACCACAAAGCAATACAATGACTGAATATGTACCAATGAGTGAATACTCAAATATAGTAGGACTTGATGAGAATGGTGATGTTGTAGGTAATATACCATTGAATATGAAACGTGGTGAATTAAAGAATAATAATTACGGATTAGAATTTGCATCAATATCCAAAGACAATAAATCAAGGTTAATTGATTTACAGGGACTTCGAAAAAGGTTAGATACTATTGGTGATTTAAGTGAAAATATATTTGATAAATCTGCAAGTATAGCTTCATCTATAAAGCAGAAGATATTTACAAATGTAGATGCGTTTTTAAGACTTAACTTTGAAGAAGGTTTTAACCCAGAAACTTTCAATAGAATACATGGTACTGATTTTACTGAAGCGGAATTAGACCAATTAACAGTAGATAGAACAGTATACGCATCATTACAAAAAGACTTAAGTATGTTAGCAAGAACAGCAGGTGTTCAAAAAGGTAGTCTGAGTGATGGTGATGTAGGTAGAGCCGCGGCATATTTAGGTAAGCAAAAAGGTCAAGGTCTTTTTGGATTCTTTCAAGGTGATTCACCAGAAGAAGCTAGTGCTTTATTCAATGACTTGATGAATTATATAGATGACCAATCAGAACATTTATTAGGTAAGACAACAATTAAATACAACAGAAGAACACCAAGAACTTGGACAGGGTTAGGTGGTCGTAAAGAACCTGAAGGTGGTACTTCTATGGACGCATCTGGTGCATTTTAATAATGGCTACTAATACAGCAAGACCTGCAGGGTTTTTACCAACAGCCCTTAGTGATATTGGTACAACAACAGGGGGTGGTGTTACCCATGATTTTGATGCTCAGACACAAGCATTGTTCGGTAGAACAAAGATGGAACATGGTCGTATGGAATTTGGTACAGGAGATTTAAAAGGTAAAGTTATTTACCATGTACCAAAAGACAGAGTGGGTTCAGCAGGTAAGACAGAATTAACTTTCCCTTTAGATAAAGTTACTGATGAAGATGGTAAATTAATGAATATCGAACAGATAGAAGGCAAACTAATGAATTATACACCCAATGGACAAACCATGCTTTTACCGCCACCAACCGAACACCCAAGCATTGGTGGTTTTTTAACTGAAAGTTTAGAAGAAATGAAAAGCGGTGGATTTTTACCTTTTACACAGGGTACTCTGCAATCTTATAAACTTGACCCATCACAAGAAAGTTATGAACCACCAACAGCATCTTATGTTCAAAATGTAATAGATGACCCAAGAGCATTAGCACAACTTTTTTCTGATAAACGTCCAAACCTTGCTGAAAGACTTGCTGATATGACAGGAGTTAATCCTGATAGACTTAAAAATATTACCAACACAGGTCTTATTGATAACTTAGATTTGATAGGGGGTATCGGAGGTGGTATTGCAGGGCAAATGATTCAAGACAAAATACCTTTCGGCAAACTAATAGGCGATAAAATAGAACCTGCTTTTGATAGTTTAATGAATACAGGAGTCGGTAGAGTGGCAGGTGGTGTTGGAAACTTTCTTGACGAACTTACTTTAGGTGCAAAAAGTCTTATTACAAAACCTGCAGGATATGTTGCTAAACGTGGTGGGGCAATAACAGGTGCAGGAACAGGTGCTTTTACAGGCAGTATGACTGAGGACTTAATCGAACAAGGTTTTCCTGTTGATGATGAAGGTAATTTTAGTAAAGTCAAACTTGACCAAATGATGGATAAAGGTTTTGATTCAGCCCAAGACTTTGCTAAGTGGGAATTAGGTGGGCAGGTTATTTTTAGTGGACTTCATAAGTTAGCAAGTCCTTTTGCTAAAAAAATAGGTGAGGAAGGTATAAAGGTTAAAGATTGGGCGGCTAAAATACTTAGAGAAAGTAATTTTAAATTACCTGTCATACCATCAGGACTTAAAGGTGGTGGTGAAATTAAATGGATAGAAGCACTTACTGATGCCTTTAACTTTGGGAAAAGAAGTAAAGAGCAATATATGAATTTGATTAGAGTGCTTCAACCTGAGAAAGCAGATGGGATTAATTCTTTACTCAAGGCTGTTCTAACCAAAGGCATAGATGAAGGGAAAATGATTCCATCTGATAAACCAATTAGTTTTCTTGGTCAGACATTTAAACCACTTACTAAACAGGAACAAGTCGCAAAAAATGTGCTTGATGATATATTTAATCCGAAAACTAATAAAGAACTTTATAGTAAAATTGAAGGTGTCGGAAAAATAGCAAGTGATGTACCTGCGCAAAGCACATTAATCATTAATACCGATGAATTACTCAATAGTATTAATAGAGCAAAAAAAGCAGGCAAATTTGATGACCTTGACCCGAGTGTTTTAAATAACTTAGAAAACTTGTTTCTTTATCTAAGGTCTCAATCAAAGCCGATTGCTAATATAATGGAAGGTAGGGGTCCCGTAGAACCATTAGGACATAAAGGAACATATACTAAATTGGCATCTTACTTTGCATTAAGTGTGCCATTAATGTTAGATGAGAATTACAAGCCAACTTTTATCGGTCATGGTGCAGACCAACGCCCAATAGCTTCAGGTGTTCAGGCAGGAGAAGTGGTGAGTTTATCAACTGTTCCTTTACTTATGGGTATGCTATCTCGAAGTATGCTTAAACCACATGGTCTTATGAATAGATATTTTAGTGATGGTTTTATTAATACTAAAACAGCAAAAGAACTATTGAGATACACAGTACCTCAGGAAATAAAAGCAATAGGGAAGTGGACAAGTACTCCTCCACCAGAAGGTGAGGCTCTAAGGTCGCCAGATATGGACTTACTTGATTTAGGTGGTTTTCCTAAACTTGATGTTATTCAAGGCGACCGAATGAAAGATGTAGGAGGTCATTTGTTAAATTTATTAAGTTCTTCAAATCCTGTTGAACAAGCACAAGCACTTGAAAATGTACCAGACAAAAAACAATACAATCAGATTATTGAAGAATTAAAGAAAGACATGGGCAAAAAAAGAAAGTTTGAGATTGGAAAATAATGGCTAACCCGATTTACACAATTTATGGTAGTGATGCAGAAACTATTAGAACTGAATTAAATATTATTCTTGCGAGTATTTCAGATAGGTTAGATGCACTTGAAGGACAACGTGGTTATGGCAAAATAAGTAATAGATTAGATATTGTTGATGATAACCAAAATAGAATACATGGTTTCACAAATGAAACTACACCAACATCATAATGAGAGAGAACAATGGGAACAGTAACTAAAGGCAAAATATTCCGTTCAGACTTAGAGCAGTTTGACGGAACATTATCAAAGAGCAGAATCAACTCATCTGGTGGGAGTGAGGCAGGATTATCGGTTAATGACTACATTGATGTACTTCAGGTATTCGGTGGCGGTGATACTGATAATATGACTAATGCGACAATCTCAACTGCGATTAGTTCATTAGGTAGTGCTAATATCGGTTTATTATTTGCAACAGGTACTTGGACAATATCAAATTCTTTAAGTATTCCTTCAAACTTTACAGTAATAGTACCTGCAGGTTGTATATTTAGTGTTGCATCAGGACAGACTTTAACTGTTGCAGGTGTGTTTGAACGACAACATGGCACATTCTCAAGCGGTAGCGGTACAGTTACTATTTCTGGTACAGACGTATTAGCAACAGGCTCTACTTCTTCTCATTTTGCAGTTGACACAGGCAACGCTGATGTCTATGTGATAGACCCTGCGGATAATCCATCAGGGTATGTTGCAGGACAGATGTTTTCGTTTAAAGCTAAAAACTCCAACACAGGTGCAAGTACTCTCAATGTTGAAAGTCTTGGTGCTAAGAATATTAAAAAATATGATAGTGACGGCACATTAGATGCTTTAGAGGCAGGAGATATAATTGAAGACCAGATAGTTCGGGTAACTTATGATGGCACACAATTTCAATTAGTTCCAAACATTCAGTTATCAGGAAGTATCGTTACAACGACAACTGATAACGTCTATACCAAAACAGAAACATGGAAACAGGGTTCAGATGTAGCAAGTGCTACTTCATTACCGATTGATGTTGATGGTAACTTTTTTGATGTAACAGGTACGGCTACTGTAACGTCTTTTGCTACTAAAGGTATAGGTACATTCGTTGTCTTACAGTTTGATGGTGCTTGTACGCTGACACATCATGTTGATGATTTAATATTACCAAGTGGTGCGAACATTACGACAGCGGCAGGTGATATAGGTATTTTCTATGAATATGCCTCTGGTGATTGGCGGTGTATTTCTTATACAGGAAAGAATGCAGTCTTTAGTTCAGTAACAGCAGGTAAACTTAATGCGACAGGTGATACTTCAGCAGGTGATGATGCGGCAATAGGATTTACGTCAACAGAAGGATTAATCTTAACAGGTCAGGGTTCAACGAATGATATAACTATAAAGAATGATGCTGATACAGTAGTCGCTAAAGTCGCAACAGGCACAACAGTTCTTGATTTAACAACTGCCCTCGCTATTGCCGATGGTGGAACAGGGGCAACTACCGCCGCCGCCGCCGCAACAGCATTAGGTCAACCAACTTATGCTAAAGCAGATTTAGCATCAGCCACAAATATGACAATTCCGACAACAGGTAATTACTTTGATGTCACAGGAACGACTACTATCGTTACTATGGCAGTTGCCGCTAATCGTCATTTCTTTCTACAATTTGATGCCGCACTTACGCTTACACATGATGGAACTGATATTTCCCTCCCTGCAGATGCCTCAATTACAACTGCGGCAGGAGACGTTGCGGAATTTTATAGCATAGCCACTAATGACGTGGTTTGCTTAAATTATAGTAAAGCAGATGGAACAGCAGTTGTAGCGAGTGCAGGTGGAGGTCCATCTGTTGGGACTAACGGAATTATTAGAACCAATGCCGCCAATATTCAAGAGGACATCACTTTAAGCGACCACTCAGCAACTTTCACAACTACGCATGGTTCAAATTTAATAGCGAACAGAGGTAGTAATGATGATTTTGTAGATGGTGATATGGTAATGGTATCAAACTCAGGTGGTGCTTTACCATCAGGTTACGTTGCAGGTACTCAGTATTTTGTAAGAGACATTACTTCAACAACTATGAAATTATCAACTTCTTTTGGTGGTAGTGTGCAAGCCATTAGTGGTAATGGTTCGGGAACGCATACTATATATCAAAATATAAACGGAATGTCCGCAGGTCCAATAACAATAAGTGAAGATACAGTTACTATTCCTGCAGGTTCAACGTGGAACATAATTTAGAGGATAAGAAATGACATTAATAGTTGACGTATTACAAGCTGATACCTTTAAAAATCAGGCAGGGGCAAGCACTTTCCCTATTGTCAAACAGATAGTAACAGGCACAACTACAACTCAAGTTGATAGCAGTAGTTCATCATTAGCTGATACTGGATTAACTGCAACAATTACTCCAACTTCTGCATCAAGTAAAATTTTAGTTTTAGTTTCGCAGTCGGTTGACCACAATGGTAGGTCTATTGGTAGGTTAGCAATATTCAGAGCAGCAAGTAATATTTATGATGCTATTAATTTTGGTGATGAAGATAATATGCGTGGTTATCATTTCGCAACAGTTTTAGATGCGCCAACCACAGCTTCTTCTACTGTTTATAAAACTCAGATGGCAAGGCATGACCAATCAGGTACTCTGAATATTCAGAGAAATGACGGCTCAGATAAAGGTAAATCAACCATAGTATTAGTAGAGGTGGGAGTATGAGTCATTTAACAACAGGTTCAGTAATAGAAGCAATAAAAGCAATAAATCCTGATGCAGAAGTATCAGTTGTAGATAATGACCCCGATAGAATTACATGGGATAAGGGGGATGTTATTGCTAAAGATGTAATCTTAGCAAAAGTAATTGCGATGCAATACATTGAAAAACGCAAAAAAGAATATCCAGAAATAAAACAGCAATTAGATGACATCTACCATAATGGCATTGATGAATGGAAGAAAACAATCAAGGCTGTCAAAGACAAATATCCAAAGGGTTGAGGAATAAAATATGGCAACATTATCAAGCACAGATTTAACAGTAACAGATGCTAATATTACAAACCTTAAAGATGCGAGTGGTAATAATGGTACTACTCCTGCACAATTAGCATCTGGGAGAGTACAGTTCTGGTGTAAATTGAATGGTTCAGGAACTGCCGCTATAACTGATAGTTTTAATATGACCAGTATTAGTGACTTAGGTACGGGAACTTATACAATAACTATCGCAACAGATATGGCTAATGCTAATTGGGTTGCTTTTGGACTTTCTGGAGTAGCAAGTAATACCATGACTACTTGTCTTGATATGGAATCATCGCGAGTGCAAGCCGCAGGGTCTATACATTTAAGAGTTACTGATATGGCAGGTACTGCAGTTGATGCAACAGATATTCACATTGGTGGAGTTGGTGACCCAGTTTAAGACTTTAAATAATTAGGAAATAAAATAATGACTGATAAAAGAATAGTGTATCAAGGGGACGAAGGGAGAGCAGTTGTTGTTATTCCTGCACCAAAGTTTTTAGCGAGTGGTGGAACGATGGACGATGTATTAAAAAAATCTGTTCCTGAAAATTGCAAAGACTCAGCGAATGTTGTTGATGTTGATACAGTTCCAAGTGACAGGACATTTCGTAATGCTTGGGTAACTGAACAAGGCAAGAGTGTTGAGATTGATTTAGATAAGTCCAAAGTTATCGCTAAAGAAAAAGTAAGAGAAGCAAGAATACCTAAGTTTGCAGAATTAGACATTGCTTACCAACGTGCTGATGAAGCAGGTGATGCAGATGCTAAAGCGGCAGTAGTCGTAAAAAAACAAACAGCAAGAGATGCCACAGCAAATACCAAGATAACTAATGCTGATTCTGTTGCTAACTTAAAGACAGGAATGAATGAAGTAATTACAGAAGTAGGTGATTTATAATGGCTAAAATTACAAGCACAGGTATTTTCATTCCAGAGGGGAGTGATGATGCTACTGACGTAGCAGGTTCTTCTCAAATCTGGACTTTAACAGAAACGCCAAGCGCGTTATATCATACAGATGATACAGGTGTTAAGCATAGACTTGGTACAACTGTATCTTCAGAATTTGCAACCACTTCTGGAACTACTGTTGATTTAACAGGTATTCCCGTTGGAGTAACAAGAGTTGATGTTATGTTTGAGGGAGTGTCTAGTAATGGAACTGGAGAGTATATGCTCCGTATTGGTCCAAGCGGTGGTGTTGCAACTTCTGGTTATCAATCAGGCTCAATGAATGGGGCAAATGCTGACGAAGATACTACTTCTTTTAAACTTACTTATGGTCCAACAGCGGGAACTGGTATGCACGGCATGGTTCAAATGAGTTTAAAAGATGCTACTAACAACACTTGGGTTTCTATGGGTCTTCTTTCTAAACGAACAGGTGCATCTTTATTAATGGTTTCATCAGGGTCTTGCAGTATTTCAGGCTCATTAAATAAAATGCAACTTTTAAATACTGCAGGAAATACTTGGGATGCAGGTAATATAGCACTATCGTGGAGTTAAAATAAAATGGCAAAAAATTGTGTAGAATATAATGTTGTAACAGGCGAAAAGACTGTAAGGGAACATACCCAAGCAGAGAAAGATGCTATAAATGCGGCAATGCCTACAACTGAACAAAAATGGAAACGTATTCGACAAGACCGCAATCAATTATTAAAAGACACAGATTGGGCGGCACTTTCTGATTCTCCTGCAATAAGTGATGCAATGACGAATTACAGAAAATTATTAAGAGACTTACCTGCAAGTAAATCGAATCCAGATGAAATAGTGTTTCCGAGTAAGCCTTAGTGACCTCAGTACCTTGGTATATAAACCTTACTCTTTTATTTTTTCCATTAGCAGTAAGTACGGTAACTTCACTCTGGTTGAATGTAACACTACGTCGCATTAATAGACAGGAGGGTGGCAAGCCTTGGACAATAAAAAAGAATTTTTTAATGGCTTTAATAATATCCTCGCCTTTGGCAGGTGCAATATCTTTACTACTTCAAGGTCAATTAGAAAGTTATATTTACATTGAGAATGGAGCACACATGGTAGGATTTGACATGATAGTAGCTCCATTTGCAGTTCTTATGCTACAAAGTTTTCTATTATTTTATTTTCAAAAAAAGAATTGGAATAACGCATATAAGTTTCTGCGTGTCAAACATGCTGAACCGCCAGAATATTATGCTGATGATATATCGGATTTAACAGTTAATAACTATCGTGAGAATAACGATATAAGTCAGGAATGATTATGTATAAGAACCCCGAAACAGTAGTTAAGGCAATAGATTTTATAACCTACTCCTGTTCGGGTTGGGCTTGCCTTGCGGCATACATGGAACATTACTCAACAATAATCGCACTCGGTATAGCGTTTTGCTCTTTATTGGTTTCTTCATTTTATAAACATCTAAACTATAAACTCCAAAAAAAACAATTAGACATTGATACTTGATAGTTTATGTATAGTCATGCTAACAGGATATTACAAGAATCCTGATATAGGCTATTCTTTCGTTCCTGCTAATAGTAATAAAATTTATATCAATTTAACTCAAAGCAGATATAGAGCATCTTTATTTCTTGTTGACAATGGTTTATGGATTGGTATTGTGAATGGCAAATTGTTCTATAATTCACTTGAACAATTAAGAACAGATGTTTGTAAACGTGCAGAAAAAGAACCATTACCACCTGAGGCATATAAAGAAAGGGCAGTATTACATGAAGGCAAAACTGACAATTAGAGGACATGATGCTCACGGAGCAGGACATTGGGGCGCACCGAGAGGAGAAAGAAAGCACAGGGGAATAGATTACGCTTGTCCGAAAGGTATGTTGATTCTTCCACTTCGTGAAGGCATGGTTACCAAAATTGGATTACCTTATGCTGATGCAGAATATAGATACGTTCAAGTAACTGAGGAAGGATATGATTGGCGGTATTTTTATTTAGACCCATTAGTAAAAGAAGGCGATTATGTTACAACAGAGACACCAATCGGAACAATACAAGACCTGACTACAAGATATGCAGGTATTACTAACCATTGTCACTTAGAAGTAAAGTATAGAAACGAATACATTAATCCGAAAGAGTTATTAGAATGAACATGACTTGGGTAATTATATTAATTATCTATTTTTATAACTCAAGTGGTCGTATTGATATAAAGCCAACTGGATTAGAATTTGAAACAGCTATAAAGTGCAATGAGTTTCGTTTAAGTGATGGGTTCAGAGCAAGGTTAAAATTAGAATATAAGGGGAAAAACGTAAGCTACGTTCACCCTATTTGTAAAATGACAGAAAAGAAAGAACTATATGCCTCAAAAGGTATTTGCCAAATAAGTGCTTGTTTGTGGTAAGAAGGAGTTATTATGATTGTTGATAGTGTGATTGGAATAGCAGGTAAAGTTTTAGATAAGTTTGTAGGTGATAAAGATTTAAAAACAAAACTACAAGCTGAACTACAAAAAGAATTAATCGGTTTAGATATGGCTCAAGCACAAGCGAATATTGAAAGTGCTAAGTCATCACATCTATTCGTATCAGGTGCTAGACCTGCCATTATGTGGATATGTGCATTAGGATTGTTTACAAATTTTTTCTTAATGCCAATCGCTGAATGGGCGACTGCTATATGGTTGCCGCAAGTTATACTGCCAGAATTAAACACAGAAGAATTGATGGGACTTACTTTATCACTTTTGGGATTAGGAGGTTTTCGTTCATGGGAAAAATCAAAGGGTGTTGCTCGAGAAAATTTAAAATAACAAGAGTGCAAAATGAAGATAGACCCCGACTACAAGTCACTTCTGCCATATTGCATAACTGAAAAAGAGACAAATTATATCAAGTACCTTTCTGAAGGCAAGAGCCAGAAAGATTGTGCTTTAAAATATGATATTGCAAGGTCAACTGTCGCTGACACGATATATAGAGTCAGAATAAGAAAAGAAAAGCAACAGTCTGGTCAGTCAACACTCTACAATGAAAGTGGTACTACGTCACAAACATGGATTAAGGGGTCAAGTTCAAAGAACCAAAGAACCGCCAAAGAAATTATTGACATTACTGTCTCATCATTTAATGAAACTGTTAAAACGAGGTCAGTAAAAACCACCGCACCAAAAACTAAAAATAAAGATTTACTATCGTGTATTTGTATAGGCGATGCACACTTGGGAATGCTGAGTTGGAAGTCAAAAGCGATAGAAGATTTTGATTTAAAGATAGGTTGCAAAGACTTAACGCTTGCCGCAGATAGAATACTTGATGCAACACCAGATACTCAAGAGTGTCTTATTGCACAACTTGGCGACTTCTATCATATAGACGATTCTCTTAACCAGACACCTCAAAACAAGAACCCTCTTGATGCAGATTCAAGATTTTCTAAAATTATAAAATCAGGTATCTATGTTTTACGTTATTTCATTGATAAAGCATTAACTAAGCATAAGATAGTCAGAGTTCGAAATGTAGCAGGGAATCACGACCCTCATTCCCACGTTGCATTAAGTTGTGCCTTATCAACTTTCTATGAATCAAACAAACGAGTTATCATAGAGGACTCGCCACGTGCAATGTACTACTATCGGTTTGGTAATAACCTTATTGGTATAACGCATGGACATATGCCAAGACCTGATAAGTTACCAAGTGTCATGGCTGTTGATTGTGCTGAAAAAGATTGGGAGTGTAAGTTCAAATATTGTTGGCATGGGCATATTCATACCAAGCGTAGTTTTGAGGCAATGAACGTCATAGTTGAGAGCTTTCGGACACTCGCACCACAAGATGCTTGGACTGTGGATTCAGGCTACCGTTCAGGGAGAGAAATCCAAGCAATAGTATTAGATAGAGATTATGGAGAAGTTGAAAGACATACAGCAGGGATTAGGAGGGTAAGACATGACAAAGGGTTATCGTAAATACCCATTAGTCGTTGTTGAATGGTATGACCATAGTGGTGACGGTGGTTGGATTGATAACTTGAATGAATTAGATGAAAAACCTATTACTTGCAAGACAGTTGGTTTTCTGGTAAAAGAAACTAAAACGTCATTACATATTATTTCGACATTGACAAACGATGGTGGTCATGGTGGAAATAATGAAGTACTTAAAAGTTGTATTGTATCTCAGAAAATTTTGAGAAAATCATTTTAGGTAGATAGATTATGAATGAGCCGATTGTTGAAACACCAATTAATGCTCACTACAAAGAATTTTTGAGCCATGAGTCAGAAGAACTAAAAGAAAGGTTAGGGGTAGATTATCCTCAAGAAATGACATACTTAGATTTCGAAGAATTGTTGGACGAATGGCATACAATGGGGATAAGTGTAACTTTCGATATAGATATACCTGAGGATAATAATGAGTAAATTTGATGAAATAAAAGATAATGCTTTAGATTTATTGGAATCACTGCCGAATATTATTTGGTATGTGGGTTGTTTTATATTAGGACTAATAGTGGGAGGTTGGTAATGCCAAGCGGAAAAGGAACATACGGTAAGAAAAGGGGTAGACCCAAGAAGAAAAAGAAAAAGGGAATGATGTGTTAGAATGGTCAAAAAACGCTGTAAATTGCGTTTTAAGCCATTTTTAAAGAAAACCCACCTTCTTATCTTAGTTCTCTGACATTCTTTGAAGGTGGGTGTAGTGCTTATACCTCGGTTTTTTGACTACTTTTAAATTGTTCGCAAAAGGGAGCAACATTACAGTAACCCTCACATCTGTTGAATCTGGCAGGACGTTCCTCAATTAAGTATGCCTCGCCTTTTTTCTTATTAGGATTATTTGATAATGTATTGTAATGCTCTTGAGCATCTACAAGATTATTGTGTAGTTTGATTGCTCTTTTATTCCCTGCTTTTTTGACAGCGTAGACAATAGGAGTCGCCCATCTTTCTTCATCAGTACAGTCGTAATGCTTAATAGCATTCCTTTCGTTGTAATGAAGTTCAATTCTTTTGATTATGTCTTGTTCAATTTCTTGCAGAGGTAAAACAGGAACATCAAAAACAGTTACTCGTTCTGGGTAACAATCCTCAGGTTTCGCCCTATCATATTCACCTTGTCTCCAATCTCTCGCAATAGCGATTATTTGAAGTGTGTCAATTTTGGGTTCTTTTACAGGCATTGGACACTCAAACAAATAACGATATATCTGAACTTGCAAAAACCAATCTTCTTTGACTTTGCCATCTTGAATCATGCTTTTAATAGCAAAGACAGAAGTGTTTTTATAGTCAGATAAAACATTACCTGAAATAATGTCAGGTGTACCTGTTACTGTCATATGTTCAAATTGAACCCTAATCGTTTCTTCGATAATAGCATCAGTACCTTCAGATGCTTGTTCAAGTAACGTATGCATCAAAGTACCATTCAGTTGCCATAGTTTAGAACTAGCATCTTCTTCAATGTCCTTATAATGTTTTCTGTTTAACTGAACTATTTGAGGCGGTGCGATTAATTCCGATACTCGAATGACATCAGAAAGACCACTTGGTGGTTGTTCATTATTTTCAATCGCCCTGATAAAAACATCAGGTAAGTTTTTTTCGTTGGTTAATTTCATATATCTATCTCCTCTTTTTTATCGGGGTCAATACAGACATTGAATTTGCCGTGTTCTTCACAATAAAGTTCTAAACATTCATCGCAAAGCCAATCGTTTGTTTGCTTTGTCAGGCTTAATGACTCTGTGTCTTTTTCGCAACTATCACACTTGCTCATTTTTTTTCTCCTCTTTATGTAAAGTTGCACGATAAACTGCATTAACTTCATCTTCATCACAACCTATCTTACCTATCAAAAAACCTCTTAAAGCATCATTGTCAATTTTATCTTCTTTATAATTTTTACAGTAATTCTCAATTTCATTAGTACCTACATATCTTGTGGCATAACGAAATAACTCATTTTCTTGCATTGTCTTAATTGTATTCATCATGGTATCTCCTGTTAGAATTGAAAAAGGCTCTTTTGACGATAGAGTTGTAGAGCCGACACAACTGAGGAGAGGGTTATACACCCACCTATCTTAGGAACTAATTTAGAGGACTTTGAATGACTTTTTCCTCGAGTTTATCAGAAACTATTTTTTCATCAATATGAGACAAAATAGTCTGACAATCATCATTGTTCAAAGGAGTCTCAACATTACTGCTACCGCGTTGTGAAACCAGACTTCCTCTGAACTGTCCTTGCTCTGAACCATAAGTAACGAGTTCAATTTGTAAGCGTAGAATTTTCATATCACACACTCCTAAATTGGTATATCATCATCAGGTTCAGTTTTAACTTTACTGTTCACCGCATCTTGAATAGTTTTACTCGTATTACAAGTGTTGTAACCCAAGTAAATTGTTTGCATCAGTTTTGGTATATCTTCTATATCACCCTTAACACTCAAATGAGCGTTAATGGAATTAGAAAACATTGGCAATAACTTTTCTTTAACTGAACTATCGTTAGATTTTGGTGGAACAATGTTTTTTGCAATCTGAGGTAAACTACCATTAGAGGATTGACTTTCGCCTTCAGCACGAAAAGTATTAATCCAAATGATAGAACCACCATCTTTCATTTGTTGTACGGAAGTGTCACAGGTAAGACTTTGACCCACGCAAGATTGAATATCAAAATTCTTACATGAATAACGGTTACCATCTATCGTACAAGAAATGGACGCACCTGTTTTACTAGGTTGTGCCTTTTCTAAAGTACCAGATACTTGTGTACCCATAATACAACTCCTATCTGAACTCAAACTTTAAATCCATCAAAGTTATGAGTGTTAAAAAAACTCTACTTCCTTGTAGAGGAATTTACTGCTACTATGCCGCTTGTGCAATTTCTTTAGGGTTGAACCCTGATAATCTGTCACAAGTTTTATTTAAGAATCTTGATACATAAGGTAAATCAAAGATTTTGCCCCCTTTCATTACCTCAGTAACAGAATTTCTTAATCGCCAAACATTCTTGTCTCTAAAATCTTCATGCTGTTCTTTGTCTGGCTTGTTGTATTCTTCAACAACCTTACCAAAGTTAGTTACACCAAGAAGTGGTTTGTTATTTAGATACATTTTGGCTAAAGCATCATTACCTTCCTGAATACTCAACTCACCATCTTTGTAGTATTCTATCCTTTTATCTTGGATTTGAACCTGTTGGTTAATTTTATTAACTAAACCACCAACTAATTGAGGTAAATCTTCCAAGATATTAAGCGTATGCTTTCTTAAAAGTAAATCCAAATCACCTGCAAATGCCATATTATCGCAGACAAACACTCTATCTCCGACAGTTATACCACTTGCGAACTCTTTATTATGAGAATTGCGTAAACCAACCACAATGCCATAATCTTTATGAGTGTGACGAACCTCAAGTAATCCGAAATACTTATTACCATCGGTCATGCAACCATGAGCTTGGTTGGTTATTTCAAAATTACTTTTCTTTAACTCATTTCTCGTCACATCCAATAGATGTGAGTGAGCAATGGGTATGTGTGTATTAGTGCCAACAGGAGTTGGTAAAGCCCTTAACGCAGGCTCATCAATCTTCTTAGCACCACAATGTAACATTAGACCATTCATAATAGTCCTCCTATCAGTTACGTTAAAATAAATCCTTCTGTCCAGATTGAACAAAAAAGATTGCCTTAATACCATTAACATTATTTTTAGTAATACTGCATTTGTGAGAAACTTCCTCGACAAGTTCATCATCTAAAAGTTTCTTAACCCTGCCACAAATAGCGTTAATGCGTATATTCAAATGTTCAGATAATTCGTTTCTTGAAAAAACTTTATCTGATTTACTAACTAAAAAATTAAGAATTATGCCTCGTTGAGTATTCGCTTTACCACTTGCTAACAACTCCTCGTAGGCATCAAGTGAAGTACGTCTCATTTTAATCCCCCCCTTGCACCATTTATCCAATTGTTAATATCGCTATTTTCGAATTGGGTATCTTTAGTGCGAAGTTTAGGGTCTTTAGCTATCTGTTGTAACCTTTGACGAATATCAATGCAATCTAAAACATAATCGCATAGATGATTCATGTTACAAGGTAACTCAGGATTATTGGTCAACGCTTTTTCTCTTATTCTTAAGATAAACTCATTCTCTGATATTTGCCTAGCAGTCATGCTAACCTCCTATCACGAATTGTTTAATAAAGAGCAGAATCAAAAGAAAACAAATAAAGCCATAAACACAGTTGAAGAAAATTTCATTTCTCTTTCGAGATTTACGAATGTGTCTTAAACGATATTCGCCTTCTATACCTGTCCACTTGCCTTCGTATTTCCTTTTCATATCCTATCTCCTGTTGCGTACTAGAATTAGTACGACATGGTTCACCCCGAAAGATGAACCATAGCTTACTAACTTGCTAAACTTGGGTGCATTGGTGTATCAACATAAATTTGGTCAAGCGTTTTTGTTTCACCTGTAACACCATTTGTAAGTTTTTCTGTATCGCCACACTTTTCGCAAAACTCAATAAGCTTTTTATTGTTTTTGCTGTCTATTGAAATCCACAATAACTTTGTGCCATATGGATAACGAATACTTGTTTGCGGTCTGCGTGTATCACAGAATTGACATTGATTAGCCATCATTTTTCTCCTCATTTAAAAATTAAAAAAAAGGGTGTTATAAAAATTCTTGCAGACAGCAACTTAATGCCTACACCGCAATCCAAATTACAACACCCTTAACCCTATCAACTACGACAATACAATCTTGCACCTACTGTACAAAGACCGTCATAGTATCTTTCTGATAAATGGTCACTTGCATAATAGTGTCCAAATTCGTGAATGATTAATTCCACGATTTCTTCTTTTCTATTCTTCAAGTCAAACCAACCTTTACCAAGTACGTTATAGTAGAAAGTCAAATTACCTTTCCTATAAGTAGCCGAAAATCCTTGTCCATCAAACATATCAACTACTAACGATTCACCAAAGACTGTCATGTGAGCATCTTCAGCAAACTTAGCAACTTCTTCCATGCCTAATGTCCAAGCACCTTCTGGTAATAAATTACCACCTACTTTTGCGTGTAGTATTGGACTCTTATAAGCATCAACACTACCTGCAGGTCTGGCAAATGATGTATCATTTTCTCTTGCTCTACGCAGATGAACCCAAGCATTAGAAGGTAAACTTCCACTTTCAATGACGGTTACACCATCAGCAACAGCTTTCTTATTTGCCTCTGGGTCAGATGGGTCACGAACAACAGCATCTTCACCAAACCTTTTACCTATAACTTTTACTACTGCTTCATCACTAACTTCTTTGTTTTCCATTGCCTCAGTCGCCCATGATGTCTTTGCTTCATTTTCATCAAGTTCGTATGCGGTTTCGTTTAAGACATAAGTTTTCAATTTCTTAAGGTATGTGGGAGATACATTATCTCTGTCCTTATTCATTGGAACTTTTTGATTTACATTAATAGTAAAACAAATGTCTGTCTCAACTATTGGAATACCAAGTTCGCAAATATAATTGACATCAGTAATCCCTTTCTTAAACAATTCTATTTCTGTTTTACGAATTGCTGATTTAAGATTACCTTCGTCATCAATATCTACTGTTGGTAGTGATTGAGTAAACACCTTATGAACATCAGGTCTGCAAAAAAGATTTTCATTAACACTAAAGGTGACATTCTCAGGCGGTATGATTAACTCACATTGTTCAATGATTTCGTCCATTTCTCTTTTGGTCATTTTTATAATGCCCGAAAAAGTTGTGCCTACATCACGCTTGGTTGATGTTTGTGAACGAGTACCATCTTTATGAAAGATAACTCTACCCTTAGTTGAAGTAATGGTTGCTTCTTTAAACAATGATAAAGCCAACTTTTCACCTATGTTGAATCTACCACGTTGTAAGACATTCCCCTTTTTATAAGACTCAGCGAATAAGGTATGAGCATCACTCAGACGCTTAAACCCTTCAAGGCTATCATCTCTAACTTCAATAGTTACTTCGCCATCAGAATATTCTAATGAAACAGAACATCTATTTATCTGCTCATCAAAAGAATTAGAAATAAGTTCTTTAAGAATAAAAAACCTATCCTTCTCATGTTGAAGTTTGGCTAAACCTGTCTTGTCGACAGTAAACCAATTACTTGCTTTGTTTATAGTCATATTAAACTCCTCGTCTGACTACCGTACCAGAATTAGTACGTCAATCGAACTTGTCATAAAGACCAAGTCCGATTAGCTTACCAATTAAGCCTTAGCATTAATGTAATTAATATAGTTACCAAATGGTTTATAAAAATTGTCAAAATATGCGTTTACACCTTCTCTGGTTAGCCAAATTATAAAAGCATAACCACGTTTACTTTCATCAGGTTCAATCAAGCCTTTCTTTTCAAGACTTGATATGACTCCACCAACTTTTTCTTTAGACCAACCTGTATTTTGCATGACATCTACTGTTCCTGCATTACACATATTGTCACTAAGTTGGCTTTCTCTATCTTCGTAATTTAAAGTTAATTTCATTACTTGCATTTCATTTTGAGTTAAATCTATCATTTTAATTTCTCCTCATTCGTATCAGAATTGATACGACATTGGAGTCTAATAAAAGACCCCAATAGCTTATCAATTTAAAAACTTCTTTATTAAATTTGTAAGAGCGTTATCGTGAGATACTTATGCGGTTTTAATAAAACCTACTCTTTGTGGAGATTCCCCTTCTTCGAAACTTTCTTAGGCTAGATTTCAATGTATGCTTTAAAAGTCTTATAAACATCTACATCTTCATGGGCACTGTCTAAGGTCACCAATTAGTATAATCTTAATGACCAAGGTTATTTTTGAATTTTTGCTTTGGGGCGTTCAACCTATCTTTATAAAAATTGACCCCTTCCTTAATATCAAATATGTATAATTTCTCCTATCTTGAAAATTCATTATTTGAGTATTTAATTATAGACAACTCGGACAAATATCCAACCGATAAAATAAAAAAATTGGTTTCTAATTTATTGAAAAATAAGTAAATAAAAAAATAATTGAAATATTTTTGCCTTATTAAATAAATATCTTTTTTTTTTAAGATATAATTACTATTATAGTTTTTTTTTATGGATTTTTATTATCAATAATCGGCGTGGCTTGTCGCTGTGGATGTGTAATAGCAAGCAAAAAGGATTGCCATTAAGTCCTGCGCTGACCGACCCCTGTCAACAGGAACCCGATAACGGAAACATCGGGGGAGACTGAGTACCATAGGTAATACCTATTCTGTGAGGACAGACCGATGAAAACGGCATCGGGGGAAAAGGGGGAGAAACTATATTATGCCATCTAAACTTAGACAATCAGCAAGACACCAACCTTGCACCTTCCAAATTCCAAATTGCTGTACTCATCTGACTGACACGACTGTTCTTTGTCATCTTCCTGATGATACAGGTACAGGTCATATGGCAGGAAAATCACCAGATTGGATTGCCGCATTTGGCTGTCATAAATGCCATGATGTAATCGACAGGCGAAACAATACCAGAGCCATATCTGAAGAAGATAGAGAATTTTATATGCGACGTGGTATGATTCGAACATGGAAAATCTGGATAGACATGGGGTTGTTAGAAATTGCAAACTAAGAATAGAACTACCATTCCCATTACCAACATGGAACAGAATGTTAGCCATGCATCATTGGGAACGAAAGGCATTAAGAGACTCACTTCACCGATTAGTATTCATGTCCACTCAATACGCCGAAGACTCACAGACGTTGACGGTATCTCCGCAAAAGCAATTATTGATGGACTCGTACGTTGCGGAATACTTGAAGATGATTCGCCCACCTACGTCAAAGAAGTTACCTACTCGCAGGAAAAAGGCAAAATTGAGAAAACGATAATCACGATAGGAGATTAAACATGATAGGATTTAGCGTTGACCAAAATGATATTATTATCAGTATCAATATAAAAATGAGTATTCCAGAGTTTTTACAAAGAGTAACCGAAGTCTATAAATATGCGATAGATTATAATGTCACCACAACAAAGGAAACTGAATCGCTTACACACCAAAAGTAATGTGTGGGGCAATGGAGGTAAATATTATATTGAGCATTACAAAAGAGAGGACACGACAATTTGTTGGAGCGATACAAAAGACAGGTTTTTATTGTTCGTCAATAATAAACCGATTGGTGCTTTTTTAAGTTTGCTAGGTGCTAAAAAATATTATGATAGAGAGTTTAAAAGATAGTTGCCGACTTATGTTACTTTTACCAATTTTGGTAATAGTCTATATTTTTTCATTAATTGTATGTTCCATCACTCAAATACTTTGCTATGTTGCAAATAGAAAAGATTGAGAATTGTTGTTCATTTGAAATTTGTTTTGTCTGCAAAGGCAAAGAACCAGACAAAAAGGTTTATGCAGTACACACCGAAAGACCGACATTAACTGAAGTATTTACTATGCACGGCAAATGTATATCAAAGTTTAGGGAGAAGATAAATGCAAAGTAAAATGGTATGGATAGACGTTGACGACAATTTACTCAAATTGTATGAAAACAACCCAAGACATAATGAATTAGCCATAGATTCTGTTGCAAAATCCATTGAAAAATTTGGTTTTAAACAACCTCTTGTCTTGTCTAAAGATGGTACTGTTATTGTCGGGCATACAAGATTACTTGCGGCTGTTAAATTAGGATTAAAGAAAGTTCCTGTGATTTACTCAGACCTGTCTGAAGAAGATGAAAAGGCATATCGTATTGCAGACAATAGAGTAAGTGAGAACTCAAGATGGGATTATGAATTACTTAACTTTGAAATATCTGATTTGAATGATATGAATTACGATTTAAGCGTGCTTGGTTTTAGTGGTAGCGAAATTTCTAAAAGTTTAACAGGTTGGGAGTCAGACATTTCTATGTCTAAGATTGAAGAAGATGACTCTCCTGTACCATCTATGGTTAAAATTTTCTGCAAGGAAAAAGACAAAGATGAAATAAAAACACAGGTTAAAGATATTCTGGATGGTTTCGATGTTCGCATCGAATAAGGCTAATGTCTTGTGTGCTTACCCTTATTTTAAATCTGATGTCGTTAAACTCCTATCAAGCATAGATAGACAAAAATATAGGTTAATCGTTGATTCAGGTGCTTTTACTGTTTACAACTCAGGGATAGAGCTTTGCGTTGAAGGTTACTGTGAGTTCTTGGATTCAATTTCCCATCTTAAACCATTCAAGGCAGTTTGCTTTGATGTCTTTGGTGACCCTGATAAATCTTGGGAAAATTTCCTTTTTATGCACAAAAGAGGGTATGATGTCATGCCTGTTTTCACCAGAGGAGAAGATGAAAAAAGACTAGATTTGATGTATGAGTACACAGATTATATTATGTTCGGGGGTATTGTTGTTGGCAGGGATAACTACAAATATGTCAAATGGTTTTCTGAAAGAAATAAAGGTAGAAAAGTCCATTGGCTAGGATTTAACAACAACATCTTTATGAAACATTACAAACCAGAGTCAGTTGATAGCAGTACATGGATGAATGGACAGAGGTTTGGCAGATTAGATGTTTACCGTGGTTTCGGTGAGTTTATTCATCTTACTAAGCAGGATTTTATAGAAGAGCCAAGCAAAATAATCAGAGACTACTTAAAAGATTCAAATTTTCCTGATGAACAGATAGATTTACTAGGCAAAGATGAGGCATGGAAAGGTGGTACAAAACCATACAATGGTGAGTCAGTAAGAGGATTGTCAAGTTTTATGTCTAGCACAAACCATTTGAAAAGAGCATTTGATATAGAAAACAACATAGGTAGCAAAGTTTATCTTGCCTGTGGCGGTACACATCATATTCGTGCTTTATTTCAGGCTCAGAAACAATTACAGGAGGGTGTATGAGTGATATACAGAAATTAACTTTACTTGGTGCAAATACAACAAATTATGATGGGGTCTACAATCCTGACATTTTAGAGAAATTTGCCAATAAATTCCCTGATAATCAATATATAGTTGAGTTAAATTGTCCAGAATTTACCCATATTTGTCCAAAAACAGGACAACCAGATTTTGCAACCATAATTGTAAAGTATTCACCAGATAAATGGTTAGTTGAGTCAAAAAGCATGAAATTATACCTATTCGGGTACAGAACTCATGGTTCTTTCCATGAAGATGTGGTAAATACTATTGCCAAAGACCTCTTTGACTTGATGAATCCGAAATGGATAGAAGTTTTAGGCAATTTCATGCCAAGAGGCGGTATCAGCATAAACCCGAAAGTCAGGATAGGAGAATAATATGAAAGCATTAGTCATCTTAAGCGGTGGACAGGATTCAACAACCTGTCTTTTTTGGGCGATTCAAGAGTATGGTAGAGAAAATGTTACCGCATTGACCTTTAACTATGACCAGAGACATAAGAGGGAAGTTAAATGCGCTGAAAAAATAGCAAAATTAGCCAATGTTTCACACGAAATATGTGAGATTGGAGACATACTTAAAGGAACATCGCCTTTAGTTAATAAACATAAAGTAGTAGAGCAATATGAGAGTGCTGAAACCTTACCCGATGGCTTGGAAGATACTTTTGTGCCTTGTCGCAATATTTTGTTCATAACTTTGGCAACAAATCGGGCAGTTGTTAATGGTTGCGAAGATATTGTGACAGGAGTTAGTCAGGAAGATTATGGTGGTTATCCAGATTGTCGTTTGAATTTCATTAATGGTATGCAACACGCTTTGGTTCAGGGGTTGGACATGAATATTAATATAAAAACACCATTAATTAACTTCGATAAACACCAAACTGTCCAAATGGCACTTGATTTAGGTCAAGAGTGCATGGATGCCTTAGGTTACTCTCATACTTGCTATAATGGGGTAAAAACCTCAAAAATAGACGGAAAAACTGTGGTTGGTTGTGGTAGATGTCATGCTTGTCTGCTTAGAGCAAAAGGCTTTGCTTTAGCAGGTGTTATAGACCCTATTTTAACCCAATTAGAGATAGAAAATGAACGAAAAAGCAAATGATAATGTCGCAAAAGACATTGATAGAGATAAAATACTCAGTAATGTTGAGAAAGTGTGCTGTGTTTTATTAGATGCTTTAAAGATTGATTACAAAAATGACCACAATACTAGAGAAACACCGAAAAGATTGGCTAAGATGTTTGTCAATGAGGTTTTTCACGGCAGATACCATGAAAGACCAAGAGTCACACACTTCCCGAATGTTAAAAATGTTGATGAAATCTATACAGTAGGTCCGATAGCGGTTCGCTCTGCCTGTGCGCACCATTTTTGCCCTATTTTTGGCAATGTTTGGATAGGTGTCAGACCTAGTGAAAACATCATTGGACTATCTAAATTTCATAGGATTACTGATTGGGTTATGTCAAGACCACAGATACAGGAAGAAGCTGTGGTTATGTTAGCTGATGAGTTAGAAAGTCTGATAAAACCATTGGGTTTAGCTGTCATAATGAAAGCAACACATACTTGTATCACATGGCGAGGCGTTAAAGATAATGATTCTACAATGGTTAGTAGCGTTATGAGAGGTGAATTTCTTACTGACACCCATCAAAAAGAAGAATTTTTGCGTTTAATAAGAGGGCAAGGATTTTGACTGTTAAAGCCATAAGATACCATGATTTTAGTGCAGGTCATCGGGTTTGCGGACATGAAAATAAGTGTGCGCATCTGCATGGACATAACTATCGTGTCTATTTTCATTGTACAGCAGAAGAACTTGATGGCATTGGTCGTGTTATTGACTTCAGCGTGATTAAACAATTACTTTGCGAATGGGTTGAAGAAAATTGGGACCACAAGATGCTGATTTGGACAGGTGATAGCATCTATGAAAAAGTAAAAGATATTGATAGTGATGGTGTTATAGCCGTACCTTTCAATCCAACTGCCGAAAATATGGCAAAATACTTAGTAGATAAGGTCGCACCAAAACTATTACCCATTGAAATAACCTTAGATAAATGTGTTGTATGGGAGACAAGGAAGTGTGGAGCATCTTATGAACTACGCAATCAATGAAATATTCCATTCTATTCAAGGTGAGGCAACTTACACAGGCACACCATCAGCTTTCATAAGATTGCAAGGATGTGGTGTTGGTTGTCCTTGGTGTGATTCAAAGCCAACTTGGGATTATGATGATTTTAGCCACACAACTGAATCTATTTTAGATGAAATAGGTGAGTATCAATGTGGTCATGTTGTGGTCACAGGTGGTGAACCTCTTGAACAAAACTTATCACATCTACTCAAAGGATTAGAATTTTATGGTTATTCTGTCCAAATTGAGACAAGCGGAACGGCTGACTTACCAATATTATTAAAAGATGATGTCTGGATTACCCTTTCACCTAAGTTTAATATGCCAAACAAAAAAGAGGTATTACATGAAGTCATTTTAAGAGCAAATGAGGTAAAGATGCCTGTTGGCAGACAAAAAGACATAGAAACACTTAAAAATATGATAGAAAAGTATAATTTGGATATACCAATCTATTTACAACCATTAAGTCTGAGTAAAAAAGCTACCAAATTATGTGTTGAAACCTGTAAGAAATATAACTGGAATCTATCTATCCAAACACATAAATACATAGAAGAAAGATGACAACAGCAAAAGACGATATAAAACGCATTGATGCTATTCTATATTCATGGAGTAAATGGGTTAAAGCAGGTGGTTCATTGAAGTTCTTAGGTTATCCAACAAGTGTTCCATATGTTATCAAAGGTTCTGGTATTAAAGTTGATGATGTAGTTATGACTGAGGTTGATAGCATAATAGGAAAGATGGAACAACCTTATAAAAGAATAATCAGACGAGCATACTTAGATGAACGACCACACAACACAACAAGAAAAGACAGCAATTATTATACTTATGACAGGACACAGAAAGAAATGGCTAAGTCAGAGTCTATGACAGTTGCTAACTTCTCAGATGTATTAAGAATGGCAAGACATAGATTGATTGGTGCATTACATCATCTATTATAATTAACTATTGACTTCTAAATAATTTAGATGTATATACTTTTAGCTAAGATAGTGTCATTCCCGATATAAATTCACAGGAACTAAAATGATATACAAAGCAATCACAACAGGTCAGGTTGGAACGACAGCAGATTTATCTTGTCCATCAGGTCTATTCGCTGTATCGCTTGTGTCTGATGTTACCAACTCATGCAATGTAATAGTTAGAAAAGACACAGGAAGTGGCGATGTTGTCTTTGATGCTGATGCTAAACAGTCTGTCTGGTATGCAGGACCTTTCCATGCTGATGGTGCTACTACATTACATCTGACTGTGGCAGGTACTAATGGTACTGCACAGCTATTTGAAGTCATTGACTAAGACACCCCCACAGGAGGGGTACGACCCCGACCCCCGTAGGGACCTGAGGGG
>VTLG01011066.1_pt1 | contig 39741 bp, 50 predicted proteins | sample 4694571 | NCBI WGS metagenome assembly VTLG01 (sample SAMN12604809, study PRJNA352737) | marine metagenome | biome: ENVO:00000447; feature: ENVO:00000209|ENVO:00000569|ENVO:01000036; material: ENVO:00002151; isolation source: viral sequences binned using virsorter ... | reverse complement strand
TAGGTGAATCAAACTCGTAGCGCATCGTTATTGTGACATAGTGTGGACAATTTGATACATAAAGTATCAATAACCTGGGTAGGAATTGCACCTACTAAATGACTGAAACATCAGGTTAATTAGATTAGTTGAATGCAATTAACTTGCTCGTAATCTAATCCAAAATGATTAACAAACTCAGCATCATTATCATACTGGTCATTAATACTTTCAACATCAGATGTATAAGGAATAATAACATCAATTTCATTAAGATTGTGTTGAGGTGAGTAACACCAATTCAAACCTAATTCTTTGATGGTTTCTAACATCGAAGGTTGACAATGTATGTAAATGTTCATGTTAATTAAGAATGGAAATAAGTGAACAGTTGTTGATAAATAGTGAGAAGATTGTCTCTCCTTTATTTATACTTATAGTATAGCAAGGATTGAGATCAATTGCAAGTGTTTGTTACATACTGTAATAATGATACAAACTCTAGATAATTGATTCACGTTCTTTAGAACAATACTCTTCTAAATCGTTGAACTGTTTATCATTAATCAATTGACAATAGTTGTAGATTATATCATTATAAAGCTGTGAATCTTCACGTGCTAAATAACATAAATCCATTGCTAATTGATCACGGCTTGAATACAACATAGTAAACCTCATTTGTGTTCATTATTAATATAACATAGATCACATGCAAAGTCAATGATACTTAATACATTGTAATACTTATAATAACTGTATTGTGTCTATATGTAAACAATCGCGCACAGATGCGCAGACAATGTGATACTTACCGCTCGCACTTCGTGCTCGCTCGTTAACAGCGGCGCGCATGATTGCACTGCTAATAGGAAGCGAGCGAAGCGAGCGGTTTGTATAAAGAATTCGGCTGAAACCCCAATGGGGGGAATGAGTCTCGCGAGTCTCAAGTAATAGGCTTCACAAAATTATGTCAAAATTTAAGGGCTTGTTTCGCGTCATCGAAGGTATCATGAAAGACACACGATCCGAGGTAGCAGCCTAAATACCGTTCAAATATCGTTTTACCACCTTGAATATCATATAGATGAATTGTCGCTCCTGCTGGCGAGGTGTAAAGCAGTTTGGGCTTTCTCATACTTCTTTAATATTTTTTGAGCTTTCTTTCTAGAGGTACATTCCTGTGCTTTAGATTCGAGCTTTACTAATTTCTGTTGTAAGTTCTTCAATACTGTTAACCATCTGTCTATAACCACTACCTACATACACTTGTCCTATAACTACAGAGATGGTGGCTAGTCCCCAGAAGATATAATAATATCCTGACTTTATCTGATGCTTCTTCATACCAGTATGTATAATAGGTATATCCGAATATTCATTCGTTTGAGTTTGGATGGAGAATTGGGGATATAAGTATTAAGAAGAGGAGAATTGATGTCTGAAAGACGAGATTCTCCTCTGAGGGGTTGGGTCCACCCTTCCCTTCCCCTGTATACGGTGGAACTCTATTAGACCCAAGTTGGTGTCTTGGATCTGCCAGTTTGACCTCTAGCTTTTTGTCTTTGGTCTAAATTCATACCAAGAACCATATGATTAGCAGCTGCTTGAGGATCATCCATCCAGCTATCTAGTATGTCTTGAAAGTCATCACGGTTACGTTGTTTAACCATCTCGTAGGCGGAGATAGAGAGTGCATCTGTGAAATACTTGACTCCTTGGGCCAAACAATCCAATCTGTCATCGTGTTTAACCGCTCCTTTTTCACGGCACATACGCGACATCTGATAGAAAAGCATATAGAGAAGGCGTTCCTCTGGAGCCGCGTCTTTATTAGAGTTATAATCCCAATCGATAACCTTACGGTCACAAATAAGACGATGTTGATTAAGAACAGGCTCAAGTGCATCGATGATTCGATCTTCTTTACGAACGTTAGCACGGACTTCTTCAATATCTATTGCCTGTTTAGTTTGTTGAAGATGCTTCTTAAAGAGTTCTGCAACAATTCCATCTCCAAAGTTAGTTTCGATAACGAGTTTTGTAACTCCATATTTGTTACATCCTCTGAGAATATTGAGGAGGGTTGTGTCAGAATATCCGTCTCTATAGGCTCGCATCTCATGTAAGTATAGAAAACCATTCTTTTGGGAGATGTAAGCTGCGGCTGTTTCGTCTGTTCCTCGTCCTGAGGGGTCAATGGAGCATATAGTTTCTGTATATGGTCCCCACTCTCCTTGTAACTGCATTGGAGAGTAAAAGTAGTCTCCTGGGAGTCCGACTGTAGGGAGTTCTTTGATAACATTTCTTGGGTCTGAGCACCAAACGACGGCATCGGGAGCATCAGTAGGGTTGACACTGGTAACAACCAGGTCAGCCATTTTAAGGGGGAATTTTTCTGCATCGGATAAGCTCGTATCGAGCATAAATTGGAGCATGAAGTTAGATCGTCCCATGGACGCTTCACGATCAACTAAATCATCATCATCAAATCTGTCAGGGTCAGTACATCCACCTGATTCAGCACCCATATCTATATCTTCTTGCAGTTGAGGAGCTATTAATCCTTCATACTGTGAGAGGTTTTTGGGATATCTTGCGGGCCAAACAAAGGGACGATACGAACGCTCTGCCAACTTACGATAAACAGTAAAAGTAGTCTGAGGAGTCCCGAGATACATAATACGAGAATCGTCTTTCGGCGTAAGGATGGATTCAGCTTCTGTACAGAGTTGAAGTAATTTCTCACGCATTAACTCCGTCATGGAGTTTCCAGGTACCTCTATGTCGTCCAAAATCATCAAATCTGCGCGACTTCCTGTTAGCTGACCAGTTATGCCCACCGACTTTACGCTTGGGGCTTGGTGAGGTGAACAGTTGACGTCGAAACTGATGCGACTCCAACGAGAATCGTCTGCTTTCGGTCTGAGATGTACGAGCCATGGGGTTTCAATGATAAGTTTTTGTAAGAAGATTGACATGTTGTCCGCACGTTCTTTCGATGCGGAAATGATCATTATTTTCTTTTCAGGATCCTTAAAGAGAGTCCAGAGGACGAAGGCTCCTGTGATCCAAGACTTTCCAACACCACGGAAAGCTTGAATTTGAAGACGTTTAGGTCCATGTTGAAGATAGTCTGCGATTGCATATTGAGCTCTAGTTGGGGACGGTAGATCAAGTTGCTCCCATAAGGCTTGTAGAAACAACTTGAAATCCTCTCGTAAGGCGGTTACGATATCATTCATTTATCTTTTTTTAATTTTCCAATTGCTTTTTCTGTTGCTTCACCAGCTCCTTTAAATTGTTCTACTAATTCTCTATTACCTGCACCAATTGTATCATAAGTTTTAGATCCAATATAAGCAGAACCTTTCATAAATTCACCTGCACCTGATTGATCTAAGAATAATAGTAATCTATCACTAACTTCTTTTGCAGATTTTAGTTCTGCAAGTTCTTTTAAATGTTCTTCAGAGAAACCATGTACAGCTCTAGGATCGTATGTTTTACCAGTTGCTTTTGCCATTGCCGCACTTTCGTCAACTCCTCTACCTTGTATATCAGAGAATAATCTTAGAAGTACATGGCTACTTTTTTCACCTCTTTGGTGTGCTTTAGCTGATTGCCAAATCATATTTGCATCTATATCACCAGTAAACCAACCTTTAGCTTGTATAGCTTTCATAATTGCTAGACGTTGCTTTTCAGACCGAGGCACTCTTCTACCAGCTGCATCTAAAGTCATAAAGAATGGTTCCATCACCTTTAAAATTAAAACATGATGTTTATGCACATCTCCAGGAGGAACTACTTTATTAAATATATCCAGAACTTCAGGCTTTGGCTTCATTTTCGGACCTAATGTCTGTATAGCTGAATTAATATTTCTATTTGCATCAGATACGGATTGTTTAGATGCTTTTAAACCAGGTCTTTTTCCAGATTTTTTGTATGCATTTATACCTGTAAATCTATGTTCTTCTCCATCAATATAAATACCTTCTGGAGCAAATTCTCTTCTATTTCTGTTTTTAGCAATTATATCATCAACTAAGTTAGGTTCAGAATCTAGCCAAGATATAAACTCATCAGTTAATCCTTTTTTATCAGCTTTAGTAATTTCACGTTTTAAAAGTGGGGCTTCAGGAACTTCAATTGCAGTAGCTTTTGCAGCAACTTCAGGTTTATTTGCTTTATTAGCAATCTCCTGAATACCATTAGCAGTTTGTTGATTAACTTTCTGTCCTCGTAATTCTTTAATCCAAATAGGAAGATCTTCAGGATGATTCCTCATTATATCTTTATACATTTCAGCTGAAGGAGGATAATCAGCTATTTCTTTAGATAGAATACTTTTTGTTGCATTGTCAAATCCTCCTATTATCTTACCTGCTACATTTGGTTGTTCTTTTATTAGTCGTTTTGAGATTTGTTCAAAACCTTCACGTACGGCAGTTTTGCCTAATCTCATAAAGCTAGAACCCATGAGTCACCTCCTAACCTGCAAATCCGCCTCTACCACCTATCTTTAAGGCAGACTTAACTTGTGCAGCAGTTTTTCTCCCTTTAGCAGTGCTATACTTTCCTCTTTTATTCTTCTTTTGCCATTCGTCGTGCTTCTTAGCAGCAGCTGCCCGTGCTCTCTTTCTATCATCAGCTTGACGCTCTTCAAGAGTCATCTTACCTTGACCTTTCTTCTTAAGTGCTTTCTGATGTGCATCGAAATCTGCTTTACGTTGAGCTCTTTCAGCTTTCATTTTAGCAGCTCTAGATAGCGGCTTTTTCTTTTTTGTTGTTGTCTTTGACTTTGTTGTTGAACGAGCAGCTTCATTATCAGACTTTGTTTTTGCTGTTCCTGCTTTAGCATTTGGACCTTTACCCCATCCAATGCCTGTGACCTTACCTTTTTTATCGTATCTGTAATTTAGTGCCATGATTAAGTGATGTGAAGTTTACTTCTGTTTTTCTTTTTAGTACGGCTAGCACGATTGATAGATTTCTTTTGAGGTCTACCTTCTGTTTCGCTGCCTTCATAATGGGCTGAATCTAATCCATCTCCATTACCGTAAGTACCAAGTTTACGGTTTAAACGGGTAGCATTTCTGGCAATTCTCTTGCCTTTCTCTGTGCGTACATACGCTTTTTGTTGGGATTTATGATTACCATTAGCGTATTTAGGGCCACTAAACCGTTTTTTGCCTGCCATACATTCTCCTTTTAACAAGTTCAGAGTCTACTTTAGGCATTATTCTATTTAATTTATCTAATGGATTTCCATCGTAAGCAACTCCACTAATATCATTGACTTTCAGCCAATCACAAGCTGCTTTTAAGTCCTGAGTAGTAGCCACGCCACTTTTAATTCTAGATAAGAATTCTTTAGTAACAAGGCCATGTAACTCATTAAACTGCTTTTCTGTCGCTTTCATAAGCTTCTTCAGTTGTTGTTATCTGTGAATCATGGGTTTCTCCCATACATGATCCACCTTTCCAGTCCATTCCGACTGCAGTAGGTTTAACACCATTTAACCAATGTTGTACAGACAGGAAGCATCCTCCTTCTGGACCAGCCTTCGCTGAGTGCTCAAATTCAGGAAGAACTCGAACGACATTATAATGGGCAATGGAAAGGTTACTATTAGGATCTTTCTGATTAGCAAACCACATTGGTAATACGGTTTTACCTTCTGAATAGAATTCTATACCTTTTAAAGCTACTTCATATGAATCAACATTAGGATGTGTATGGGGTGGGATATAAGTATTAGGTGTTACAGTAACAAGCTCTACTTGCCAAGGTTCATGTCTATAAATACATAATGAAACTAAACCATCTACAAAATGAATAGAATTATGTAATGGTGTATTTATACGTTCGCCTGCATCTAAATACCACTGTAAAAACGTGGTAAGATTATCGTCGAACTCTCTTCCTGTTCCGTCTTTCATTAGCTCCAGTGTGTATTAAATGCTTTTTCATCCGCGGTACCTTTACCGCCTTTAGTACCTTTAGTTTTTTTAGTACTTCTAGTACCTCTTGCTAAATTCCAACCTGGTTTGCCAGGAGTGGGGTTATCTGAATAAGGAGCTTCAGGATCTTTTTTCTTTTTAGCCATTAGGAGAATAGTTTTTCTTTAACAATCTTAAGTGCCTGATCGTCTAGTTTATTGTCAGTTCTAGCAACATAGGCTTCTAATAGATCTACTACAAGCTTCTTTACTGAATCTGACTTCAAGAAGGCGAATAGGATGGGCTTGATTAATACGATCATGATTTACATTTAGGTTGTGGTTTATGCCAAGGTTTATACCAAGGCTTTGGAGGTGCAGTACATTTCTCAATTTTCTCTTGAGCTTTTAAGAAACTTGCTATGGGTATAACATCACTACACACATGATATACCCGCGAACCAGGAACTAACATGAAACCTTTCTGTTGTAAGGCTGCACATTCTTTAACTCTAACTAATTCATAGTCGAGTTTCATTTTAGCTTCCTGACGTGCTGCTATAGATTTACATCGTTCTACAATGGAACCATCAAGTGGAACCATGAAATTAATTTGGAAACCCCAGTTCTCAGCTACGGTGTAGCTTTGTTGAGTCATCTCATCATCGAATGGGGTAGTATGATTACCCATATAGAATGGGGAGAATGTCATAGTACTACCATTACAACTGATGTTTGGACCCATTATTTGACGACTGGGTGCTCCATTGTTTTGAAATTGTACAGCTTGGTTTGTAACGTTACCAGTAGCAGCAGCAACTGGATTTGAGGTGTTCTGTACTTCTGGTTCTGCATAAGCAGGTGCTATTGCGAGAAGACAGAGAGCGATGTAGTAGTAGCAGTAGTTTCGATAGTTCTTTCGATTTCTTGTACTTCTAGTACCTGACTTGCTGCTCTTGTTACGATTTCTAGAGAGAAATCTGAACCAGCTGTTGTTATCGTAAAGACCGAATCTGAATCTGCTAACCCGCCTGATGTAGCGGAGGTATGGGTTATATTGTCCCCACTCCACTTGTTCAGTGCCGACCCGTAGGTCGTTATCGTTATATCTTCTTCTATATCCTGTTGTGTTGTGGTTGTTGAGTTCATCGATCCCTGGGTGAATTGGGGAGTCACTAACTCGGCTCTCGCTACCATGGGTGATGCTAGTAGGAAGAGTAATAGCCATTTTTTCATTCTTCCTTTTTCTTTACCATAGGACAGTTGACGGGTGAGTTACCCTTCTTGTTATTACCAGTGGTCAAGCCAAATGTTGCTAGGGCTCCAGTGAAGACCGACGCGACAAAAGTGATATCTGAGTTACCAGATTTCTTAACTACTGGAATATCAATATAATTTAAAGTTATTATAAATCCAGACCAAACTACAACGCCAAGTCTGACGAATGTTCCGAGAATCTGGATCTGGGCTTCTTGGTCCTCTATTCCGTCTTTGAGTTTACGGATGAGTCCCTTTTTTTCTTCCGGTTTTCTTTCCATTTGTTGACCTTAGCTTGTAATTGCTTTTGGACTTTCTTTTTAATTGGTTCAAATAATGTTTGAGTAACAGAGGTGGTTGCCACTGCCACTACAGCTGTTGTTACAGCCGTTACCACTACCGCTGTTTCAGGTATTGGCATCTGTATATCTAATACAGGAATCTTCAAACTTGGTGGTTCTGGCTCCTCAGTTGTAGGTTCCGCCTCAGTATCTTTAGGACGCTCTAAATCAGCTGGGGGTATAACCATAGGTTTATACGATGGAACGTTCGCTGTAGGCGGTTTAAAGTACATCTGAGGGACATCTAGTGCCTTGGGTAGGTCGGCACTAGGTATATCTATCATTTATAATTCATACATAAGGCTAACTGTTCCTCCATCAAAAGTATTAGTCCCTGAAGATCTTATTTTGACTTTAGTAATAGCATCTGAAACACCTGTTAGAAATCCTCCACCATATGATGTTGAAGTATTGTTAGTACCTCTATAACTAAATGAATAAGTTGCAGAAGTACCTGTAGTACCAGGGCATATAAATCCAATACCACCCATTGTATTAGCTGCAGTCGCTGAGTAAACCATAAAGCTATCGGTTACACCAAACTCCTGTGCATTACCACTGGTTCCCGCAACAAAGCCTGAAGTACATAGATAGTTAGATGTGTAATAACTTGAACCGCCAAGTTCAATCCTTACACTGTCAGTACCACTCATACTTACGTTTGCAAAAATGAGACTAATTCGTTTCCATCCAGCAGGGATACTTTCCCAAGTATAGTTAGTAGCTCCACTTGTGGAAGTTGCTGCATATTGGTTTATCGAAGAAGTTACTGTACCAGTAACACTTAAGTTACCAGTTACTGTAGCATTACCATTTATAGTAGCATTACCAGAACTATCTAGTACAACGTTAGCTGTACCTGAATTACTCCCGTGGGTGACATTCGTCGTTTTAATCGTACTCATTTTGGATACTTATCTTTGGTTTCTTTGATTTTAGCTTTCCAAGCATCAATACCTGAATGGTATATTAAATCCAACTGATCGACCAAAGAAGGATATTCTTGTGCTCTTTTAAATTTATATGCTACAGCAGTAGCTTCTGTATTTAAAGTAGTACGTGCTGTATCTACTTTTGATTGTTCAATGGTAACTACTTTACCACTAGTATCATAAGCTTTATCACCATCAATACGTTTGACATTAGGATAAGCTTTATAAATTGCGTCGTGATCTAATGCCATAATTTATGTTTGTTGAGGATTAAGTTCTAATATACTAATTGAAGATATACCTGTACCTTGTAAATATGCATAGTCATCTCCTGTTGATGTTCTATTTAGGTAAACAGTATTAGAACCATTCTTACCGTTCCATATTCTAAAGTCATAGGTATGAGAACTTGTATCAGCAGGTGTATCTATAAATTGAAATGGCATTGAATCCATTGTATAAGACATACCTTCGTTATAACCAGATGCTGACATTCTCGCTAAGTTATCATCATCATCAGGGTGTTCCATACCTCTAGCAAATGCACTACCATCTTTATAAGCGATAACACCATGTCTTGCATTAGATGAAGTGTTTATCATTAAAGCAGCAGTAATTAATAATCTATTGCTAGTCGAAGCTGCGGTATAAGTTATTGATATAGCAGCTCCAGATACACCACCAGCCGCTATACTTGCTTCACTAAATATAGCTGTTTTATTAACATATTTCCAATCTACTACATTACCAGCTGTACTTGTTAAAGCAACTACACCAGCTGCATCTGGGAAGGTGATAACACGATCACTTCCACTCGCAGGAGCATCTATTGATGTGCTTCCTGATGAAGAACCGTTTAGTTTTAATGTCATGCTACTACCTCCATTAATGTAATAGTAGAAACCATTCTTGCAACATTAGTAGCATCGCTATCACTATCTGAACCTCTATTCATGTAAACACTTCCAGTATTATCTAAAGCTGAGACTCTAATTTTATAGGTTGTAGCTGATGTTGTATTAGGACTATCTAAATAATCCAATGCCAATGCTACAGGCATATAATTATCTTCATTTATATAAAAGCCTTGATGTGATCTTAATCTATCTCCAGCTGCATCTGCTCTTAAAAGAGGGTCACTTTCAGAACCTTTAAATATAGCAGCTGTCATTTTGGTTACTGCCTTATCCCAACTAAGACAAGGTTTAGCTTGGATTAATATTTTATTTGAATTAGTGGTAGGTGTAATAGTTGCTTCTAATCCTGTATCAGACCAAGCTAATGTAGAAAATGCACCGCCTACATCAGTTTTACTAGCAAAGATTACTTGAATAATTGCTCCATTACCTAAATCTTTGGCTTCTATGCCTTCGTCGGGCATTGATATACCCGAATTTCCTGTAATCGTTATTGGCATTATACTATTGTCCAGGTTTCTCCATCACCCACTGTTACTACAACAGCACTACCATCACCGTTTCCAGTAGCAGCAATTGTTATAGGTCCAGCAGACATGGCGTTATGATTATTTGTAACTGTATAATTATAATCTATTGTCTGTTCATTCTCCCAGAATATTTTATTAGTTCCTCCACCAACAGCTCCCGCAGCTACATCAGCCCATACAGGGTCATTAGCACCTATCTTAAGGAACTGACCATTTGTACCTTTTGCAAGCCTTTGATCAGCACTAGCTCCTCTATATATAATGTCTCCACGTGTTGTTGTAGGAGTATCAGAAGCATCTGCCCAAGTTAATTTATCTGAGCTATCTTTATATTGTAAGAACTGACCATCAGAAGCTGTATTACTAATATCTAATTTAACTTCTGCTATACTATCGTCTGCTAATTTACTTCCAGCAATATCTGCTGAAGCATCTACATCAGCATTAACGATTTCACCGTCTTTAATACCTATTGAATTAACACTTGTTAATGCCATCTTTTAAGATCCTCCAGATTGTTTTAGTGCTTTATGCCTAAGAGCAGTTTGATGTAAGCCGACAGCATTTCTAACTTCACCAACTGAGGCACCAGCTGTGATTGATTTAAAGTCATGTTCAAATCGTTTTGGTAAAGAAACCATCTGATGAGTATTTGGATCTTTTGTATCGAAACTCCCATCATTCAATTCTTCTTTTATACGAGACCAATGCTCTAATTCTCTAATTCGATGATGAGCATCAAGTTGCTGAGATTTAATAAGCCAATCTAATTGTTCTAAATCTATCTGTAATAACTCTTTTTCAAGAGCATCAGATTCATTTTCTATTTCCTTAGAAAGTTGTTTTCTTTTAACTTGATTACGTCGATATTCAAACTGAAGTAACATTAATTGCTCAAAGAAGACTGATTGTTCCCGAACTGATTGCCAGTATTTGGCAGCAGGGGTGGGATGCTTGCCATCATTTAAAACTGATAAGCGCATTTCAGTTTCAGTACGATATACTTGTCTTTTCTGCCAAGAATCATGACATTCTTGTAGTAATTGGTTATATACTTTCTGATCTTCTTTAGTAATTAAATCACTCATGATAATTGTGGGATGGATAAGCTTTCACCAGTTGCTTCGTTTTTGGTGATAGCTGAATTGTTAATTGTTGTTTGTGCTGTAGTTTTATCTACAACTCTTGCATTATTTAAAAGTAGTTGTAATTCTATCCAGCGTTGTCCGTCAAGAGAATCATCTACTTCCCAAACATTACCTGGATAACCTTTAACTAAAAAGTTACGTCCTCTGTTAATAAAACCTTTACCAGATGAAGCGCATACTATATATTTCATGAAAGTCCTCCATAACCTGATGTATTAACAGTTGTACTATAGTTAAATTCTGAAGTTGCATTTTGAGTACCACTACCTCCAGCTACCCAACCAGCACTGGTTAAACCACCTCCAGCCGTATTTGGGTGTGCTGTTGACATATTAGCAGCAGCCGTCCATGAAGTTCCATCATAAAGTGAACTACCATCAGTATCTGATGTTCCACCAGCTGCAAAAGCATCACTTTGAGTACCACCCATAGCATGAGTAGTATAAACTTGGTTCATATCATTACCAGTTGACCATGAGGTACCATCATATTCTTCGGTATCATCTTCAGCTGAACCATCATTACCACCAGCAGTTAATCCAACTGTTAGAGTACCGCAGCTTCCATGTTGTTGCTTGGTATTATTTAGATTTCCTCCAGACGACCATGAACTACCATCATATTCTTCTGTAACGTTAGTTTTTGTACCTCCAGGTGATCCACCACTTAGAACACCTGCGGTTTGTAACCCAAATGCACTTCCATAGTAGTGAGAACTATTACAATTTCCACCAGAGGACCAAGAACTACCGTCATATTCTATACTAGTTACAGCAGAATTACTATTCTGGTTTGCTTCTAAAGCAGCAGTTTGCGTACCGCACATGACATCTGATGTGGTAACAGCACCTGGTAAAGCACCACCACCACTCCATGAAGTACCGTCATATTCTTCAGTTCTTGTTGTAGAACCACCGCCTTGTTGAGAGTTACCACCAGACCAACCACCAGCTAGTAAGCCAGCAGTCTGTACTCCAGTACAGGCGTGTACATAACTTCCTGTACTCATGTTTCCTCCACTAGACCATGCTGTGGCAATATTACTACCGAAGTAGAAAGTACCATTGTTATACCAAATATCACCTTGTGCAGGACTTGATTCAACTGTTCCATCTAGGTTTAAAGTCTTGGTAGTAACAGTACTATTAACAGTCAGATTGCTCCCATCAAAAGTAAGGTTAGCCTCACCTGTAATAGCATTCGCACCTGTAACGGTTGTAACTTGATTATTAGTTGAACCAGTTAAAGCTGTTCCTGCTGAAACTGTTTGCCAAGAGCAAGTGCCATCACCATCTTCTCTTAAGAATTTAGAACCTCCAGATTCTCCAGTTGATTTAACTGTTGTACCTTCAGGTGCTACTACGAAATCTATATTTCCATCAGTATCATCATAACTAACTGTAATACCAGTTTCAGTACCATCAAGCATACCACCAACAATATCTTCTACTTGCTCAGTTGTTAGTGTACTAGCTGTTTGCCAAGAACATGTACCATCTCCATCTTCTCTAAGGAATTTAGAGCCTCCAGATTCTCCTGTAGATTTAATAGCTGTGCCTTCTGGTGTACCTGTATCATCAGCCCATTCCGGTGCAGTTGCACCAGAGTTCATCTTAAGAACTTTACCTGCTGTCCCTTTTGCTAAACGTGTCCAGCTATCAGTACCATTACCATAAATTAAATCACCTTGTACAATAGATATATCTGTCTTGCCTGCAGAAACTGAGTTATCAGCTGGTGTATTTACTGCTACTGCAGAACCACACTTAGTTACATATAAAGTAGATCCACTTGGAGGAGGATCGCAGAATCTAATACCATCGGCTCCATCTAAATGGAAACCTTCATTAGAACCACTCCATGAACCATCATTTGGTTTCTGTAGTACACCATTTAATACTACAAGTAATTGAGCAGCTTGTGTTATATTAGCATCATTAGTTGATTCAAATAAATCATATTGATCGTTAGAACCATTAAATGTAGGTCCAGAACCATTATGTGCTTGACCATTATCTTTAACACCTAATATCTTGAATTCACCTGTTGATGTAACTTCTCCCCATGAACCACCTGAATTATATACACCGTCATAGACGTACATCTTATTAGCAGACGTATCGAAGAATAAATCTCCATCATCATTAGATGAATCATCATCAGCTGTTTTAGTACCTATACGATATCTATTATTAAAGTCATTTATATCATCACTTAACTGTACAAAGTCTGACTCTTTTATCATTACCTGATGGTAATCATAGATCTGACCAGATCCAGTGGATTTAACCATTAGACCAGTACCAGCTCCTAAGACATAAGGATCAGCATTTCCACCAACTCCACCTCTTAATTCAGAAGGGAAGCCGTTAATTGTTACAGTAGAATTATCAAGTGTATCACCATTAGTAGATACACCACTAGAGTTAATAGATAATCCAGCAGCATCTGAAATACTAATTACAACACCAGTGCCTGGTTGAGTATTAGGGAAAGACTCATCATCTGCTACCACTTCAAAGCCACCAATAGGTGCTATCTGTGATGCAACATAATCAACAACAGCCCCTGAAGTTGGTATATGAGAATCACTATCTGATATAGTTGTCTGTTCGCAATCTAGCATACCGATTTCAACGGTATCAGAACCAATTGCAGATACACCAGCATTATTAATAGTTATATCACCAGATAGTACTACTTCAGCTGCTTTATTAGAACCATTACCAACTAGTATCTTTGAACTATCTAGGTTCTCTAGTTTAGTAAATTCAATAGCTGCAGATGCACTGATATTACCAGTAACAATAGTCCCATCATCTATCTTTGCTGATGTAACTGCATCATTTGCAATAGTTAATGAAGTAGCTCCAGTTACATCTCCTGTATGAGTTGCGTTTGTAACTTTAGCTGTGTTAGCAGATATAGCAGAAACAATAGAATTAGCTAATTTATCATTATCAACTGCATCATCTGCTATCATACCAGTTGCTACACTTCCTGTATCGCCTGTTGTTACTACTGTTCCTGTTACGTTAGGAAGAGTAATTGTACGATCAGCAGTAGGATCAGTAACCGTAAGTGTGGTTTCATACGCATCATCTGTTGCACCTTCATATACTATACTAGTTCCAATACCCATGGTCAGAGTACCTGTCATGGTGTCACCAGTACTAGACATCTTGGTGTCATCATACTCCAGTGCTTTACGAATTAACTGTTTCTGATTATTATTAAGATCTTCGGCTGTAATAGATGCACCAGGTGTAAATACCGCTCTGGCATAAGGAGCATCTGTACCTGTAAGATCTGTTTCTGGTCTTATTACTAAGCTGTTGCCACTACCTAAATCAGCTCCACCAACATGTACTGTTTTTGCTGTAGTGTCTACAGTGTATTCACGTGGTGAAGCTGACTCATTTATTGTAGAAGTTGTACGAGTTAACGCAACTCCATCTAATGTTACTACTACCTCTTTACCTGCAAATACATCGAAACTACCAGAGTAAGTATATGTATTTGCTTGTCCAGATACGTTTCCGTTACCTGCGACTGTTACTTTTGTATGTGCCATTTAGTTACTTTGGAAATTGATCTACTTGCTGTTGTGGGAAACTCAACTCTAAGATTTCAGACCTGTTATCCCTTGTCTTGGTGGTGTGTCCATCCTTTTCAGATTTCAAAGCCTGAACTCTAGCATAACCTGGGTGTTCTGGTTGATTAATTTTAGCCCAAGCTTTCGACCTAGCTTGTTCCATTAAATTATCTATAAGAGTATTATGAGGATATGTATTAGGATTCAAATCCCAATTAGCTGGATTTTTGCCATCTGCTTGCATTTTTCTCATAGAATTTTTAACATCAGATCTACCTGATAAATACGTTAAAGCTTCTTCTACATTCTTAAATTTCTTAAATCCAACAGTAACTGGTACTGTACCTATAGCATTTTGGAAGTGTGCTCTAACATGAGCATCCTTAACAAAGGAATAGCCACCGTACGCAAAGGTTGTTGATTTTAAATCATAATTACTATCTAATAGAAGTCTCCTACCAGGTGTATCATTTCTAATATCTAATGATACTGGAGATACAGCATTGAAAGATCTACCAATGATATTCCAGTTATTAATAGGTTTACCATTAAGTAAATCACTCTTCTCTGGGAGTTTACCTTCACCAGCTAAGAATTCAGAAGCTTGGTTTCTATTTCTTATAGAAGTCCACATATCAGAATTCAGTTCTTTCATGTGTGGATTAACCCATTTACCAAACTCATTCCTCATACCTGCTAAAGGTATACTATTATTCATTATATTAGCTGCACCTTTTTCTAATGCACCAGGCTTCATTTGTGCAATTTGCATCATCTGATCTAAACCAGACATATATGTTTTACCTGTTAAACCTCTACCTATAACAAATGCAGCAGCTTGTAAACGTTTCTCAGCCCACTCACTACCCATGAGTTCCATGTTATCACCTATATCAGCAATAGCAGAAAAGATAACATTATAAGGTTCTAAGGTTCTATAATCAAATCCAACATCTCCTATATAGAAATGGTTTGGTTTCCATCCAGCATTAATCCATTGTTGTTTGAGTTGTCTATCAGCAGGACCATTACCAGTTAACTGTCCAGCCATATACATACCTGCAAAGGTTGTAACTGTAGCTGCACCAACTGCCTGTCTACCTGCAAATAGGTTTCTAGCATTAGCTAAATCATTAGCGTTTTCTATGCCATACTTAGATAATTGTGTGAAGTCAGTACCTTTATGACGTAAAATATCTAAAGATTCTTTATGTAAAGCACCTAATAATGGTGTATTTTTATAACTAAAATTCAATCCATTGATACCAGTTCTAGCAAATAGATAGAATGGTTTCATTAATGGCAATGAATTGAATACATCATCTAACTTAGCTGCTGTACCTTTTAATGGAGAAGTTAATGTTACTTCTTCAAATTGTTTTGCAAACCAAGAATCTTTACCTATATCTATATTTCCATTGCCATCTAATAAACGTTTGAAATGAATATCTTCAGCTTGTTTTAATAGTTCAGGTGTAATCTTTGTATGATTCTCTCCAGCAGCTTCTAAGACTTCACGCATAGCTAGTTCTTTAGATCTTGTTCTAGCCATTAACCACATATATGTATCATCAACAGCAGCTAAAGCTCTTGGCGACCATCCAAAGAGTTTATTATTAACTAATTGTCTAGTAATATTATGACCATAATAAGCTGCTTTTTCACCTGGAGTACCTCTTAATTCAACCCATCTACCTTCAGCTTCAAATAACTGATCCCCTTTACTTACAGTAGATCCATCAGAAAATCTAGTTTTGATATCAGCAATATTTGCATCAAATTTAGAATTCCATGACTTCTGGAATATTTTATATGCTTCAGGGATCTGTCCAAAATATGCTTGTAACTTAGCTACAGAAGCTTTTCTACTAGCTATATCACCTGTAAATGGAGCTCTTATCATAGCACCAAAGGCTTCATTAATAGCATTAGCGTATGTATTAACTGTAGTACCTAGCATAGCTCTCAGTGGAGTTTTAGGTCCACTTAATATACTTTGAACCATGACTTGCTGTAGATCAGATATCAATGCACCTGTTTTAACCTTACCACCGAACTCACCACCTACAAGTTTTTGATGCATAAAAGCATCTAAATCTTTTAAGTTATGAACTTCATCAGATGCTTTAACTACATCTAATAAAGCTTTTGCAAATTCATTATCAGGTTGCTCCATCATCATGTTCAACATTGATTGAACACTACGTTTAGTTTGATTATGAGATTCTGAAGACGCCTTACCTACTTGAGCTGCAAGATCAATAAGTTGTTCTTGAGATAATTTACCATCTCCTGCTCTCATCATTTGACGAGCAAGATCCCAAGTATGTTGAGTCTTCTTAACTTGACCTAAGCCTACAACAAGATTATCAGCTATTTTTCTCATTGGGCCGTCAATAGCAAAGATGTCCGTATGGTCAATTAGCTCACCTGCAGCCATAGCAGAGTCTCTTAATTGAAGTAAGAGAGATTCATTTACAGCATCTTGTACTTCTATATTCTTTACAGCCCACTTTTCAAAGTCTGTTGCCTTAGAAAAATCTTTTACATCTAAAGGTTGATCTAATATAGTTTTACCCCAGAATGCGTCTGGACTTAAACTAGCAGCATCTCTACCCATTACTTCTCTAATACCTAGTTCTGCACTTTCAGATACAGCTCTTCTAGTTCTATTGAGAGGGTTAAGTTTACTTATTTGTTGTTTCCAAACACTATCATTCATCAATTCGTCTCTGAATAAATCAAGTTGTTTATCAGGAACGCCTCGTTTAACAGCATTTGCTAAATCAACTTGACTAAATAGTGAATCTGTACTGCCTTTCTTACCAAGGCCAATAGTGTTTCTTATCTCGTCTAAATCATTAACAGCTTGTCGTATACCAGATCTAGCTTTTTCTAATCCTTGGCCCCACATTTTCCGACCATTCTTATATATACCAAAACCTGATCGTACTATACCATCTTCAGCATCAAGAGAACTATTGAAAGCATTTCTAGCACCTTCATAGGCTTTACCCATTTGTACTCTACCAGCTTCAGTCCAGTCTGTTAATTTCTGTTGCTGTTTTCCAACCCAATAAGCTTGGTCAGCTAAAGGAGCTTCTAAACTATTAGATATATTTTTCATACTAACACCCATAGCTTCTCTCTGTTTTCCAGCATATTTAACACTATTTTTAGCTAGAGCTGTAAAAGCTTCTGGAGCTGCTTTAGTTGCAATATGTCCTACACCAGAGAAAAATCCCATACCTGCCACACCACCAGCTATTTCAGTTACCACGAAATCAGCTTGTTTAGCTAAAGGTGAATCCATACCTTGTGCTATTTGAGGTGCAAATACTGCAGTCTCAGGATACATATCAGCTAGTCCTAATAGTACACCGTCTTCACGCATATGTCCCCAACCATCGGCTTGGAGGTCAGCAAATGTAGCTGCTGGTAAAGTTTCTGCGACTGTTATCTTACCTATTTGTCCTACAGCATGTTTGATTCCTGTACCTTTTTTCCAAGTAATTGGATTCATTACAGCAGTTTTAACAGCTGCAGATTTAGCACCTAATGCAGGGGCAATAGCTCCACCAGTAGCTGCAACAGCTTTAAGTTTAAGCCAAGTAAAGAAACCAGTTGTAGGCCAGTAACCTATATGTCCTGCTGCACCTGAACCAGCTAGTCTTTTAATTTCATTATTTATACCAAATTCTAATGACTGAGGATTCTTATATTGTGTTAATTCATCATCCCAAGTAGTGTTTGATAATGGATTCTCTCCATTTATAGCTTGACCTACACTACCCCAGAATCCTAATTCTTGTTGTCCAGCATTAAATATACCACCACTTATATTCTGTCTCCAATCTTCTCCTGTATCTACTTGGTCTTGTGGGGCAAATAAATGTTGTCTTCTAAGGTTAATATACCTTGCCATGTTTTGACCAGGCCCAGCTTGCTGCCATAAAGCTCTAGCTCTAGTTCCAAGATCTCCAGTTTCAAGACCTTTAATCCATTCTTGAGTTAGTTCAGCATCTGTTTCTGGATTTAACCTACCAAGTTCTGCATCCCATTCCTCCATGTGTGTGGTATCATGGAAATCATCATAAGTAATTTCTCCATCACCGTTTGTATCATGTACAGCACTGAGATGAGGACTATTACGAATCATATTGAAAGCTTTTATTTGAGATTGTAGATTTAATCCATCTTCAAATAATTCCTTTAAAGCACCTTCCTCTTCATCATTTCTAATAATACTAGCTTTGAAATAGTTTGCTACCTTTCTACCATGTTCACCTTGGAAGATATAGTTACCATCATAATCTTGATATGAATCTAAATTCATAGAGCCGTCTTCATTTACTTCATAATGAAGTTCAACTGGTTCTACTACTTCAGGCTCTACTACTTCAGGTTCTGCTTGTGCTTCAGGTTGAACTTCACCTTCTCCAGTTGTAGGAGTAGTAGGTTGTTCACCTTGAGCTTCTTGTTCTGCTTCTATCTCAGCAGGTGTTCTCCAATCTTCTTCTGGATACGCCTGTTCAATCGCTTCTACATGATCATCATATCCTTCTATATTTAGGGTAGTATCAGCTGTAGGTACTGCGTCAGGTTGTAAGTTTAATACATCCATTATACACCCCCTAATTGTAAGGGTGAATCCCATACGGATACAACTGTCTTACCATATAGCTCACCTTCTTTTAATTGATTCATACCATATAAATAAGAATTTGCTGATGGATAATTAAATGCTTGGTTTGCACTCTTTGTTAAACCAACTAAATTATTAGGATCGTCAAGCTTCTCCCCTTTACCATTCTCACCTGACAATAAGTCTACTGCTGCAGGGCGTTCTTCTTCCCATAATCCAGGGTGTCCTGTAGCTTTTAATTGTTTATCTAATAAACCCATCCAGTTATCATCTCTACCACGTGCTAAACCTTTGTAGTATTGTATAGCACCTTTATCCATCCTTACACCTTTTCTAGCCCCATATTTATCAATATTATTCTTTACAGAAGTTAATTGACGATGACCATAATCACCACCTATAGTACCATTGAAAATTATATCAGGATCATCTAGCATCTCACGTTTACCACTAGCAACTCTAGCTACTCTAAGGTGTCCAGCTTTCATTGTTTTTTCAATTGCCTGGCCTTCTATCACATACTTACTTTTTTCACCATATTTTTCAATCTCAGTAAGTACACCCATTGAATCAGGAATAACTTCACCTGTTTCTTTATCTTTAACTTGATCTGCATGTAAAGCTAATCTACTAGCTTCTGCTGAACTATAATTCATAGCAATATAACGATTATACTTTTCAGCATAATCAACCTTAGCATTAGACATAGCTTCTACATAGGCAGGGCTCTTCTCATTGGCTTTGATACCCATATTAGTAAATGCGGTATCGAGATAAGATTTAATCTTAGCTTCAGAATCATGTGCTTTGATAGCTTTCTCTTGCATTTTAGTAGCTTTTTCTCTAAACTCTAAAGCTGCTAGAGGGTGAAATGAATCTAATTGGTCATGAGATATAAAACCATCATTGCTAGCCATTAAAGCTTCAATTTGTTGTTTATCTTCTCTCTCATCTCTCATACTAGCAGTTTCATATTTCTCTACATCAGAAGGTATAGGTAATCCTAAATCACCAAACTGTCTTTTATACCAATTGACTCGTGCTGTAGATAAAGTACCTTCTCGAGCTTCTTTGATAAAGTCATTTTCTAGTTTAGTACCAGCAGCTTTAAGTTCTTTTTGTTCATTATTTATCTTTTTAATAGTACCTTCTTTTATCGCAAGCTTCATTTTTCTGAATCTTTGTGGCCATTGTTGACCAAAAGTAGTACCTCTTTTAGCACCTAATTTATCAGCTAAAGAATCAGGCATAGGTAGTGCTGCATATTTATCTGCTACTGCAGTGCTATCTAAGTTAACACCTTCTTGTGTAAGTTGACTAAATACAGTATCTAAGCCCCCAGTATTACCTAATATATTACCGCTTTTATCAATAGTATTAGAAGTTATTAAAAGATACCTTGCTAAATCATCACCATTTTTTTCAGAATTTTGCCATTCAACATAAGCTTTACCTCTAGTATTTTGAGAAGCATCTATATTATATCGTGTCCTATATTTGGACATCAAGTTATCTTGAGCTTTCTGAGCTGCTTCATCAGTACCAGCAAGTGCTAGCATTTCAGGTGAGAATCTATCAACTTGTGCTGCTTTTCTTATATCATCAGATAGTACTTGTATAGCAGCTTCTTTAAATGGTAATCCTTGTATATTATTCTCATGAATCTCTTTAGGTGTAAAAGTTACCCCTGCAATTGTTATAGCTTTCTCGCTATTCTGCATAGCATGGGATAGCTTATCAGGAAATGACTCATTAAAAGCACGTAACTTTTCTTTTGCATATCCTACCTGTTGCCAAGGTGATAAATTAGCTATACGATCTGCATCTGGATAAGCAGTAGGTCCGCTTGCTCTAAGCATTTCTGCTTTGATTTCTTGGTATGCAGTATCTTGAGCTTTTACTGAATCAAATTCATCAAGTAATGCTTGTTGACCTCTGGCTGCATCAATCTCTGCAAGTTTAGCAGCATGAGCAGTAAGAGTTTTAGCTTTATCAAGCCGAGCTTTCTTAGCTTCTACTACACCTTGTGCAGTTTTTTCTTTGATATCTTTTACTTTCCAGTTATGAAGAGATTCAGAGAAACTAGATAAAGAAGTAGCTACTTGTTCAGCATGTCTCCGAGCTGAGTCGGAATCCATCTTTGCTCTATCTAGATTAAACTCTTGCTTTTGAGCACTTAAACGTCTGGAACTTTCCTTCAGACGTGATATGTTTTCGTTATATGATGACATGATTAAGTACCCTGACTGAGTATGCTGCTATCTAAAGACCAGCCAACATTTGTGTTGGGTAAAGATTTATTCAATTGAGATCCAAGATCAAAATTCATTGCATCATTGTAAGAACCTGACATTAAAAGGCTAGGTGCATTAGGGCTCCAAGAACTAACTCCACTTCCACCTGAATACCAAGAAGATTGTCCTGGGGCATCAGCAGACCAATTATTTTCTGTGACCTCACCTGGGCCACTTCCGATACTCGGAGCTTTAAGATCCTGTGCTCGTGCAAAACCACCTACAGCAGAAGTTGCTAATCCTAGAATTAAACCTGCTTTACTTGGTCCTGCTTCCAGTTCAGGTGCCATTGGAGTTCTACCATGTATTGGAGAGAAACGTATCTTCTCAAATAATTTAACTGAATCCCATTGAGCTCTCTGTCTATCAGCATCTTTACCTACTGCTGTTTCTTCTTTAGCCATCATCATACTATGCAAGACTTGAGATTTATACTGACCTAACTTCTTAGCACTCTTGCCAGCTAATCTAGCTGCAGTAGCACCTGTCTGTGTACCAGCATAATCATTCTCATACATTTCTACAATAGCATTTTCAATCTTCTGATCACCTTCTGCAAATAGTTTATCTAATTGCTGATCACGTTCTGTCCATTGATTAACCATTGCAGCATAAACTTGATCTTGCTCAACATCTTGAACTTGTACATCGTTCTTCCATTTAGCATTATCAAGTAATACCTCTCTATCGTATTGTCTATTCTGTTCATCAAAATTCCTTAACTTAGCTCTGTTACGGCTTTTAACACCTGCAGCAGCTGCGTTATGTTGTTGTACCTGTCCGGCCATTTTCAGACCTGTTGACAGCATGGTTACTGGTTCGCACACGGCAAAATTCTATAAAGGTTAATTTGTTAGGACCATGTTCAAGTTCCCGTAAGAACTTAAATCCTAGAAACTTTAGAAGTTTTAGATGAGCGGTGTTCCGTTTATCTACAATGTTCCAAAGGAGTTTCTCTTCTCTACTTTCTATAAATCGTTTGGCTTCACGGGCAAAGGTTAAAGGAAATTCATGTATAGCTGGGGTGCATAGCATCCAAACTTTACCTCCTTCATTAACACCTGCCATTCCGGCAGTCTTGCCGTTAGGCACTTCGAACCAAACGGTATCTCCATTAAAAGCAGCGAAAGGAAGATAGAAAAGTGGATAATGACCGTGGCCTTCATACACTTCTCTGTAATCATCCTCTCGAAGATTAGAAGCTACATCAATAGCAGCCTCCATTGTAATTGGGTGAATGTAATTAGACACGTTGATAGTATCTGGGTGAGTAATCTCCTTCCCAATTCATTGAATGAATAGTAGCTGGAGATGGGTGATTAGATTTTATAAATACGGTTAAGTTTTCGTTCCTATCATAAACAGGTATAGTATGTGTATAACTGTCTGCGATAGTAGCTCTACTTGCTAATACATTATCCCATTCTAACGATTCTACAGTATAGGTATAATCATCTCTACCTCTTCTCTTTAAGGTTACATCTATAACACCTACATCTCCAAAGTCAAAATTCATCCTATGGATAACTAAGGATCCACGAGTTTCAGATCGTACCTTTTCACCTTCTTGCCTGGTTATATAAACCTTAGGAAGTTCCACTTCAAACTCATACTCATAACCAATAATCAGGTCTGTATTAACAGCAACTCCGTCTTTAGTAGAGGTCTTCCAGTTACCAGGAAGAGTGACAGTAGGTACTTCAAGTGTATGAGTACCTGCACCTTGACTGGTTAGATTGATAGATGTACCTGCAATAGCATTAGCTCTAGTTGTTGCAAGTTTTACAGTATTATCATCTACTTTAATAACATAATAAACAGTGTTGTCTGTAAGGCCAGCGACTGCTGATGAACCTTCTTGATACGTTACTGGATTACCTGTTAATAGAGTATGACTTGCTATTGTAATAGTCTCTGCACTAGTATCTACAGCAGAAGCTGCAAATGTTTTATCAAGATGTATTGTTGGTATATCATAACTCTTACCTGCAGCATCACTATCTGTTATACAATAAGCTGTAAGAGTCTTATTACTATAAAAACCTGTACCTAATGTAAAGGTAGATATATCTTCTTGAGAATCATATGTGATATTTCCTGTAACAATCTTCTTTTTGGTATCTAAATGTACTCTATTTTCCTCAGGATATGTACCAATAGCCAGTGTATCTGGATCAAATTTTATGTCAAATCTTTCGAGGGTATATGTGCTACCTGTGTTAAGTACGACATAATATTTATCATCTAGTATAGTATGGAATACTACATTGTTAGGCATTGTCCATTTAAACCAAGCAGACTGAGCTCGTCGATCACCAGCTTCAAACCACTTATATCCCCAGACCTCATTTGTAGCAGTATGTAAGGTACTATCTGTAGCGAATAAAAGTAAATCATTCTCAGTAGATACTGAAATCAGCGTAAGATTTTGTGGAAAAATTTTTCCGATAATTTTACTTTGCTCCAGAATAGTAGGTGGTTCTCTAGTAGAAGCATTAGCCAGTTCATAGAACCTAGCATCTCTTGCTGTACTATTTAAGAATCCTACGGTAGTACCTAACGATACAGCAGTAGTATCTGGATTAAAAGCATACGAGGCTAGATAAGTTATCTTAGCTGTTTCAGGTGTTAATAGTGCTTCAGCTCCTGAACTTAATAGGAACTGTTCACTAGCACTAAAAACAATTAAACCAGTGTTTGTTTCAACAGCATCAAATAATTTAGTTGGATAGGTAGAACTTGATTGTAGATCAATAGGGTCTGCATTGGATATAGCCATAGCAGTCTTGACCCAAAAATTCTCATACTCATTAACTCTAGATAAAATTACATTTTCTGTACTTAGTAACCCTATTCGGTTCCTAAAGAAGAACATACGTTGTATAGGGTTACCTACAAAGGTAGGTTCAGGATTGGTTATATCATCACCAACATCACGTTTACCCCAATCTGGATAATCAAATTGAAAGAATCCATTAGCGTACTCTGTGTTTCCTACTCCACCATTGATAGTAGGATGCTCCCCAGGCGTGGCTCTAGTGAGCTTCAGAGGCATCGTATCGTTATCGAAGGTAGTTGTTATCCCAGGGGCTGCTACCTCCTCCCACACGCCCTCTCCGAAGCGAGCTGGGTGTATTGTAACAGTATCATCAGGGTTAGCATCAATCGTGCCAGATGCTGAATCTGTAACAGTAAAGGTTGTTGAGCTAGGTGTAGCTGTGATAGTATAGAAACCATCTGTAGCTGCTCCACTGGTAAAGTCCAATATAACATCACTGCCATTTGCTAAGCCATGAGCTTCAGCAGTTGTAACTGTTACAGTTGAACCAGACCTAGTATATGTACCTTGCTGCACAGTATCAGCTGCTAACCCTTCGGCTTGGAAACGGAGATAATAATCATCCATATCATCACCACTATTCACTATTCGAACAGTATATCCATGACGGCATACACGTGGTAAGTCCGCTATATTATTAGCTTCAGTCGTAGTAACAGTCATCAACTGTTTCTCAGGTGACGTTACGCCAAACGGTGTAGCACGATATAAAAATATACCATTACCAACAACTTTACAAGTAAGACCTGTACCACTTATACCATCTAATGTTGCTTTAATATCTCCAACTATTCCAGCTGCTGATACGTGCTCTTCAGAGTTAGAAGATGTAGGAGCAGGTCTAACCATAGCTATATTAGCTCTGGAAGTTATCGACACATGTTCTTTAACTGTGATTGTTGTTGTTAATCCCTTTGAAGATGTATGTGTATGAGTATCATCTGTCTGCCAACCTTCTCCACCGAATTGTAACTTTACATAGGAGTTATATGCATCATGATAGTTATCAGCATCTGAGTCATCTGTAGGTTGAGGTGTACAGCGTGTATCTATTTCATATCTAAGGTTTGTTCTGCCACGTGGTATAGTACAATTACCTGAAGTGCTGCCAGAGTCTCCGTGTGTTACTGTAAATGTATTAGCGTCAGCTGTAGTTAATATTTCGAAAATACCATCAGCTGCGGCTCCACTAGTGAAATCTAAAGTTACGGATTCACCAACACTATATCCATGATTAGTAATTGAGGCTGTAACAGTAGTTCCTGTTCTAGAATAAGTACCAGTTAACGCAGTAGTGAGAGGAGGTGAAGTTGATCCTATCCCTCTAGCTGAACTGACAGTTACATACTCTCTACCCATACCAGTGCAATCACCATTACCTAGATTATTACCATCTGAAGTAGTACCATTTAATTTAACTACCTCATCTACTACTATACTTGTAGCACGTGTATGTGAAAACTCTGTATTATCGTCAGGGCTATAAATATCTAATGCATATTGCTTACCATATGATATGGTATCAAGAGAAACAAATGCTTCATTCAATTGTGCGGGTGACTTGTCTTTATCAGATTGTAAGATTGCTGTATTCTTCTTTCTGTTAACAAAGAAAGTAGTTTCATTGATAGTGTTAACCTGTATATCAGAAGACTTCTCATCAGACTCAGCTGAATTATCTAAGTAAGTAGCTTTATTTGTACCAGGAACTTTAGCATAATCTACAGGTATTTCAACACCATCACTACATCTCCATATTTTTACTACACCATCATTAGCAACTTGACCGATATACTGTAGATCATCAGTTGTATAAATATGAAACCATTTAGAATGGGCTGCAGTAGAAGGTGTTATAGTATTTACTAAGTGGCTACCAGGACGTTTGGTTAATTGTTTTACAACATCAGGTACACCATTAACCAGATTCACTACTTGTCCTGGTAACTTTTTTTCATCTGGTTGTGTTGACATACCTAACACGTAGCTAGGTATTTTCTGTGTAACACTTGACATTATCTTCTCAGTGATTGATAAGGTTTATAAGATTGATAAGCAGATTCATCTGGCCATCCGAAGAAGGAGTGATCACCTTGATTGCACTCATACTCCATACAAGAAGCTCTAGCTTGACCTTCATAGGTCTGTAACATTTGTTGTAGTTGTTGGTTCGATACTAACTGTACAGCTGCTCTTCCACATGCTTTGTATACTATATATCTTTGGAAGACTGTGGGTATGTCTTCAAAAAGAAGTAGTCTTACTTTGTTTACATAGAAGTAATCATCATCTGGATATTCAAATGTATGATTTACTCTATCATATAGTTTCCAAATACTATCAGTAGGATCTTTTCTTCTAACAAAGTCACGAGTCTTATCCCATGCATCTTCATTATCTATACGGATAACATCAGATCCAATGATGATTTTATTATCTGTAGGACTTACAGTTTCTTTTATATGATACTCTATATTAAATGTCCAGCCTTCACTCTGTACGTCTTGATTACATTCTTTTAATATATTATATATAAATGATATCTCAGGGTTAGCGAAATCTAATCCACCAATAGGAGATTGACCTATGCTACCCAGGATCGCATTGACTGCGGATAGTTCGGTATCGATATCAACGGTTGTGGTAGTCATAGGTATAAATATTTGTAAATAAAAAAAGGGGAGTACGGAGACCCCCCTATGAATTGATTAGGTAACGTTGCATTCAACGCCTGGGTATGCTAATCTCAGGTTTTTAGTTACTGAGTATATAGCATTAGACGAACGAATATCTGTACCGTCACCATTTGTACGGGATACACTTTCACGAGTTGCATCAGTTGTGCAGACTCCGTTGTTTCCCTTAGCTACAGAAACGGCCATAGTTATAAATGATTAATTAGCAAGCACCATATTTCTGGGCACTCAGTCCATCGGCTAGGACTGTACGGCCATACTCTAATGGTGTTGGCATGTTTGTTGTTACTGAACGAGCAGTACCCATACCTGTGGTATGAGTCTGCTTCTTACATTTGCCAGGTGCAACTGACATAATATACCTCCTTATGTATTAAGAAGTTCGATAGCACCTGCAGGATTAAGTGTACCTGCTCCCATTGCAAGGCGTCCAACAAGTACATCACCCTGATAAAGGACTGATACGTCCCCTCCGGTTACTTGTACTTGAGGGCCAATGGCCTCTACAATTCCAGCTACATCACGCTGATAGATAAGTCCGCAGTGGTTAGAGAAGTCACCATTGTAGGTGTTGTTCTCACCAGATACTGGGTTAACTGTACCAGCAAGGAAAGGTAGGTTGTTAGAACGCTTGATAGAGATACCAGCTATTTCAACTAGTCCCTCACCTGATGTCAAGTTACCCTGGTTATTACCATAGTCCCTGTTAAGGATGTTGGAAGATACCTGAGATACTAGAGCATAGTATTGGCGAGGAGATAGTACAGCAGTACGTCCAGTCTTAGGAAGATTCTTTTCATCTAGCACACTTGCTGCTTCGAAGAAGGCATCCACTAGAGCCTGAGCGTCATACTCTTTACCGGATCCTAATCTGATCTGAGTACCACCTGGTTCTGGTCCTGGTGCTGCAGTGATAGGATGAGCTTCCCTTGCAGCTAGTGCAATTGTACGGAAGACTTTCTTATCATATGCTTCAGCCAGAGCGTGACCGATCTTAGCGGAGATCTCTGATCTTAGGGAGTAATGTGCAAGTGTTTCATCTAAATCATATACGAAAGCACTAGAGATAAGAAGGTCATCGCACTGGATGGTCTTCTCAGCTACTGGTGGATCGCCTGATCCGAGGATTGGTTCACCAGGTGTATGGTAAGCCGCTTGCATTCTACCTGTGAAGATGAATTGTAATGACTTTCCATTCTTCAAGGTACGTCTTTGCACGGTGTCACGTGCTATGGTTGCTGACTCATAAGCTTTAAATAGCTCACCTGAGAACAGCTTCAAATAGGTCGCATACTTGGTATCATACAACTGAGAGCCAGCGGTATTAGAGACCGCTTTATTCAGAGCACCGAGTACCGACTGTGTGGCATTAGCCATTGTTAGTACGAGAGTAGTATAGTTTACAGACTCTCAACGTTGAGAAAATTTTTTTCGAATATATGTTGTGGTCTATCCCACCGTCTAGACAGCTTAAGGGTATCCGCGTACGGGCCAAAAGCCAAAGCGAGCTATCGGAATCGAACCGATGAACCTAGCTTGGAAGGCTAGAGTTTTACCGCTAAACTAAGCTCGCGAAAGGAGGGGTGAATCCTCCAATCCAAAGTTATTTAGAAGATCATATACTGTAGATATGAACCTGCTTTTAGAACTAGGTCAGCAGCATTGTTTGTATTCTGTGCTATTTCGAATGCAACATCACCACGTGTACCTGCGTTAACATACACAAAGTCTTGCTTAAGTGTTATAAGACCATCTGAAGATCCTGTGATTGTATCTTCAGGGAAGCCAGTAGCACTGCCATCAGTTGTGTTAGCAAATCCATCTGTAACTGCGTCTGTACCTTCAGCAGCAGGTAGAGCTGATACTCCAAACGTACCATAGAATTTAGACCCAGTAGCTGCAGTTGGTACTGTAGTTTTCCATTTTAGATCGCAATCTGCGTCCGCAATGATAAGTGCTACAACTCTAACAATAGCTCTTTCGTATTTACCTAAAGCAAATTTTAAAGGTTGACGATAGGTCGCACCGTTAGTACCTCCATCTGGCAGGTTACCACCTGTATCAGCACTATCGATAATATAATCGTTAGCAATGAATTTTTTAGTAAATTCGTTGGTTACGTGAGATACAATTCCTGCATCTGAATTGGAAATAAAAGACATAATAGATTATTAAGAAATGTGCTCTCCGCAGTTCCGCTACGGAGACTTAATAGTTTTGCGTGGTCTCGCACGGTACTTCATTACGATGATAATTTACATGTAATGTTTCTACCATAATGAAAAAGATTAGGAGTCCGAAGACCCCTAACCATAGTTCATTAAATTTAGAACTTGTACTTGGCACCTATTTTAGTACCATATGCATTGTCAGCACCTTCTACTTGTGCAAAAGATACTTCTCCATACACATCAAATTTCTCTGTTGCTGCTACGGAACCTCCGAGCTTACCAGATAAAACTGATGTACTATCTACACCATCGGCTGCGACAATAGAAGGACCGCCTTGAATGTAGTATCCAAGTGAACCTGCTTTGCCTTCCCAACCTACGTGAAGATCAGTAGTTGCAGAAGTATAATCTGTACCTGTATAAGATGCGTTTGACTCGGCATTAACATAGACGCCAGCCATTGCAGGAGTCGAAGCAAATGAGATTGTAGCTAGGGCTAGTGCAATTGATTTCATTAAATTTACTTGTTGTTTTTAGTGTACTTTACACCACGATAGATAAGAGTCATTGAGATCTCCACTATCACAGCCCCGTTCCATGCTGTGAATTCATGCGTCCAATTAAGGATGAACGGACGTGGTGTTTACCCTATTGAAGGGGTTTCTGCCGCTAAGTCTAGCGGGAAATTATGTGCATTTCTTTCGTGCATTACTTCCATCCCAAGGTTAGCACGGTTAAGTACGTCTGCCCATGTAGGGATAACCTTACCACTGGAATCAACAATGGATTGATTGAAGTTAAATCCATTTAAGTTGAATGCCATTGTACTAACTCCCATGGAGGTAAGCCATATGCAAACCACGGGCCAAGTAGCCAAAAAGAAATGTAAAGCACGAGAATTATTAAAGCTCGCATATTGAAAAATTAACCTACCGAAGTAGCCATGAGCTGCAACGATGTTATATGTTTCTTCTTCCTGGCCAAATTTATAACCATAATTCTGTGACTCGTTATCAGTTGTCTCACGAATGAGTGAGGAAGTAACGAGACTTCCATGCATAGCAGCGAATAAAGCTCCACCGAATACCCCTGCAACACCGAGCATGTGGAAAGGATGCATGAGGATATTATGTTCCGCTTGAAACACAAACATGAAATTGAAAGTGCCTGAAATACCAAGAGGCATACCATCAGAGAAACTCCCTTGCCCGAATGGGTAAACGAGGAACACTGAATAAGCAGCTGCCACTGGAGCAGAATAAGCTATTGGAATCCACGGTCGAGCTCCTAGTCTATAACTAAGTTCCCATTGTCGTCCCATGTATGCTGCGATACCGATGAGAAAGTGGAATACAATAAGTTGATATGGTCCTCCGTTATATAGCCATTCGTCGAGGGTTGCAGCTTCCCAGATTGGGTAGAAGTGAAGACCGATTGCGTTAGATGACGGGACGATTGCCCCTGAGATGATGTTGTTTCCATAGAGTAGAGATCCGGCTACGGGTTCCCGTATGCCATCAATGTCAACTGGAGGAGCCGCAATAAACGCAATGATGAATGCTGTTGTTGCTGTTAGTAGTGCAGGGATCATAAGGACACCGAACCAACCAACGTAAAGTCGGTTGTCGGTACTTGTTGTCCAGTCACAAAAACGCTCCCAGTTGTTAGTTGGTTTTGTTAATGTTACTGTTGCCATTTAAAAAATGCCAGGTATAAGTTGTCCAGTTATTATGTATGAACCAAGAGCGGCAACGAAACCAAGCATAGCTAGTTGTCCGTTTACACGTTCAGCGTTATCGAAATAGTTAACATCAAGAACCTGGACTTGTGGTTCTGTTGCAAATCTATTTTGGCGTCCGCCCTGTTCAGTTGTAGTTGTCATTAATAAAAAGAGTAAGAGTGCGTTTGGGCAGGGACGATCTTTCGGGCTGCCGCTAGTTCAAACTCTGAATAGCTTTTTCTTTTTCCCTTCGTTGCCTATCTAATCTTTGCATTAAAGATTCTTTCTTCTTAGGCTTCTTCTTTTTCTTTTCCTGATCTAAATAGTCAGGACCATGAGTGTAGTGCGAAGGCATAGGTCAGCTCCTATGATGCTACTTGTTCCACACCGCTTGGACTAAGCTCTGCGTTATGTGTTGCGTTGTTAACTGTATCATTGATACCAGTTCTAAACCATCTATCACCTGATTTGTTAACATAATATTTCACGTGCTTAATTGCACTGTCCCTAGCATGAAATGCTTTAGGGTCATAAGCCATTGGCATAATTTTTTTCTCCTAAAATTGTACGTTAGACCGTTCTAATTTATCATAAAGATCCTGACGGTAAGCAGGGTCTCTATCATATCTAGGGTCATTCATGGCAGATACTAATTCAGCTTGGCTGCGGAAAGCTGATTCAGCTCTAGCCGCTTTGCCTGTTAGCATTCTACCTTCATACCCTTCTTGGTTTTCATACTCTGCTCTTAAACCTGCCACTGCAATTTGAATTGATGTTGCATTACCTTTATCTATTATATCATTAAAGGCATTCATTTTAGAATCAGGTAAATTCTCAGCTGCCCAACTTGCGAGTCGTTGATACTCTGCTTCACCACCTGCTGAATTATATACTTGATTCATTTCAGCATCAGTTAAATCTGCAGAAGATTCATTACCTAGATCAGGATTGTTCTCTCTGATAGCCATGTATGCTTCTACAAGATCTGAGCTGGACATCTCAGTAAACTTTTGCATAGTTTCCTGTGATAGCTGTCCTTCATTCTCATGGTATTCTTGTGTTGCTTCATTGATTAAGTCAACACCAGCTACAACTGATTCATCATACTCATCTTCATCTAGAGTAGTATCTTCAACCTCATCATCGTCATCAGGAGCTCCTAATTTTTTCTGAAGTTCAAGGTAAGCATTCTCTAGCTCTTCTGCATTTTCAAATTTACCAGCATATAATTCAGATTCTTCTTGCCCTAATTTATCAGCAACTTCCAAAGAGTTCTGTTCATCTTCTGAAAACTCAGGTGCATCAGGATCTGATGGATCATAATTAAGTGTTTCCGTCATCTTTAACTCCTTGGATGGTGGTTACTTTTAGGTTGCCAAGACCAACTGTCTCTACATAGTTAGGGTCTACACCAATTGATGGTTTGCCTACTATAGGAGTTGGTTTGGCTATGTCATTCTCCGCGAATAGTGGTTCAGGTTTGCTCACTTTAGGCAGGGGTTTCTTACGCACCTTCGTCGGGCGACTGGCCTTCGCTTTGGTCATTTTGTAATTGATCGTATCCGTCTTTAATCATCTGGTTCATACCAGGGTTTTTACTTGGGTCCATCATTGGAGTACCTGCTAGTTGACCAGCTTGTTTAAGCAATTCAGCTTGTTGCATTTCTTGCTGCTGAGCTTGCTTCTCTTGAGCCATAGTCTCAGGTGTCTTAACTAAGTTAAGTACATCTATACCTTGAGCTGCTGCGAGTCGCTTAACATACTCACCTGGATCAAGGAACTTAGCCATGATCTCTGGTCCCATAGTTTGTGCAAGAGTTTGTGCGAATTGAACAAGGCTTTGTTCATCTTGTCCTCTACCTAGAGCATTAACACCAGCAACAATCTGTGGACGTACCACATCTTTAGGAATCTTAGGGAGTTCCTTATTACGTTGTAGTATATGTAATGTTCTGTTGAGATAGGGTATCAAGAACTCAACTGTAAGTAAACTAAAGAGTCCACCTAACTGTTGTTCTAATTCCATCTGCGTGAGGCGTACCTCTTCTGCAGTTGTTCTCTCACTTTGCCTGACTTGTAGTACAAGAAATGCCTCATTGATTCTGCGTTCTAACGCTTGCATTTGTTCTTGTGCTGTTCTAAAGTCAGCTGCCTTTTGTACCTGTACAACACCTACATCATCAGGTCTACCCTGAACGATTGCACCGTTGCCAGCATCGGCTATAGTTTTTGGTTTGGTAGTACTTGAAGGTGATACCAAGAACACTACCTTAGCTGCTGCAGCTGAACCCTCTACTAGGGCTTGGGATAATCCTTCTAGAGATCTAATATCTCCAAGGAACTCTTCGACTCTACCCCGTCCGTAATCTTCTCCGTCTACAGTATTGAATCTCAATACCAACCAGGGAGAAGTATTCTTAGGAGCAGTGCTGCGACTACCAGGTAATATCTTATCGAATGCTTCTTGGTGCCATACCCATCTACCATTATTGTCGAGTCGGACGTAGGTGTATACCTCAACGTCTTGATCATCAGATCCTGCCTTGTAGCCATCGTTACCAGGAGGGTTAACTGCTGGACTTGGCATTAATATTTCAGGCAGATCTTGACCTAAAATTTTTCGGCTGATTAGTTCCTTCGTTACAATCTCACAAATATTACCGTTACCGTCACGATTAACTACATAACGATTAAGGGGATAATTTTTGAGACCATCTTTACCCATAAATACGAGTGCATTTCCAGATACAATGAGATGTTTAAGTGCTTGATGCACTACAACTCTATCATTTGATGCACTGATATAATCCATGACCATCCTTTCCATCTTTGCAAAGGATAAATCTAATTCACTTTTAACTTGACCTGGAAATTCAACCCCAAGCTTATCATCCCTTACTTGGAATTTGAAGAAGCTAGTTTGTGGTGGTAGCAGTGCAAGCATAAGCTTTGCTGCTAAGTTCACCGTAGCTTTAGCTCCAACAGACTGCCAAGGAGTATGTAGCTTTTGATGTTCAGGTCGTGAACTTAAATCTTCTTGAACTAAGTAGGGCAGTGTTAATCTAGAACACTCAACTGCGGTATGAAGGAACTGTGTTCTACCTCTGGTTAGTTGTGTGTATCTATCACGTGCTTTCATTAGTATTTACTTGTTTGTGTTTTAGATGTCTTTAGTGAACTTTTATTTGATTGTTCAACTGGCTCTGACTGTTCCGTTTGTGGAGGATAATAATTATTTACAGTCGAACTTTCTTGAGCAGGTTCATTTGCTTTGGCTATTGTATGGCCAACCAAACCTCCTGTAAGCATTGTCGGGGGCATGCACATAATTAATATAGTCCTGTGTTCTTATCAGAGTGGGTTTTTAATTTTGCTTTATTATTAAACTGAGTATCTACTTGTTTCCTATCATGCTTTGGTTTGATAGGAATATTATTTATCATATCAGGTGGTGCTCCTGGCCCAGGTTGTGGGTCAGTATTCCTACCTAAATAACGTGGCTCCTCTGAGCCTCCGCCTCCTCCGCCTAAGCACATAATATTCTCCTTAATCTGGTGTGTTTACTCCACCTGGAGGTGTGCTAGGTGTAGTTGCAGGGTTAATAGCTCCGAATTTCTTAACACCTTCACGTGCTGCTTTGATTTCTAAAGCTTTTTTCTTACGTGTATCGACTTTCTCATCGCCAGTTTCTTCCTCTATTTTTTCAGGTGTTGGCATCTCTGGTGGAGGTGCTGCACTCTTCAATGGAGGTGCTGGTTTCATCCTTGGGGGTGGCTTAGGTGCCTTGGGTGGGCTGAATAGATTTCCTACGCACATTAATTGTCTTCCTCTAATTGGTTTCTTATATATTCTACCACGCTAGCTTGACCTGCGCGGTACATGATTGATTCAATTGATTCTTTAGGGTGGACTGGTTGCCATTTGAAATGATCTTCCACCTGTTTAAACAACTCATCTACACGTTCGTTGTGTAGCTTAAGCGTATTTAGGGAGATTTGTGTTGGCATGTTCAAAAAAAGCTGGCATTCTGGCTCTACGTGTCTCAGAAAACTCAGGTGCTTTACCTTCGTACATCAATCGATCACTAGCATCCAGCCAGAATTTTTTGTTTAAATATTTGTCCTGAGTATTTATACCTAGAGGTTGTAAAACCCAGTTAATGGTGGCCTTCCTAAGTTTATCCAAAGAAGGGCTAGCAGATAGACCCAACTCAGCACATACAAGAGAATTCGTTCCGACATGGATCTGCTCGTCCCTGGAGATATCGGCAGATACTGTACGAAGAGCAGCATCCCCATTAAACCTAAAGAAAGGGAGTAGAACGAAGAAGATGGCCCGTTCTGCGACCAGAGCTTTGGTAATTGTATGATCAGGGTGTGCAATCCAGGCATCTCTCAATTTAAGTGCTTCATTTTCAGCTGTTTCATCTGCACCCAAGGCATCTACGATGTATCCGAGGGCGAGGTCGTGTCTTTCCTCATCTTTAACATTTGATTCAAGGAGTTCACGGGCATTACTGGGAACAGTCTTCTCCAAGCCTTCAGTAATGAATGCTCCAACAGGGAGCTCCATATGACGTATTGCGAGAGCACGTCTGATGGTCTCTTCAGACCCTTCACGGAGCTTACCTGCTGTTGGTTTAACTGGAGACCATTTACGTTTCCGTTGTAATAATTTATCATAAGGATGTTGTCTCATTATTCTTGACAGTCACAGGTTACAGGTTCATTTAAAATGTCCTGTAAGTAATCATCGACTTCGCTTTGATCTAATGCTGCATACGCATCGGTCTTATCTTGTGTGTCGCCCATTACTTGCAGGGAGTAGTAAAGGGAGGTCTGGGGTGAAAGTAACCACTCTTCCACGAAGTTTCTGTCGTATGTTACAACATCACTCCAGCTATTAAATGAATAGCCGTGAAGAAGTCCCGTATTATCTAACATAATCATCAGTTGATCTGCTACTAATTTGTAAGCATCCCAACCTACTTCACTAGCGATTTCTACATCGCCATAATCATAGTGTTCAACTCCAAAAGTGCCGCTATCACGATCGACAGAGCGTGCTATTGGAGGTGCTATTTCCGGCGTGGCTGTAAAGCCATCCAGATCTTGACTCCTATAAGAACAGGAGGCAGTGGGAGCTATAGCAAAAGCTCGCACCATGTTATTGTGACGTGCTATATAAGCAGCACCTTCTATAGCTTCTTTAAATTGCCATGCTATATCATGTGCTTTGTCATCTGTAATAGGTATTTTCGAATTAATCTCTTCTAATGCTTTTCCGAACTCCGCATAGGTTAATCCATGTCGTCTAAGGAAGTTGGATAAGCCAAGCATTCCGAGCCCGACTTGCCTGTCTTTGTTCGGGGATAAGTATTCTCCAGTCCCTCCAACACCTGTTCTGCCATGAAGATCGCACAGCTCGGACATACCTCTAGCAAAAGCCTTTTTGAGATCCCGTGCATCACAGGCAGCGAGATTGATATGTTGGAGCAAGCATGTTCCTCGTGAGGGCAGGTAAACCTCAAGACACACGTTTCCATAGATCCTTTGTCCTTTGTTGTCATATTTTATTTTGTTAAGCCAGATGTCCCCTGATTTAATCCCTTCAAGGATGGCGTCTTTAACTCTGGCATCTGTTGAGTTCCAAAGTCCGGCGTCGAGATCGACGGTACGTTTAATCCACGCAGCATCATGCCTTTCAAGCTGCACGAACTCAAGAATATCGGGGTGATTAATATCCAAATGGGCAACGATCGCGCCGTTCTTATAATGCCCGCCCCTGCGAAGTGTTTCATTTAATACTGAATAAATTTTTGCGAAAGAAACTGGGCCACTTGCTGTTAAGCCTTTACCATTCTCATGGCCACGTGGTCTCAATTTAGATAAATGTATAGCGCATCCAGCGCCATTTCTTAATGCATGAGAAGCGAATCTCCAGCTAGCCTCAATGCCGTTGTCTCCTTCCATAGAGTCTTCTACAACAAACACTGTGCAACTCACTGGGAGTCGAGATTCTGGGTTATCCAACCATTGTTGGACCCGACCAGTGCGGGAGATTAGTTCTGCGGTCATTTTGAATTAATTAATTAAGTATCTTCTAAGGATATCATCTGCCAATTGTTTATACAGTATCGGCTTTTTAGATGTAAATTCTTTTAATGTTAAAGGTATATCATCTTTATTGATAGGGTAGTCAGTGGTAGCGTACTTATTATAAGATCTCCATTGATATAAATCTTGTTTATCTCGAATCAAGCTTACACTCCACCAAATAACAACTCTACGTACCCCTTTAGTTACCTGTTTTACTTGATGTGGTAGACCAGTTTCGTACATAATTAACGTACCTGGTTCTGGCTTAAATTGCTCAACCTTACCATTGACTAGTAACTCTAGCTCTCCACCTTCATAGGTATCTGGATCACTAAGGAATAATGTATGACTAAAATGTCCATTGAATACATCATCTAAATGTGGTTTAAAGTAACCACCTTCTTCCATAACAGAATAGAATGGTTTGAATTTTAAACGAGAAAACGCTGTGTAATCACGTATCTCCTTTAAAGGTAATACTTTAAAAAAATCTTCTGATGTAATAGGCATAGAAGCTTCTTTGTTATTCTTTAGATATCTATTGACATCTGTTTTATCTTTTAAACTATTTACCCCATCATTTAACTTTAACTGACTCAATACTTTTAATAAATTCTGTGATCCTTCTCTAGTTAAAGCTTGTATGACTTTATAGGATGATTTATCTGGGGTGGTATCCATTTAAACTAAATCTTTTAAATAAGGTGGTTCATAATTTGGTCCTTTTAAGACCTTCCCGTCGTCTCGATATATTGGTTCTCCATTGTCATCTAACTTAGACATATTACTTTTGTGTACTCTATCTAATGCTTCATCTAAGAGCCATCCCATATTCTCAGCATATTGATAGCATACATATACTAAGTCTGCTAATTCCTTTAAAGCATCTTCATGTAGTTGATCACTCTCTCTGAATAACATACCTTCCGCTTCAAGGAATTCTTTAAACTCTTCAACAATCAGATTTTTCTGATATGAACGTATCCCTTGCACCCTCGAGGACTGAATATTGTACTTGCATCGGAATTCCTTCGCCTGATCTGATAGAAAGGTTTTCTTCATGGTGGAGTTCGTTTTCTAAATAGTGAATTGCTTTTTCTAAGTCTTCTCGTTTACTACCTTTGTAACCTGCTCTGCAGATATACTTGATAGCATTTCCTAAGTGGAAGTTGAGTCCTTGTTCTCTAATAAAATCCCAAACATCGGTAGAACCTCGTTGGTAGTACTCTGGTCCTTTGGCCATTTTTCAACTAAATTAATGAGTGAATTAGCTAATACAAAGTTCTGTCTTTGCATTGCTAAGAAGACAGTGACTACATCTTTGTAATCGACTTCGCCACTGTTTAATCGATCTTCAATCAGCCTCATCTTTAGATCCTGTTCCACTGTCAACTTTGTAATCGGCGGCGGGGGACCATAATTTGGGCTGTTTGTTTTTGAAGTCATAATCATCTGCAGTAAGTATACGTGCAAGTCTAGCATTAACTAGAGCATCATCTTCTGTAAGATCTTTTTCTTTAAAAGCTTTGAGTACTGTTTTCCAACTGTATCCATGCTCTTTAAATAAAGATTCAGCTCGTTTAACACCAATTCCTGGTACTCCTGAATAACCATCTGTTTGATCACCTGCCAAGCTCTGAATTAAATGCCATTTGGCACCAGCTTCAGGTGTTATTGTGAAAGTGTCTTCAAAGTTATATAGTTGACCAGGTATTTGCCTCATATCCTTATCTGGTGAGGCGATTATATTACCAGGGTATTTTGTAGCATAGATACCCATAGTATCATCAGCTTCGAGCCCAGGCTTTATAATAACCTTATACTCTTCTTTAAGAGCATTGATGACTCGTTTGTATCCGCAAGGTTTCTTACGGTTACGATGTCCTTTATATTCGGGTAATATTTTTTTCCTGAAATTTATACTGTCAGAAAAGAACAGTATTAAAGTAGAGAATGCCCCAAGTTTGTTCTCAAGCTTGGTAAGTTCTCGCTTTGCTGCATTGTATGCGTCGCTAAAGTTAGAAGTGACAAGGATAACATCGTTACCAAAGTCCACTTCACTTTCCGCAGCCGCACATGCTTTGTAGACGATAAAGTCTGCATCACATAAAATTTTCATACATTAGTGGGTGTCAGCCCATGTGTATCCGCTTTTAGATTCAGCAGCTACGGGGCATCTCATATTATAATATTCGCCAGCTTGTACCGCAGATAACTCTAATAAGAATTTAAGATCATCTACGTCTTGTTTTTGCGCTTCAAATTGTAATTCATCATGAATGAATGCCAATTGTCTAGCAGATTTAGGAAGATTTTCATGTGTCAAGACCATCCATTTTTTTGCCACGATGGCACTGGAGCCTTGTAAGAGGTAGTTGAGGGACTTATGCCTCGAGTCAACGAGGATACGACGGTGGTCGAGTCCGCGAACATAACCCCTCTCACTAGCCTTGTGTACCCCTTCCAAAAGTTCCTTAAGACCTGGAATGGCATCAACATAAGCTGTGCGAATTTCTTTACCTTTCTTTCTTGCCTTGTCCTCGGAAAGCTGTTTGTCATAAGAATGTCCTATTTTAATATCGCCCCCTCCATAAAGAAAGCAATAAGTTACTGTTTTAACTTGTTTACGAC
>VTLG01004084.1_pt1 | contig 39761 bp, 43 predicted proteins | sample 4694571 | NCBI WGS metagenome assembly VTLG01 (sample SAMN12604809, study PRJNA352737) | marine metagenome | biome: ENVO:00000447; feature: ENVO:00000209|ENVO:00000569|ENVO:01000036; material: ENVO:00002151; isolation source: viral sequences binned using virsorter ... | reverse complement strand
GGCCTCCCCCGCCGCTGGCTCCCTTGGCTCCACCTCCGCCACCACCTCCGAACTCAGCACTATAACCATCTGTAAAACTGCTATTAGAACCGCCTGTGCCACCTGTGCCCCCAGAGCCTGCGCCCCAAGCACCATTGTCATAGACACCACCAGCTATTAAAGGATTCCCAGAGATACCTGCGGTGCTACCTGACGCTACATTCCCTGCGGAACCAGTGCCTGCTCCGCCACCTCCCCCTCCGCCAACACCAGCACTTCCTGAGTCTCCTCCTCCGCCACCATATGACCTAATGATTATTTTACTTGTATCATCGTCAGTCACTGAGGATGTGCCGCCAACATTTCCGTCGCCTGTTCCTCCATCACCACCGCTTCCCACTGTAACTGTCAAAGTCTCTCCCAACGATTCGGCAGAAAAGCTATATCGTGACATTGAACCACCGCCGCCGCCACCAGATGCCGCTCCGCCAGAACCAGAGGGTGCATCGCACCCACCCCCACCGCCGCCGCCAATGCACTCGATGATAATCATCGTGCAACCGTAAGGCTTCGGCCAGTTGGAGTAGGTGGACGTGAAGCGGTGGAACGTGAAGCCCTGAGTCAGCCCAGAGCCGCGTCCTTTCTCCCTGGTTTGTGTTACTAGACCGCTCATTATACGTCTGAGTCCAGATAACTGGCATGGACATCAATGTCTGCGGAACCGCTAGGCGAACCTACCCATAGCTCTGTAGTAGCCCCACATACAATCTTGTCAGCAATAACGAAGGTTGCTTTTGCTGGCAGACTTTGAGTGAAGTAAAGATATTTTGGATTAGATGAGCCATCCAAATCAGTTCTCCATACAGAGAATGTCTCGTCATTACTTGCATGGGTATTGCATATATGGATTGACAAGACCGTCATCCGTTTATCGGTTGCCCCTTGAATCAGGATAGCACCTGTAGAATCGGTGACGGTTAAGCCAGCTTCTTGTAGTACGTCTGCCATTTCATTCTCCTATGAGAGTGCGATTACAAGGCCAAGCCCTACGCCTGGAGCGGAAGCTACAAGTTGCCCACTAGAGGCAGTTAGGTTTGCGCCTGCCATTGCAGTTGCCAAGTCAGCGATGGATTCTTTTCGGGATGCGCTACCATCAGCATCAAGGAACGGAATACTGTCAGCGGCTACGTTAACAGCCGCCGCTGTTAGGTCATCGAAGTTTAAGGCTACGGTGATTGCCGCACTCTCTGAGCCGCTATTAGAAACAGTAGTGCCGCCGTTAGTAGCATTGGCTACCGTCGCCGCATAGTTGCCAGTGGTGTGCGTCCCTAACGTGATTAGGTTATTGAGTGTGGTTGCCCCAGTACCACCGTTACCGATTGCAAGCGTCCCAGTTGTAGATGTAATGGCAATCGTGCCACCGCTGTTGCTTGCGGCGTGCGCGTGATTAGCGTTTCCCCAGTTAGTAGACCCTATGGTTGGCGAGGCCGTCCATGCAGGCAGACCTGAAGCAAGCTCAAGTACATTTCCGTCTGTAGCTTTAGCAAGACGAGACAGCACGGTAGATGAAGAAGCGTACAGGATGTCGCCTGTAGCCTGTGAATCAAACACATGGCCTGTACCATCACTGGAGATATACTCAGCTTGAGTTAGCTCTGAACCTGGGTCTTTATGCTTTAGTTCATTAGCCATTAGTGATACCCCACCGTCAATGTTATGTTGCTACCAGGGATGTCTGCATATATGGCTGTGTTAAACACCAAAGCTCCTTCGTTCTCTGAACCAAAACGAAGGAACGTCTGACTATTAGCTGGGGCGACACCACTTACTAGGTCAGTACCGCCGTCATCTGTACTGTCATTGAGTTGCCATGCCCCACCAGTTGCGACGGCAGACACAAGCACCCAATAGACTTTACCTGGATTAGAACTGACCGCTCCGTCAGAGGTCAGGACTGTCGTATCGACTGTGTTATGTGCCATTCTTTTTCTCCCACCTCTGATGTTTCTTGCTGCGAGTATGCTGAATTACGTATCCTTCCCTGACCTGTCCACCACACCCGCAGGGCGTGTAGATGACTGTGCCGGGGATTCCGGCGTCGTCAGCTTGGGTTTGGCTTTGGGTTTGCTGTCTGCCTTGGGTTGCGAGGCCGAGGAGTTGTCGTTGGAAGTTGCGTTCTTCTTCCTTCTCCTGCCGCTCCCTTTCTTCGTAGATTGTTTGCCACTCCATTCTGTGGCGGATTTGGACGTGCCTGTTAACTTGGAACTCAGAAATGAGATTGGACTTGTTACAAGTCGCAAAACCCCAGCTATCATACTGCCCCCTATCTGGGTCGTCTTTGTGAAGTAGACATTTTAGTTTACCCTTAACAGGCTCAAACGCAGGTTTCACTGTCGTAAAGAACCTTGTGCCATCTGGCCGGAGTTTAGACAGTTGCGTTTCAAGCATATTTCGGTTGATGACAGACTTGTCTCCATTCTCTGTGTCATAGACATATACATATCCCGCTGATTCGAGGGACGCTACTTGCACTTCCATTGGAAACGCATCAGACGATGAATGTAAGACCTGGCGTCTGTCAAAGCTACCAGGCTCCGGTGCGCTCTCGGCTTCTTCTATCAGCTCCATCGTCATCTTTTCAGTTGTCATAAGCCTTTCTCCTTTGCTGCCGTTACAAATTTGTCTACATGGTCGTGATATTCAGCCACCAAATCACGGGGCTGTATCTCAGGCCGGACTGTTGGCCCGAGCCTGACGACTTCGGCTACTTCTCTAAGTTCCCCCACACTGTGGAGAACTTCCATGCGGCGAGTAGCAGCATCCCACACACCACCAGGTATACGGAACGCATCAGCAGAGAAGTTTTTAGCTGGCCCAAGGTCTTCTCGATATTCAGCAAGTCGCTCGCCTCTTACTACAGATATGATTTGATACCTTCTCCACCCGCTATTATCAGGAGCCTGTAAGTCTAACTCGACAAGGTTAAACGCAGGTTCATCAAGGTGCACTTCTATTGCTGCGCCGATTAACTTGCTCATTATCCACCTACTACCATAGCCATTCCAAAGCTATGACCAGCTGACGCAGCTTGGAAAGTTGGGTCTGAACTCGTGCCGTTACTCGTTAACACAAGCCCGGCGGTGCCGGGGGTGATGGGGGTGACGGCATCAGTGCCCGACCCAAGCAACACGTAATGGTCGTCCAGGCTCGCTGCGCCAGTTCCGCCAGAACCCACTTCCAGTGGTGAAGTGAGTGAAAGACTTGGGGCGATATTATTAAATATGGCTACGACAGTGCCATCCACGGTTACTTCTAATCGTGAACGGCTGCTGTCGTAACGAAACCCTCTACGAGTTGTCACCCGTGACTATCCTTAGACAGTCCAGTCGCGGTTGGCCTCAACCATGAGATAGTCACAGTCGAATATAGCAAGCTGGGTGGTATTGGCGGCGGCGGCAAGGCATACAGCCATATTCGTACTTGTCGAAGCCGCATTTTCCACAGTCTTTTTTAATACACCATCTATGTACCAGTAGGCTGTGCCGTTAGGCATTACTTCTAATCGAAGTACCTGCCACTCACCAGCTACTGCAACATTATTTAGTTGACCGTTGGTAGTAGTGGTCGTGGCAGTGGCAGTCCCGCCGTTATTGATTGCGTGCCAGTCCCCAGCGACGGTTGTCAGTTCATCGCTTAGGTAAAATCCAACAAGGTCTGCTGGCATAGTGATTGTAGTGGCTGACGCATTTTGAACAATGTCTTCCAGTTGTTCATCAACCGATAGGATGCTAGTAAGTCCGAAGAATATCTCTTTGGTATCCAAATCAGGAAGTTGGACTCTAGCTTCGAGGGCAATCGGCCCCATCAAACCAACGTCAAATGCAATATGCGTGCCAATGAACGTTGTGTCAGCATCAGTATTTGCGGAGGTAATCGTCACAACACCAGAAAGTGCATCTTTCCCTGCTATGCCAGCATCATTATCCTCAAAGCCTTCGCCACCAGCGTAAAAATCGCCGAGCTGCGCGGTGTCAGCGGTCAATGCCAGAGTATTTGCTACACTAGCAAAGTCATTGAATAATCTAATTCTACCGTTGCCTGATTGAGCCATGTTATTCACCTATCTGTTTGAGCTGTAGCTCTAAGTTTCGTATTCGCGCCCTATAGGGTGCCACTGCCAAGAACACGCTGTCCCTAGGGACGGCGGCTAGATTCTCTAACCGCACATCCGCAGGTTGACCATTCAAGTTATGTATGACCCACCCCTTAGGAATGGGGCCGTGGGCCTCAGACCATATGGTGCGTCGCTGATTCACTAGGAAGTAGGCGCGGTGGCGTCCGACTGAACTTCAAACAGCCAGTTCCCTGCGCTTCTTTCACCATAGGCATACTCGTCATACAGGTATACCACGGTAGCCCCGCCGCCGATGTCTTCACGGCGAACCGTAGCGGTACGGGGAGCGCGTCCCTGCACCATTACGATGGCCTCCTGGGCAAACACGCCGCCCTTGGCATCGTCGGTAGTGGAATCAATGGTGATGTTGCCATCTTCAAAGACTTCAACCCCCGCAATCTTGCCACGGAAGCCTTCTTCAAAGACACGGGCAGTTATGCCGCTAATGTCTGCACGGTTGGCAGTATCTACACCAGCAGTCAGTTCGTCATAGAGGTCTTTGATTTGAAAGCCGTGAAGTACGCACCGATACGGTGGGTTCCCAGGCTCGGTAGCGTTGCTGCTGATACGGTAAGCCGCAGCCGCAATGACGCCGGATGCCAGGGTGGTGCCTGCGCCGGAAAGAACTGTGGTCGCCCCGTCAAGAACGGTGAGGCCGTCTTCGTCTTTCTTACGCTGGATAGCGTTCTGCGCCAAGCTACCAAGCTGGGCGTAGGACTGAGAGTTGATACGGGAGGCTACCCGGTCTGTCACCAGGGTTTGAATACCAGTGACGCTAGGGGTGATGCTGAATACCGTATCAGACATCTGCTGTGGGTTGTCCAATAAAGTTGTTTCGGTGATGTTCTGGGCATTAAGCGCAGCCATCGAAATCTCACGCCAACTGGTGCCAGTCCCTTCTGCCAAGGTAACTTTGTCCACCAGGTTGGGCATGACGCCCTCGTATTCACGGATTTGCCGGGCCGACGCTACAACGGTGTCAAGGCTATCGGCCAGTGATTGGGTAATGGTATCGCCAGCAGCCATTGCTAGTCCCTACCTTCGTTTGTTTATTCTGGTAGCCCTTGCGTGGTCTTCGGCAGACGGGTTATCCATCTTGCCGTAAGTTTGGGTGAACCAAGTCCAGTCATCTTGGCCTCCAGTGCCGCCCCGCGCAGGGCCAGTGTCCAGGTCGTAGATGCCAGCTTCTTCTAACCTTGAGTTAGCCGCTTTGCGTTCTTCTTCCCTGATGCGCTCCGTGTCACCTTGCGCCTTGGTGCGCTCGTGCTGACGCACTACGTTGTGGGCATCCACCAGCGAACTGTACAGCCCTTGAAGACTACGGTTCTTATTGGCTTCCACCCATGCTTGTCGCACTCCTTCCAACTCTGGGGATTCGTACAGGTCTAAGCCTGTACCATCAACCGCTTCTTTAAGTTGGTCGGTCAGCGAAGTGTACTGCGTCTGATAGTTGCGCCCTCGCGCTGTCGTGCGTTGTTGCGCCTGTATCGCTCCGAGTTGTGTCGGGAGGTTCTCGGTATCGCCAGCGGCCAGTGCCGTTATCAGGGCAGCGTTTGACTGCTCGATGGCAGCCAGACGGTCGCCTAATAGGGCATCGGTCTCTTCGCGTTTCCGGTTACGTCCCTGCTCGGTTTTTAATTGCTGCTCTAGCCTTTCAGCTTGAGCCTGCCAGTCTACCGCTGGTTCAGTGGTAGCTTCTGGTTCAGCTTCTGCTACCTCCGGTTGCGGGTCATCAGGTTCCTGAGTCACCACTTCCTCTGGTATTTGCTGTTCGTCTGCCATATACCCTCCGCGAGTTACCATTTCTGGGTCGTCACACTGATATGAAACCACTGACGTGTATCATTGTCAACTGCTATCTACCTGCTATGCCAGCTAAAATGTCAGCTATCGGGTCTGGCTGTGCGGCAGGCGCGGCCTGTCTAGGTTGAACTGGTACGGCCCCCGGCATCTCAAGTTCTGGTCGTAGCCGTGGTAGTGCCAGCTCGGTCATCATCTCGTTCTGTTCTTCAAGCAAGTTAATCGCTGGTTCGGTCATGGGGTCAATCTCGTAGCCCCACTTAACCAGCAAAAGTTCTATGTCCTCGCCCTTGGAACCGTTATCCAGAATCCATTGCTGTGTCCTCTTGGATAGATGGTTCAGCATGGTTCGGTATCCCTTTATCTGCCGGAGTTGCTCCCTAACCGTAGGGGCGGAGCGGTTGTAATTGTCGTAAAGGTTCTTCCATTGACGCTGCACCTTCGGGTTACTGGAGAACTCTTCAGCATATTTATCCCGCAAATCCCAGTATTCCCGTAACGCACGGCGGTCATTAACCAGTTCTTCGCCCTTCTCTGTGTGCCACAACCCGGTGTTAACGCTGACATATAGAAGCTGCTCTGGTGTCCAATCGTCTTCAAGGTTCTTCAAGTCGGACTGGAGTTTGTCCCAGTTCATCGTGCCATCCAAGTCAGTGTTATTTCTGTACACCTCACGGTATTGCAAGATGGCACGGCGGTTCGGGTTGGTTTCATCAAGCGGGTCTTTTTGTTCTGTGAACATACCAGCGTCTTCCCAGACTTGCTGGTTGGCCTGCCACTTCGCTTGCTGTATCGCATCAAAAGCCGCACGGTACTGGGCACCGTCAACTGCTTCCTTGGTCGTGATAAGGGCAGGGTTGAACAGCTTCTTGTTCAAGGTCTCTTCGGCTTCGATGGCGGCCTTCTGGTTCTCCCATATCTTTGCCGATGCCTGGCCCCAGTCACCGGGTGCGTGCATCCTGGATTCGTCGTACAACTCAGGGTATTTCTCTGCCATCCATTGTTGCTCAAACGGTGTAGCGTCGCGCCATGACGGCTTTAATGCGCCACCTATAACAGGCACGACCCCAGGAATACCGGGCCTAGCCTGCTCGTCGGTCTCCTTTCTCATCTCGGCCATCGGGTTTAGCGGGTCTTTCATATGCTTCTGGTACAAAATGTCCAGTTGCTGGTAAGGATTAGCTCTGCCTTGCAGGCCGATAAATTCTGTAAGGGATTCCCACCTTCGCTCGTTTAGACCCTTGATGATTTCTGTTGTTCCTATCGGTGCGAAAAATTCCTCGGCAAAGCGCGCTAAACCAGTCCCGGTAAAGTCTATCTTCTCGCCCTCGAACGTACGTGCGCCGTACGGGGAACTGGCGGCATCGGCCAGCATTTCAGCAAACCGCACCGGGAGGCCAGACCGACTGTGAATGAATTTCCTGCCCTCATCAAGTGCCCGCTGTGCTCCTTCCATGTCCCATTGCTCTATGCTGTAGCCAACCCTGGCCACGGTTCTTAGATAACCGTAGAACGGGCCAAACACGTTCATGTAGGAATCACCCCAAGGAACCTGTAGCCAGTCAGGGGCGTACGGGTCTGTGACGTTGGCGGGCCTTCCTGTTTTGGCATAATGGATACCCATTGTTAAAGCCACTCCGCCTGCCGTCATACTACCTATCGCTTTGCGCGCCTCCCATCCAGCTTGGCCTGTATTGAACTGCTGCATAATCAGTCCTATGTTGGCACGGAAGAACCGTGGCGCAAAGAACAGGACGGCTTCAATAGTTTGCTGGGTAGGCCGAATACCCAGAATAGCGTAGCTTTCTGTGCCAAGCTCTTTCCGTATAGCTTTACCCAGACCTAATAACTGGTTCATTGCGTCTGCGTTATCGTAGGCTGCCCCCCAAGGGGTGTCTTTCACCCGTACCAAATCATTACGGGCAGACTTGTAGAGTTCGGTCTGTGCGGCTATCACGTACCACTCGAACGTCCTGTTGAACCGTTTCAATACTTCGCCAACAAACGGTATTCGTGTTGGAGCGGAAGCCAATCCAGTCCGTTCAAACATATACTCGGTTGGGCGGGCGATGGCACCTATGTTCATGCCCTCGTCCATGACATCAAAGTTTTTGCCCACAAAAGCATCTGGGTTTTTAACGAAGGCACTCCACGATATAGCGGTTGCGTGAAGCCATACCCTTGGTTTTCTGAAAAAGACAAACTGTCCGTTAATGAACGTGGCAGCGGCATCGACGTTAGTGATAAGAGCGCGGGCTAACTGGAATATCTGCCGGGCAATCTCCCAGTTTCCACCACGCTTGGGTATCTGTATAGCTGGAATGAAAACATTGTCTTGTATATCTTTGAAAATCTCCTGGCCAGGCCGTTTTGGGTCGTACCAGTGCTGGTTTATGCCCTCGCCCTTTTTGAATAACGACCCCGCTGCCGCCCGCTCGCCAGCTTTCATGTTCATCCATTCAGCGGTTAGCCTGTTAGCTTCGGCCTGACGGTATTCGACCTCCATTGCTGTGTCCCAGGCTATAGGATTCTTCTCCCTGGTTGCAGCTTTGAACATCGCCAAATAACGCGCCTTGACATTTTTATGGATGTTCCGTGCTTCTACAACAGTGGAGTGAATGAATGGCTCGTCTGTTATGACCTGCGCGTCCATCCCTTTGAATAGCCGCTGGCCAGTTGTGCCAAGACCTACATCTATATCGGTAAGCGTCCAGACCTCGCTTAGCGCACGCTGGTTAGCTGTGACCTCTATCCCAGCTTCCATGCGCGCCAACATTCTAAGGCGCGGGTTTGTCTCGTACCTATACCGAAGACCCGTGACGGCATCTTCAATATTTTTTATCTGCCTTTGTCTGGTAAAACCTCTTCTGCCACTTGCGCGCACATCCTGATACGCCCATGCAAATGACTTCACAATGCCGGACATGAATCCCGCGTCGTCTTTGTCAAGCAAGATGCGGTGCCAGTAATTCTCTTCCAGTAAGTCAAATGCCGCCCCTGCATTTTGCGCATCCAGGGCAGTCCCGGTCTGCATATTCTGGCCTTGCCGTAGATTCCGTAACTGCGAATCTGTCAGTGTGTATCTTGGTGTGTAGCTAACACCAGCGGCGGCGGCCTCTGCGGCGTTATCCAGGTCGTCTAACAAATCGTCAATCGTGGCGTGCCAGGAATCGGTGATAGTGGGGTCGTAGCCGTCAACAGTCGTAGCCCGAAATATTCCGCGCTGTCCTCGCAGTATCTCAGACGATGTAACGCCTGTCTGCTTCCATCCAAAAAGTTTGTCGGACTCGTCGGCCCACTTATGAACTGCCAGCGCGGCGCGTGCCTTTTCTATCTCTTTATGCCGCTCTAGCTTTGCGCCGATTTGCGCTATTGCAGAATCGCGAGTAGTGGCTGCCCGGCTCCATGCGCCCAGTATTGCCCTTGGTATGCCTGGCAACCCCCGCACGATTTTCGCCCACGCATCGGTGCCAGCACTGACCAGTCTTTCGTGGGTGCCGTATTCCTTTTGGCGGTAGTAGTTGTCGGACACGTCGATTGGGTTGTTGCGCTCAGACAGTGCCGCCAGTTGCTCCGGCGTCGGGGCGTCCATGTCCCGTACTTCTTTGGCGATGGCCGCATCGTCACGTATGCCAGGGCCAGATTCCCTGCTTATAGAAACCACAGTCTGCGGAACGCCAGGTGGAGGGTCAGCTGACGTAGGCGAAGGGGCTACCTCGTTTATACTGGCGGCTTGGCTGTCGGATACGCGAGCCAGGTCTCCGATACGCACATCGCCAGGCTCAAGCACATCAGCCGCTTTGTTAAGCATGGATTCCTGCTTGAAGGCTTGCCGTCCGGCTATCATCACGTCCATCAAGTCGGGGTACACGCCAGCGATGTCATGCAGTACCTTCTGCATGGCTTCAGTCGTTAACATTCCAGGGCCGCCACCCTCTACGACGGGGTAGAAGTGACCGACTTCAGCTACCTGACTCCGCTTTGGCTTCACCATCTCGACCATAGCCACGGTCTCAGGCCCGTCTGCTGTTTCCTCTATGATTCGGAACAGGTCATAGCCGCCAAAGGCGTGCGGCGTGCCGGGCGGGTACGGTATCCACTCTGCGCGTACGTCACCCGTGACCTGACGAGTGGTGGGCAGAGCGTTTCCTGCCTCGTCTACCCAGAGTTGTTCTTTGGGTATCTGGCTAAGTATGTCGTTCAGCACTGCCCTTGAACTTCCGGGCGGCACTGTCACGTTACCAGGCACCCTGGCTAAGTCGGGGTCTATGGCATCTGCGAACGCAGGCCGTGACCAGACAAGGTTGTCCGTAAACTGGCCGACATCGAATACGCCGCTAGGATTGCCGGGCAGGTTGCGCCCGGTCTCGGCCCAGACAGATAGCAATCGTGCTGACGCTTCTGCAACTTCAGCCCTAGTAGCGGAGCCACTGAGTATAGTGAAGTCGCCGTTCCCGGCCATGCCTAGTTCTGTCAGCTGGCGTGACGTACGCTGATTATGGATAAGGCCGATGCGTTGTCCCTGTGGGTGGTCAGCCGACACGACTATTATTTCTTCTACTGGCTGGCCGTGCGGCTGTGTTAGTACCGGACTACCGGGGTCACGGTACAAAGGACTGTATTGCGATACGAGCTTATTGGCGGCCTTAGGCACGGCCATGCCAGCCAGCTGCGCCTCCAGTACTTTTATCTCATCTTCTAGCCGTTTAATCCGTGGAGCCTTGCGGCGCGCTTTCTTGTCGGCTTGAATCTCCTCGATTCGCTTTCGCTTGGCGGCAATGCTACCTTCGTGACTCCGTACCTGGGCCTGCCGTTCCAGTGGGGTCTGCGCCAGGATGCGGCCCAAAGGCTCGTCTGGCTGGGCCTCGGCGTATCTTATCGTCAGTTGTCCCGCAGGCTCGCTGGTCATCCGCCCCTGGTCAAACGTCCACACTTCGGCAGGCGGTACATCAGGGGTGGTTCTCTGTAGCCACGGCTGCCACGGTATGTCGAACCGCTGACCGTAAGGAACTGGAGGCTCTGCCCGTGCGCCAGTAAGCGTTGGGTCAATTTCTTGTACCAACGGCGATGACGGCGGAACATCCTGGGCACCCAGAAATCCTTCTAAGGTAGGCCGCGTAGTTGCAACCTGACCTGGGAAGATGTCCGTAGATATGCGCGCCGCCCAGCTTTCACCGATGCCAGGAACCTGCCGTGCCGCCCTTGCCGCGAACGCGTCCGTCCTGGTAAGCATCAAAGCTAACTTACTGCCCTTGGCAGCCCAACTGATAAGAATAGTCGGGTCGATTATCCCAACCGCAAATTGTTGCAAAACAGGACGTTCACGGAACATCTCGATGTATTTGTATTCTTCGTCTACCATCTTGGATGGGTCGCTGAACAGGTCGCCTATCATCTCAACAAAGGCAGGATTGAACTCGCCCTTTTGCACATCAGAGGAGATTGTCTGCCATGACGCTTCAGCGAAAGCATCCAATGGCCTGGTTCCTACATCTAACGCCTGGATGGCCTTGCGAGCAAAGACCGAATCGAAATCAGTTGGCACGTCCCCCATAGGTACGCGGTCTGCTGTAGTGCCGTATACATCACTGAAACTTTCCATGAAAAGTTTCTTACGCACATCAGGGGATAGCGCATACCAGGATTCCTGAACATCAATCTGCTGCTGTGCCGGGTCAGGGATAAGCCCCAAAGCTGCCGGAGCACCGGGAATCAAGGCTCCTAACGCGCCCCTAGCAATCGGCATAGCCGTGCGCCCAAGGGCGTCAAAGATGTAATTACCCTGCATCGCCTCTGAAAAAGACCCCGGTAAATCCAAGCCTTCGTACCTACCCGGTGTCTCAGGGGGCGCGTCAGCGGTAAAGAAAGGAGCGTCGAACGGGTCGGTTGCGCCTAAGTCCTCCATTTCCAAGGGCGCAGGAGGCAACGCTCCCCGCAGCTTTTTTAGGCGTTGCTGAGCTGGAGTTTCTACTGGAGATTCGGTAGGCAGTACTCCGGTTTGAACAGCTGGTGTACTGGGCACGATGCCACGGGGCATCGGCGGTATCCCGGTGTTCGCTTCAGGTACTTTGTCCCATATGTTACCGAAGTCAGGAGTGGTCACTTCATCTCTTCTCTATACAATCCGCGCTCTTTACTGTAGTACGTTAGCTGGTTTATGTCACAGCGTTTGCAATAACGGAGATTCCACATTGACGTGGATTGCTCCCATGCGTGGCCGAACCATTTGCATATAGTCTTAGATACTCCCATACCTCGTTCTCCCAGTGCGGCGCGGTGTAAACCGTGCCTGACTTGTGCCGCCTTGGCCCATCGGCACCATCGAGCGAAATTCACGTTCAAACGCTTTTTCTGGTATACCAGCTAATCGTCCCATTTCCTGGTAGACCTCGATTTCTTCTGGAAGAAGGTTGCTTATGGTTTGAGCAGACGGCGTGCGCAATCCCGCTGGACGGAACAGCGAGCGGGGCCGTCTTGTCGGTCTGCCTGACAGCATCTCTGTAATGCCAGCTGGCATGACCCGTGCGCCGGGCGGCAGGTCTACAAGTTCCGGGCCTTGCTCGCCGACCATTGCGGTGCCGCCATTAGAATATCCGCCGAACTGAAAGAAGTCCCAGTCGTCGTCATAGTCATCGAAAATATCATCTGACATAGCCCAGTCGTCATAGATAGGTTCTGGCTGTGTGGGTATGTCTACCTCATAAACAGGTTCCGGCGAGGGAACAGGGACTTCATAGTAATCACCAGGGTCTGGCTCTTGATAGAAGAAATCGCCGGGGTCAAATGTCTCGACCTCTGGTATAAACTCTTCTTCTTCTTCTTCATCTGGTTCTTGGTATCTATCACCAGGTAGCAGTGGCGGGCCAGGGAATGTTGGCGGAGGCGGTAGGCTTCCGCCGTATACATCTAACTCAGCCGATAACTCAGCCGCCGTAGGAGGCGGCGGGGGTGGCTCCTGATATGTTCCGTAGGTGATTGGTATATCGCCAGCGACTCCGCCCTGAACATCGACCATGTCGTAGAAACCAGGGGCTTCATAGTCCGGGTCGCCAGCAAACCGCTCTGGACTGCCAAGCATAGAGGGTGGATAGGCACCCCATTCTTCGTAGCCCTCAATAGACCCGAAGTCCTGGGGAATCCTCTCATATGGCACATCGAAACCTGTCGTAAACCTGTCCGGCCCTATCGAATATGCGCCGTAGTCTTCACCATGAGTTCGTACCGGGTCTTGCTCAAATGTACTCATTGAGTACGGCAAAGAGGTATCTAGTATGTTAGCCTGGCCCACCGATGTAGGGGTTATCTCAGGTATATTTCTAGCAGACTCCTCGATGCGGTCACGCCTCGCTTGTTCGTAGTCGAACTCACGGCGTTCACCTGAATACAATGGATAGCCTGCCTCGAAGTCTTCCATTGCCCCGCCATATGACCCCGGCCCAAAGGAAAACATCTCCTCTTCAGTCATGGGGGCGTATTCCTTGGCTTTTTCCTGCCACCATAGGTTATCGCCATATTTCCAGTCTGCTGGCGCGGATATATTTGGCGCAGCCATTAAGTCATCGCCAGCCATAAAGCCTTCGTAGGTGCTTCCGCCAGCCGTTGGATAGGCAAAGGCGTCATCCGCCCCAGGAATCAGGTCGCCCTCTCCGGTTGGCTGGTCAAACCCTTGGACATTCTGGATAACCGCTGGGTCAAGCCCACCTGAAAAGGCAGCCAGAATATCGCTTTGCCCCTGGTCAACAATTTTGGCGAATAGTTCTGCGTCAGTTACCGTTTCTTCAAGCGATTCTCCGGTGATATCCTCAAAGGTTTTCTGTTCATTAGGTGAGAACTCTCCGGCATCAAAGCGTGCAAGTAACGCTTGCTGGGCTTCAGTGAGCGCAGGCCCGGCTGTCGGGTCGTAATCCAGCCAGCCTTTTTCAAGTGCGGCCTCAAGCTGGCCCGCACGTATGTTTAATGCCGTGCCATCCTGGCTGTAGACCGTTATCATTTCCCGCTCAGCTGCCAGGGAACCCGCCTGCGTCGCCAGGTCGTCACCTTCAAGAGTCAGGCTCTCGTATAACGTAAGCTGGGTAGCCCGGTCTGCGTTCCGTAGCTGCGTGAGTGTGTCTGCGGTAACGAAGTAATCAGTGCGAGGAAGCGGAACCAGGCCCGGCTGGTACTCTAGGAATACACGCTGGTCGCCCGGTATAGCTGCGGTTTCAGTTATGTTGCCACCGCTCATAGAGAACAGCGCGTTGGTTGATGAAGGTGGAAACGTCGGCTGTACCGTGGGCTGTGCTTTCGGGTCGGGGAACTGCGTTGTCTGCCCGCCAAACATATCAGCCGCAGCCGGAACGTCCTGCGTACCCATGAAGTCGGCATCCATAGCCGCTGCATCTGCCGAATCTGCTGCCAACACCCCGGTCTGGTCGAACATGATGGAAACATTCTGCGGCGTGACTGTCGAATCGGCAGGCACAACACTAGGTATGCTCATCGTAGTAGTGATGTTGGGTATAGCTGCCGGGTCATTACCAGCGGCCACGAAGCTACCTGGCTGGTCGCCGGGCGCGGCGGTTATGTCCTGTGCGCTTAGACCCATAGACGATTGCAGGCCCACCCAGGCGTCCTTGGCCCAGCTTGGCGGCGGCCCTATGCGCCGTATGTCGCCTATATCGCCCTGTTGCGGGGTGAACAGGCCGCGTACGATAGCCGATACCGTGAAGACATCCGCAGGCGTTCGCGCCCACTCCATCGTCGCGTTGAAGTACTCCATGCTGGTGGGCCTGTCACGGAAGTTCGCCATAGCGACGGCTTTGCCGCTCTGGCCCTGCTGGAGATACATAGTGACCAGGTCATCCATCGTCGGCATCTCGGCTATCTCAAGCCTGCCGTCCGGCTGCTGGATGAATGGCGTCATCGTTGACGGGTCGATGTGGAAATTGGGCGTATAACGCTCGGCGTACGGAGTAAGCTCTCCACTCCTGTCCTGAAGGATGTCATAGCCTGGAAGGTTAATAGACCCCGGCCCGCTCTCCGCCAGCATACCTGGCGTATATGCCCCGGCTGACTTCTTGACGGTGGTGATACCGCCCGTGGCACCCATGACGCCCTTGTAATCGGTGCCGGGGATGTCGAATGTGGTCATGCCGTCGGCACCCGAATAGGACGGAGAACCTTTGAATATCCTATCCCCTACCCGTACGAACGGCTCCCGCACGCCCGGCACGCTGAATGACTCAGGCTCCCCCATATCCCACGCACCCTGGTTGCGCAGGATATCTATGACCCGCTCTAGTTTCTCCGGGTCGATAATCGGGTCGCCATACTGGTTTTCAACCTGCTGCTGAAGGTCGTTGCGCATCCAGATGTCGGGCATCGCCGTCTGGTTGGACGCGTACCACGCTTCGTGGATGTTGGTCGGCTGATTCCCTGATGATACAGGACTTCCAGAGGCAGCAGAGTACATCTGCATGACATCGGCCAGACCCCAAGTGCCCGCTCTCCCACTTCCGCCGCCAGTACCGGGAAGCATATAGCTGAACACGTAGTCCTGTTTGGCCGGGTCGTATTTGACACTGCGCACGTTGGCGAGCACAGACTGCCACTCGGGGCTGGTATGCCACTGTCCGTCTTTAGCCTGTATCTCCCATGTGCCTTGCGCGTTCTTTCTAAACGGTACTCCGTTAGCCATTAGGCGACTCCATCATGCGCTCGAACTCGGTCTTCTCGGATGTACGCTTCTGCCGTACTTCGCTAGGCACGCCTGTCTCGTGCAGGAACCTGGGTGCCTTGGCTTTCTTAGCTTCTTTTTTCAGTCCCTCCACGTCGTCCATGACTTTAAGTGTGGCCTGGGTGAATACTGTCTGTGTATAAGCCATTATCGTGCAAGCTCCTGTCCGACCCTGCTAGGCCGTGCGGTATCTGGTGTCAGTGGGTTGCGCGGCGGTCTGCCCGCTCCCTGGCCCATAGTCTGCTGGATAGGCATACCATCGGGGCCAGTCATCCCGCCACCGTTCATGGCCGCCATCTGCTGGTTAGCCATGCGGTCTTCTTCCTTGTCCAGTAAGTCCTGCAATCCAGCTTCGCGGGCCACTTCCTTCGCCATAAGTTCCTGTACCCGTGGGTCTTGCCGTATCAGGTCTTCAAGCAAACGCTTCTGTTCGCCCGTGGAGTCCTCGAGCCTGGCATCGGATGACCAGTAAGTCTCCTTGGACTTGAGACCCTGCTGGACTTCCCTCATGCCTAGTTCGCGGAACTGCAACTGCAATACGGGGTCGATTAACTCGAACGATACGGTACAGGAGTAATCGCTTTCAAGCATATCGTCAGCTATCTGGTGTCCTCTGATGCGTAATCCCAGTTCAAGCACGTCAATCCACTGAAGGATATGCGCGGCAGATTTAGTCGCCAGGTGTTCTAATTGCTTGGTCGGGCTAACGAATTTCCGGCCAGCTGCCGTTGTCAGTATGGCCTGTTGGCCGACAGTGGACACCCCCTGTTCCCTGACGCCAGCCAGGGCGCGGGAGAACGTGCCTAGTTCTATGTCCCTATCTAGCCATTCTTCTGACGCGAACATCCATCGTGGGAGCTGGGGAATCTCCATCTTCCAGACATCGTTCCTGTTCCCCATCTCGATGACATCGCCGCGTGAAAGCTGTTCTTCCAGTTCCGAGGCGTCCATGACGGTGCCTGTCGGGTTGAAAGTAGCCTCCATCAGTGCGTTATGTCTGCCAGCCACGGCCTGGGCCTGCGCTTTAAGGACGGGCATGACGGGTTCCAGTATGCCGACAGCCAGGTAACTAGGGTCATATTCCTCGATGCTCGTTATCTCCTGGCCGTAGCCGGAGAAAGCGTGGCTATAGGGTATGAAGCCCCAGGTGTTCTTCTCAACGAACAGCAACTCGCTGTCAGCCACCATAGCGTGCCAACATTCCGACCAGAACTCGTCAACCATGACCATCTCGAAAGGATTGTCACCCGTCTTCCAGGGATGCACCTCGCCGCGTTTGGCCCTTGAACCTGTCATTCTGGCACTGGTTATCTCTTCCAGGTCGATAGACCGCCTGTATGCGTGTTTCACGGCCATCCTGGGTTCCTTCTCCATCGGGTCTAGGAGCACGCGGGACGGGTGCGGGGCGCGGGTACGGAAGGGCATCATGCTCTTCACGGCGTTGCGGTGGATACGAACGCGGCGGTCAAACTCCTCTTGGGGTTCGTTGCGTCCTTTACGCGGTTTTTCGCGGCGTTGGGCCATACACGAACTATCAAGTCCGTCTTCGACCACGGCGTAGCCGTACAGCAACAAGTGTTTGCCGACCTGTTTCCACGTCATCGTCGGCTCAAATAGCGATGCCTCGTCAAGTATGGCCTTCAGCGCAGGCTCTACTTCGTTGGCGCGGCGTTCGCTGGCTTCGGTCTGGCTTACAGGAAAGCGGTGCACGATAGGTTCGTAGGCCAGTTGGTGGTCTACAGCGTGGTCTACTATCGAACGTGAGCGGGCAGGTTTCAGCCACTCAGGGCGGTTCAGACCTTCCGGCCAGAGGTTGAACTCCTGCTGGTAATAGCTATCTATCTCCTGCCACTTGGTGTGCGTCCTAGACCACACGTCTTGCAGGTATCTTGTAATCTGACGGATGGATTCAACCGTCGGTTTCTCGTCATAAGCCAATGTCTACCACCTCGATGGCTTCCGTTTACGCGCCAGGATGCGTTTCCAGCCTGTTTCCTGGGGGCCGTAGCGGTCACGGCCAGACGCTTGCGCGAACCGCCGCAGCTGCCATGCTATGCCGACAGCAAGCGGGTAATCGTCGTGTGCGCCTTCCTGTGCTTCTATCCTGCCGTTCTTCTTGGGGTTCCTGATGACAGTATAGAATTGAGATAGCCCTTCCAGGCTGGGTATTATCAGCAGTCTGGACGAGACCGCTTCTATCATTTCACCCCATAACACATACCTGGAACGCTCATCGGTATGCCAACCGGGTTTATCGTCATCTCGATAATACAGATGGGGGTATCTCGCCTCACGGGCCGTAGATATGGTGAGTACGCCCCAGTCGTTGTCTTCAACGCCCCATACAGGGTTGTGGTACAGCTTCATAAGTTCCATAGAAGCAAAGGCTAACTGGTCTGGCGGTATCAGATTCGTCTGAATATCGGCCACAACGTAGCCTGTAGTCGTGTCCATGACAGCCGTGACGGCGTAGTCACCGCCTGTCCCATGTGACGTATCAGTCCCGGCCACGTAACGCTTACCAGGGTGGTAGTCCTGCCAGATGTTCGCGGTGGCGGGGCCGACCTGTATCTTTCGGATAGGCTCCCGGCAGTCCTCTGCCATATATGCCAGGATGTCGTGGTTGAACGCGGATATCGTTCGCGGTGGGGATAGGGCTTCCGCTTCAGTTGCGGGGTATTCTTTCTCGAAAAGAGATATGTCCGAATACTCTTTCTGGCGGTCAGAGAACCATTCGTTGTCCCGGCCAGGACGTACGTTCCAGGGATAGAACAGCTTCTTGAAGCCGTTATCCGGTGCTTCACGGTAGACATTCTTGAACATGGAACGGGAATTGGCCGCATTTGCAGTCGATACCATGATTAGCTGACCGCCCGTATCGTCGACAGTCGGCTTGACGGCGGCATAGTTCGCTTCTAAATGTTCGTGGAAGTCGGCCTCGTCAAGTATGACAAGGGATGCTGTGGTTGACCGACCCGCTTTATCGGTAGACGGCAGTGCCCTGATACCTGATTCAATTCCAGGAAAGGTAAGTTCCTGTCTGGAATCGGTTCCCAGTTCCGCCTTTAACGGGTCTGGAAGTCTTTCATAGATGAACCTGCTTTTCGATAGGAGAATCTTGGATTCTTCTTCACCTTGCGATAATAGCAAGACCAACGCGCCGGGACGGTACATAGCCGTCCACAATGCGTAGGCGGCGAGGAGCCAGGATGCCCCGGTCTGCCGTGATTTAAGCCATACAAGCAGCTTCTGTTCTTTCAAATGGTCGCATACTTCTACCAGGTGCGCCCACCTTTCAAACGGGATGACACCCCTTCCTGGGGGTGGCTCCATCACTTGAACGTAGTCCAAGAAGTCGTTGAAGTAGCGTTGGGCCAGGGCGTATGACGCCGCCTCGCCTATCTCAAGTGCTAATACCGATGTCGCGTCACTCGTTGTCGTCAAGGAGTCGGGCCTCCCCGTCTATGATGCGTTTACGAAGGTCAACCAAAGACCGTAATTCATCGTCGGAGAAGTCGCTTATGGACTTATGTACGACTTCGCCCTGGATATCTATAACAGCGGGTGCCTTGCCTAATACGCGGTCAAGAAGGACTTCGATGGCCCGTATCTGGTCTGACGGCTTGGCCCCTTCCACGTCACCCTGTGCTAACGCTACCAATGTCTGCACCAATATCTCGGTATCTTTGGTATAGAACAGTATCTTCCGCGCTAAATCCTTGCTTTTGATAGGATTCGCGGTGGTCGGTTCGCTAAGACGGTTCAGATGGGGTAGGCCCACGGGTCGTTCCGGTTTATCGTCTTCGGTTCGCCACGACGGTTGCCAATGTTCTACCATCAAATCACCCTTGGCACTGCCACGAAGTCTTCCGGGAGCCACGTTATGATATACGGCGTTTGTTCCCCGGCATACAGACATTTGATATTAAATTCGTAATATTCCCACGCTTCTTCGTATTCCATGCCCTGTGCTTCTAACGCCTTGATAATCAATCTTTCGCTATAGATGGCACGCGGCTTGCCGCAGTGGCTTTCCCCGATGCCAATGAACGCCGAATCAAGGTCGTCAAACATGACAAGCCCATCAAATTCGCCTTCTTGTACGGCCATTATTCCTTGCAACATACGGCAAGAATACAATAGACAGTATTCCGTTGCAACCGCTCTGACGGTGTGCTACCCTAGCGCGACAGTGCGGGAGGCTCCATTACTCCCGGCCCAATCATATAGATTGGGTGCGTCAGGAAGAATCGGCCCCTTATAAACGAGGGCGGTGGGCCTGCAAAGGCTAGGGGTACTTCCTGGGCTGGGATGGGCTAGTGCCGCTTACCAGTTAATCGCAAAATCTGTAGTTGCCACTGGGACACCTATGGTATATTTAGGGGGTAAACCTTGCCTCGGTTTACCCTTCTGTGTAGCCCTGCTATAGCCCCACCTCACCTCCCTATAGCGGGGCTATCTACCACCCTATCTTCTACCCAAGGTACCCTTTCGATGGGGGGGTACTTTCCGCAAGAGTTGTAAGCACTGTCTACGAGACCCACACCCACATATATAGCCCAACGATACCTTATCCGGGGTGGGGTAGGCATATCGGCGCAAAAAAATCCGGCCCAGCCTACGGCCCAGCCAGCCCATAGGGCCGAGTGTGAAACTATTCACAAGCCAGCTAATACACCTTGTGCTCTCGTCCGAATTGCGGCCCATGATATTTCCCAGCGGGTCAACGGGAAGCGTCGAGCTAAAACGTGCCAGCAATGCGCCTTACATGGCCAGCTAACGTGCACTATGGTCTCCGTGCGTAAATTGTAGGCTCGTCGAATTGTCCACGGTGCATTACTTGCAACTATGGTCGACATCGACTATACTCATGTAGTAGGGCCGTATCGACGGCCCGGGCCGCCGCTAGCCGCCTCAATGGCGAGCAAAATTAAAATCGGCGGCCAAGGAGATACCATGTCAGGGATCACTTTTAACCAGGCAGAAGTAGTAGCCCAGATGCGTGAACAGATGGAAAAGGTCGACCCGTCAGTTTTGGCAGACTTACTATCAGACGGAGCCTCGTTGCTAACACCAGAGGCGCAGAAACAGGTCGGTCAAAAATTATCCAGAGGCGCATCCAAAGAGGAGAAGGCGGCCCAGAAGGCCAAAGAGCTCGAGGCTACTATCAAAGGCTGGGAAGAGGAGTGCGAGGCTATCAAGAAAATGTCTGACGGAGACTTGGCAATGTACCAGCCAAAGTACGTCAAGAAATGGACTCATGTTAAGGCGTCGACCCAATTCAAAAATGGCAAAATGGAGAGCGTGCCCGAGACCTGGGATTTTGGAACCAAGCCTGGGAGCGTCAGCCGTAGCGGCGGCCAGCTAGATAAAAGGCCCGTTTTGGCAGAGCGGTATATCTTCCCGAATAGCAAAAAAGGAGCCTTGAGCCTGAATGGGAAAGACTATCGGTTTGCCACAGAAGTCTGCCGGATTTTGAAAATCAATTTCAATCGAGACTCGGCGGCCCGAGTGTTAGCGCAGGCGGCCCTTGACGCCAAGCCAGGAGCCAAGGTGTTGAGCGTCGAATACACGCCAACAGACGGCACGCCAATGAGCCTGAAAGCTAGGGCAGAAGAGGCCAAAGATGCAGGCCTGTTGGACGCCAGGCCTGAGTAGTCTAGCCTGGCAATACCAGGGCCGCCTCGAGAGAGGCGGCCCTATTTTTTTGTCTGAAAATAAGCCAGCCTCATAGCCCATGCCAGATAGGCATGGGTTTTTTCTGTGCCACCTACAACCAGGCATATAAGATATGTCCTGCCCACGTACAACCAGGCATATGCCATAGGCTCTGGTCACGCATGACCGGGCAGATGATAGCTGACCACGCATATCGCAAGACTCCACTGCCTACCCGAACACGCACGCCTCCACTGCTCGCCCGTCTACCACGCGGCCCGCAATGCAGCCAGTGCAGGGACGCACGCCCGACGGTGACAGTGCAGGGGCACCGGGAATGCCCGGAAGACGGGGCAGTGCAGACCGCAAGCACACCGGGGATACCCGGACGCAGTGGAGTACGCACGCGCCACGTGTCAGATGACACGGTGCAGTGGTGCATCGTTAGTGTTCAGTAAAGATTGCAATACATGATAGTGCATGATAAAATTGCCTCGGCAATCCGAAATTAAATCACACTGGAGGTGCAGCAAATGGCAATCACGACCTGGCATATCTTGAGGGAGGACGGTACGACAGTGGACATCACCACTAAGATGCAGTTGTCCGATGCCCTCGCCACTGTGACGGACGACGAGTCCGGTCACGTCGAGTCAGACCTAATGCCTATCACCGAGATACGGTGCCTGGTCTGCGCAAGCAAGGGCGGTGAGTGTAGCTGGCATCCGTTCTACAACAGCGAGTGCTCGTGTTGTGCAACGACACCAGACTACCACGGCCCAGACTTTTGGCAAGCCTAACAGCAAATCAAAATCAGAAATGGAGATAAGAAATGCCAGACTTGAAATGTCTCGGATGCAAGCGACCACTACCTGAAGACCCAGTCATAGCCAAGATGCACACCGACGAGTGTGTAACCGAGGAAGACTTCGTTCAACTACCGACAGCGGCGACAGTCCATCCGGTAACAAGCCACTTCACAGATACCACCACCGTAGCTGAAATGACAGATGACCGGAAGGTCAGCGTCGATGGAGTCATCGACTACCAGATAGTCAAGGGCCAAGCGGCCAGCCTGATTGGGGAGACCGAAGCGGTATGGTCAGACTACGGTAAGTACCTGATAGATGCCATCTTCGCCAGGCGTGGCACACCCATCCTCTTGATAGGTGACACGGGCTGGGGCAAGACCTTCCTCGCTAAGTACATCGCCATGATGGCAGGCCAAGGGTTCCTGTCCATCAACTGTAGTGAGCAGATGGTGATGGATACCTTGGTCGGGATACCAGCACCATCCAACAGTCCGAACGGTGTGTTCCTTGAGTGGGCCGACGGTATGTTAACCGAGTCCATACGCAAGGGGCTGGTGTTCCTGATGGAGGAGTTCACACGGGCAGACGACGGGATACGCTCCCAAACCTATAGCTCACTAGACCAGACCGGAAGAACATGGTCTATACCTCAAGCATCAGGCATAGCCGAGCCTAACGTGCCAGTCCACGATGACTTCTGGTTCATCGCCACAGCCAACCCACCTGGTGGGCCGTACATGACATATGCCATAGACCCAGCGATGGACAGGCGCATGGTCGCACAGATGCGGGTCAACCAGCCACTTGCTGACGAGAAGCAGTTGTTGTTGAACGACATCAAGACTGACACCGTGTTACTCAAGGCAACCTATGACAGCAAGCCGAGGCCCATGTCACGGGAGGACATGGTTGACAGGTTGATGAAGTTCGTACATGAGGTACGGCCAGCACCTGACTTCACTACCGATGAGTTCCTCCTGCCACACGAGACACCGATGGCACGGTGCCTGCACACCGCCGACCTGAGGAACATCCTTACCGACCTGCTTCGTGGGTTCAGCCCAATGGAGACAGCGAGCACCATCATAGCCAGGAAGTACGGCGACCAAGAGAGTAAGGGTATGAAGCAGGCATTGGTGCAACACTTCACAGAGGGGAGCTGGTAATGCAAGGACAAATCGAACTGGTGCACACGCTCCGGCGTGTGCTCAGGCACAAGGTGATAGACGAGATGGTGGCGGCGAGCGAGTTCGCAGACCAACACCAAGACAGTCAGTTGATAGGCGAACGGCACCTCGATACCTACAAGGGGTACTACTCCCTGCTAGTAGGCGAGGATGCGACAGTCGAATGGTCGGAGACCGGGGATTCAGTAGGCAAAGATTACCGAGGCAGGTGGGTCTTCGGACTACACCAGTACGACGGTGCATCAGCCGCCATGCACGAAGCAGCCCACGCCATGTTCAGTCCGTTGGACTACACGCAGAAAGTAACCGAGTTGCTAAGTGACAAGCGCATCCACCTGATAGCCAACATCATCGAGGATAGGCGCATCGAGTTCTTGGCAGATGTGTGGTGGCGTGGAGCTAACATCTACGAGAAGCACCGGGCCGAACTGATACGGGGTTCCGAAGCAGTCTTACGCAAGGCAGATAGCTACCAGCATATGGGTGGTGTCCCAATCTACACTCGACACGACCCGGCTGGTCAAGCGTGGCATGAGTGGGCAGACAAGACGCTGGCCGACGACCAACACAACAGCAGCGGTGGCCTGACAGCCGACCAAGACAGGCAATGGGTGGACACAGCGGTAGCCATACAGGTACAGCTACTAACCTATGACCTGCCCGGTGTGGTCATCGACCCGACTGTCCAGGCTGTAGTCAAGCAGTTCCACAGTAAGATACTAGCCGCAGGCCGTAGCCTTGACCGCAACGCTGCCCTTCGAGTGGCGGTGGAGATAGCCAACTTCATGGACTGGCACGCGGAGAAGCACCCTGAACCCGAACCGAGGGGCGGCGGCGGCGAGCCATGCGACGAGGGCGAAGAGGGCACACCCCAACCAGGCGAGGGACAACCCAAGCCAACACCGACTGAAGACACCACTGATGACGGCGATGACCAAGACCAGGACGACGACGGTGAGGAGGAGGGCGGTGGCGCAGTCACACCCGAGCCAGACGACACCGACGATGAGCCAGACGAGGGTGACGACGGTGGCGGTGACAGTCCCGACCAAGACGAGGGTGACGACGGCGACACACAGGATGTAGACGATGGGCCTGGCCCCGAACCCACCATGCTGGACAAGCTACTTGAACAGGCCGAGCAACAGGTAGCGCAAGAGATACTGGATGAAACCCAGAAGACAGCGAACAGGCAGGCGTACGACAACCGAGGCAGGCGCAACAAGATAACCCTGCCCGGCAACCATGCAGCTACGATAGTCGAGCTAAAGACCGAGCCTATTCCGCCCGACTCCAGGGTCAAGGCCATGCTCGACAGCCTTGGGGATATCAGTCACAACCCACGGCCACAGACCAGCGGCACAGTGACACCCAAGGTATGGCAGATACGGCACGGTAACTTGAGAGTGTTCCGACAGCCACCCAAGCGCAAGGGCAGGACACTCATCTTCGTAGACTGTAGCGGTAGCATGGGCTGTCCATGTTCAAGGTGCGCCAGTAGTAGAGCCACCAAGGCATGGCAGATAGCAGGTGCCGTAGCCAAAGCGACAGGCAACGCCGAGGTCTACGCCTTCGGCGGCGGCAGCCACGACACAGGCATAGGGAGTGTGCCTGTCGGGCACCAGCCGACGTGCCGGAGCAAGCCTGACATGACAGGCGTTAACATGAACGATGTCGGAAGCGGCACTCCGATATGTGCGGCCCTGGTATACGCCGAGCAACTAATCCACGGTGCCGAGAATACTACGACGATGGTGTTCATCACCGATGGAGGTGCCTCCGCCGCAACCTGCACCTTCGACCAGGCCGCACGACTGCACGGCGCAGGCGTGGACTTCATAGCAGTCAACCTGGGCATAGCCTACGATACATTCCCAGCCAGCGTGACCGCCACCCTCAGTGACGGTGATGACTACAGTGACATCGGTAGCCTGGCCCCAGCCATCCGGCACATCCGAGGTAAGTAAGGAGGAAGCATGAACAAGCAAGAAGCCCTGAGAATCGTACTCGCTATGGCTAATGATTGGATGGAGACCGTTGACCCTGGCTACGCCTGCGACGTAGTTAGGGAACCTGATGCACCAGTTCACCACCACTGCGAACGTACCAGCGAGGACATTATGGAAGCCCTCGAACAAGTAACACAGATGCAACAAGACTTTGAATCAGTGTCCTAAGGAGATAAGAAAATGGGCGACGAGTTATTACAGGTAATAGATAGAGTCAGGTACAACAACAGCTATATCAATGGAGTCCATATCAATCAGGGAATCCAGGCTGCCGCCAAGGTGCTGGCCTATGGCTCGGACGAGAACGGTGTGTTCAGCTACGACGAAGCGACCTACTACCTGCTAGACCCGGTGCTGGAACGCTACCCGAACAGCTTCAAGAACGGAGGCAACATACCTAACACTAACGCAGTGCTCTGCACGCTGCTTCACATCGGTATCATACGCGTGGCTCCCGAAGAACTGGGGCACACGTACATAGACAATCCAGAGGGAGTCTATATGCTAAGTCACATCAGTTCCTGGGTGGCGGGCCTGAACACGCGCAACCTCAAGAATCCCACGGGAGTGAAACGCTACCGCATACCCGAGTGGCTGTTCCTTGAGAACCATGACCGCCCCACCCTGCCCGATAGTTTAGGGAAGCTGAAAGATGCTTACAGGCGGAAGACATTTAGGCGAGGACTTATATGGGAGAAGGAGTAAGACATGACGGATAGTTCCAGTTAACTACCAGAACTTGACGTGCCCTATGATGTATGTTAATATATCGTAGGGCATTTTTTATTGGCCCTAATCTGGCAACACAGGAGGAAGACATGGGCGCATACCATTCCAAGGTCTCAGAGGCAAGAGGCCGGGGCACTAACAAGACCAGGGAACAAATCTTCAAGGCGTTTGATTACGCACTCACTCGCCCCGGCATGGTGCTGACTGAGGTAGGCCCGAAGTTCGGCATCGGCAGTAGCACGATGGCTAACTGGTTGTTCTGTTCCACCAATGTAGCACCCAATCCTGAAGTCATCGACTGGCTCAAGAGCCGTGTTAAGGCGGATTTGATGGGCTTGTCATCCCCGACCAAGATGCAGCTTTGGGAACAGGAAAGGCCGAACAACAGAATCAGTGCTCGGATGCGGGCGGCGGTGCTAGGCATAGCCCAAGACGACTCACCACAGCCCAACGTCGTCGGTGTCGGACTGGCTTTAGCCGATGCCCTGCCTCAAGTTCTAGCGAGCGCACGTGGTCAAGAGATAGTGGCCGAGGTTAGCGGCAAGTTCACACCCCAGACACCCGATGACTTGCTGGTTCTGATAGAGCAAGCCACCACCATCAAGGCCGAGGCCGAAGCGACAGCCCAAGAGGCCGCCGAACTGATAGCCGCTGTCGGCATGGTAAGGGATTGGGTGAACAACCAGAGCCGATTGGCCGACGCCTTGAGGGAGGTCGAACATCTCAAGGCACAGCTTGTGGCCGCTGACAAAGCCAAGTTGGAATACCAGCGCAAGGCTTTGGCGGCGAATCAAGTACACTCGACAGACTAGACCGAGCGGTTCTCCCTCCCAGCCACGCGCTATCAGGTCTTGGCGGTTTGCATTTCCGCCTCTTTCCCAGCGCGCTACCACCTGGGGGCAACCAGGCTTTAGTGTTCGGCATGGGTGCTAATGCACATGATGGTAGCTGGGCACACAAGGGAGATAATGGGTGTCACTGAGCCACATCTCCGGCCAGGATGGCATCCGCCGCTACTCATAAACAGGAGCAAGACATGGAAGATAGACCAGGACTTGGCGAGCTAGTGAACATGGTGAAGTACGGCACTGAACTCAACGTGGCCGCGCAGACAGGTGACTTACTCCCTGTGGTCGTGGCATACAACAGCCATCACAACGAGCTACACATGGTGCAACTTGCCTCCGAGGGTAGCAGTGAACTAGCCCACGCAATCCGAGCCTTCTTGGCACAGAAAGAAGCGTCGTCCTATGCGCTGGTGATTGAGGGCTGGGCCACCACATTCTACGAAGCGGCAGAGGCACACAACTTTGAGGTGTCCGAGATGCCTGCCGATGATAGATACGAGATGGTGCAAATCCTAGCCGTCGAGCGTGACGGCATTAAGCTGTCATACGAGGCAAGGATACATAGGACAGATGACGGCAGGGAACTTGGCGAATGGAAACAAATAACCAGTTACGAAGGGAGGTTTGTAATAACAGAATGGTAGAACGATTCCACCGCAAGAGTCTCACGTTTCCACTGGCTCAACTTAACAAGGCAACCGAGGGCATCGACCTGAAGTTTGAGTTATATGGGGAACAAGTGGGTGCGCGCAAGCTGTACTCATTGCTCGACACATCGCACGGCTCACACACAATCATACCCCGTGGCACTGCCAGGGAAATCTTTTACGCACTCAACGCCTTACTGCACACGCTGTCTCGGGTTCCTAAACCTGGCATGGGCGACCCAGAAGACGGCCCAGGCGCATACATACCAGATGGATTCTACACTCCACAAAGCGTCGGCGTAGTTGACGCTGACTTAGGCATAGTAGAAAGGAGAATTTATGGCGACTGACTTTAGCACCACAAAGATACTCACCTACAAATTACTCAAGAAGATTAACGCGAGTTCGATACATTACAAGCGCAACCAGAACGCTATCTTTGACAGGCTCCCAATCGAGGACGACAACACCGTGTATCCAGTGAGCATGAGTATGACTCACAACGACAAGGAGATACGGACGCAAATCACTCTGAACGACAAGGGTGACACCTTGCTGCTCGACATGAGCTTCCAAGAGTTCAATGACCTGCCAACCTACGGCGACCTCCAAGAAGCATTAACCGAGGAGAACGAGTGATGGCAAACGATACATTCACCGAGGACATGAAGAACTACGTAGAGATGATGAAGCTGGAGAAGGAACAGCAACTCACAGTCAAGAATGCACTAGAAAGCCAGGGCGCACGCCATTCCAGGGACAAGATAGATGCCCTCACCGCTGACCTAATGGCAGGCGGCAAGCCCAAGACATACGCCGAGAGATTTGCACAGATGGCATTGATAACAGCAGGATACATAACGAAGGACGGAGAGTGATGGCTAAGGAAATCACGGCAGACGTTATCCGGCAGATAACCAGGAACCTTGTGGAGTTTGGTGATGAGCACTGACCTAGAAGTTACGAACCCTCAACTCGACGGCACTCACCTTGCGCCCGGCGGCTTAACAGCCGCCGAGTTCGAGGTGCTTACCCAAGAGTCAGCCATCAAAGCGAAGAACCTGAACAACGTGATAGTGAACAACAAGGGCAGGTACATCGTTGAGATTAACCCAGACGCTCCGGCCTTCCTCAAGTACGAGGCATGGGCCACCATCGCTGCTGGCTACAACACAGCGGCGTCCATCGAGGATGACCCCGAACTGATATACGACCACGATGGCACCACTGTCATCGGAGCCAAGGCATACGCTGTCGTCCGTAACATAGTGACGGGCGTTAGGACAGGTGGCGCGCCAGCCTATTGTATGTTCTCCGAAAGGAACTGGAGCAACCGCACGCTGAACCAAGTGGTCAGCATGGCTGGAACCAGGGCCGCAAGCAAAGCACTCCGCCTCATGTTCTCATGGGTTGTTGTGCTGGCTGGATACAACCCGACTCCATTTGAGGAGTTAGACGACACCATCATCCAAGAAATGCGCAATCGGACACCAGCTCCTAGGCGTGAACCGCCTAATACTCGCACGGAGAGGCCGAATAAGGGGGTCGTTGATGCAGTTCCGGTGTCGGGGTCGGACGAGGATGAATTTTGCCCCTTACATCCCGACCAGAAATGGTACACCAACACCAAAGACGAGAGGTCGTGGCGTTCTCACCGCTTCACCGGAGCAACAGGGGCCACAGAATGGTGCAACGAGAACGCTGTGAAGAAACAGCACCCCGAACTCTACGCTGTCCAGGCTCCCCCTCGCCCGAAACCACAGCCCCAACCCGACGGGCCGCTGATTCCCGATGACCCGAACACCGACGAAGAGTTCGATGACATAGTAGCTGACACAGTAAGACGAATACAGGAGGCAACGGACAATGGTTCAGAAAGTTAACACGGTAACTGGAGAGGTGATAAGCCGAGACGAGTATGCTTCGATGCTGCTGACCGAGTACGAAGAAGCGGCCAAAGCAGTCAAAGAAGCATACGACAACCGCGACAGGTTGAAGCACCTCATCTTCCAATACATGGACGAGCAAGGAGCCAACGGCATACCATCAGACATATTCGAGTGCGTTCGCAAGAACGACTCGTCCTACCCGCGCAAAGAAACTAACTGGCTCCCCCTCTTTGACATCTTTGGTAAAGCTGACTTGGATAAATGCTACACCCCACCAGCCCACGGCACCGGAACCTGGAACACAGCGCAAGTAAAGAAGCTGGCTAACATCTACGGGCAGGCCGCACTTGATGTTCTTGAGAGGACACGTGAGTCAAGTACGACACTGCAATTCAAGCGCAAGGAGAAACGAAGCCCAGAGGAAATCGCCCAACAGTGGGAGGGACTTAACAAAGATGCCTAAACCCGACGTTAAACCTGGCGTGTTCTCCGAAACCATATCGGTTGAGGATGCCGCCAAAGTTCTGGGTATATCCAGACGATACGGATTTGAGCTGGCACGCAAGGGTACATTGCCAGGTGTCCGTCGCCTCGGTGGAGGTGAGGGAAAGCAGGGCAAGTACCTTGTGAGCAAGAAGCTGCTTGAAGATTGGCTGGCAGGCAAGACAGTCTTACCAGTCGAGACCGTTGACTCCGTACTATGAGCGGGACGGCATAACGATTTACAACGCCGACTGCCAGGACGTGTTGCCCAGGATATGCAACATTGACCTGGTAGTCACCGACCCACCATACGGCATCAGCTACCACAGTAACCACTACGTTGGAGACAACCCATTCGCTCCAATCGAGGGCGACGACAGGTTCCCTAACGTGGTGGTGAACTGGTGCATCACGCACGCTCAAGCAGGTGCGCTGGTGTTCATGCCCGTGGAGGCGTTGTCGTTATTGCCAGCCGCCAAGTCGCACATCGCATGGGTCAAGAACAACTGGACAGCCGGAGACCTTGAACATGGCTACGCTCATATGTGGGAACTAGCGGCGTTCTGGCCAGGCCCGTTGCACCAGTTTGCGCAGGGCCGACCACAAGATGTAGTAGTCTCGCCGCGAGTGGCACCTACATCTATGCAGCATCCGACGGAGAAGCCTGTCGAACTGATTAAGAAGCTGCTGCTACATCACGACTGTCACCATGTGCTCGACCCATACATGGGTTCGGGCAGTACGCTTCGGGCAGCCAAAGACCTTGGTATCTCGGCCACAGGCATCGAGATAAATGAATCTTACTGTCGTGCCACCGTAGCACGGCTCCAACAGGAGGTATTGTTTTGAGCATACGCGCCTTGAACTGGGCGTTCGACCAGCGTGGGATGCACGCCACCTCAAAGCTGGTGTTGATTGCCATCGCTAACCATGCTGATGATAACGGCTACGCTTGGCCAGGCATTGACGGCATAGCTGAACGATGGGGTATGTCACCACGCACAGTGTCACGCCATGTCCACCTACTCAGCATGGACGAGTACGTGACCGTGGCCCCACGCTTCCGCAGTAACGGTAGCCAGACATCGAACGCATACCAACTCAACATGACCCCCCTGACAGATTGTCATCCCCCCCATGACAACGCTGTCATCCCCCCCATGACAACAGTGTCACCCCCAGAACCTACAATAGAACCAACATTAGACACTACTCCTATACCGGAGGTCTTGCCAGAATGGTTGAACTTACTGGCGGGGCACCAGCCATTAACCGAGCATGATGCCAAGGTAATGCTGGATTGGGCCGGAGATTTTCCATTGACCACACTGAAAGACGTAGCCCAAACGCTCGTTTTGAAGTGGCCCGAATACAGGCGCAAGAACAAGAGCATCTTTGCTACGTTCAAAAACTGGTATCGCCGCAACGGTAACGACTCTTATAGATACAGCGCACCCAACCCTGCGAACAAGCCAGTCAACACGGACATAGCACTGGAAGCTAGGATACAGGCTGCGGGGCACCACCCTGCATCAGCCGAGGCGGCACAGATGAGAGCGGAGGCGAGCGATGCAACCGATGGATAGAGATGCGCTGATGGAGCGGTACATCCATCGGTTCGATTACGTACCGGAGGAGTTGCGGTACGTTCAGCCTGATATGCAATGCCAGCGCATACTCCACAGGTTCTACAACAAGGACGCAAACAAGTGGGTGGAAACCCGCTGCCTCCAATTACTGGAAGACCACCCTGGCGTACAAGAGATGATGTCAGCTTACGGCTACCAGTACTATGACGCCGAAACCGGACAGACAGTGAAGACCAACATGGGCAAGGGTATGCCGTTCTGTCACTGTGAGCGTGACGACTCAGACAAGGCACAAATGATGGCGGTAGAAAAGAACCAGCGTATCCGTGACGCTAACCTGCCCCAATCTGTGCCCGGCCCTAGGCCACGCAGTTCGTTAAGCGGTACGTTGCAGAACTTTGTTGACAGACCAGGCACCGAGGACGCGTTCAATGCTGCGATGGACTTCACCGTCGGCAACACTCCACCTATATTGCTGTTGACCGGAGGCACAGGCACGGGCAAGACACACCTGATGGAAGCCATCGGGCGGCAGTACCTAGAGCAAGGTAGCACCGTGCGCTACGAACTGTTGGCCCACCTGTTAGGGAAGCTACGGGACTCGTTCAGAATCAATGAAGACCAGAGCGTCATAGCCCCTAGCTACCTGGCGGAGGTATTACTGATTGACGACATCGGCTTAGAGAAGCCGAGTGAGTGGGTGACTGAGCAAGTCACAGCACTTGTAGATGAGCGGTGGCGCAACAACCGCCTGTTGGTCGTGGCTACCAACGAGACATACGAGGGCATCGAAGCCTGCTATGGGCCACGCCTGGCATCAAGGTTGTACGACATGACTGGCAAGGTAAAACAGGTATTCTTAACCACGACTGACTATAGGAAAGAAGGAGAAAAGGAGAAAGCAAATGATGAATCGGAAGGAGAAACTGGGAGTGTGTACGGTATGCAACAAGGAGACATTCATGGTGAGCAGGTGTCAACGGTGTCATAAGCCAGCTTGTGAGATGCCGGACTGCACGGCAGTCATTCGCCATGTACGTGCGTGCAGTGTGCCGTCAAGGTTCCTGCCACGATGAATGATTTTAACTTACCGCCAGCCACGTTACGCACTATGCTGCCCGGCAGTAAGCACAGTTATCTTTACTCCAAGCACTACCGGAATTGGAGGTTGACCGTCGAGGGAGACCCCGTGCCTTGGGCAGTCTACACCAAACAGGGCAAGCCGAGCACCGGGTTCCTCAATATGCAGGCATACCAAGAAGAAATCCAGATTGCGGTAAAGGAATTGTGGGCAGGGTATCCACCGTTCAGTGGGCACCTCAAGATTGAGTTTACCTTTGCCCGTCAGGTGCCACTCAGTGCGTTAAAGAAGGAGCCAGGGCGCACGAAGTGGAAGAAAGAACACATAATGAAACGGCCTGATGTGACGAACTACCAGAAGGCTGCGGAAGATGCGATGAAAGGGATTGTCTTCTATGATGATTCCCAGGTCGTGTCCATCACCTCAAAGAAAAAGTATACTGAGAGCGGAGGTTACACATGGATTTCTATTACCGCTCTCCTGACGACACAGGAGGAATCATGACACCAGGTAGCTTCTTAGCGTACTGCAACCCCGTCAAGATGCAATACAACGAGCGCACCGTAACGCCGTTATACATTACGCCTGATGGTGCACGGTGTAGGTGGGTGATACGTGACAAAGGGCAACGGTTGCGCATCAGGGACGCAATAGCGAAAGACATACACGTGCTTGAGCGTTTCGTTTTTCCGGTTGCGGAAACCATAGAGGTCTTGGATATGGTAGATGGAATGATGTACTCCATATCTGTGACTGACTTTATGAAACACCGCGAGGTATTGTCGGCTAATGCTGGCGACCAGTACTTAGTCGAGCGCAAGTTCTGGAGTAAGGAGCGAGTAGGGAACCCGTTGCCTGAACAGGGCGAGTTGTTCTCGTTCGCCTAGTCGTTCTCCAAAACTTTCATTCCGAGTGCGACCATGCCCCCGATTGTTCCTGTCGCTATCTCAACCATACCAGCAAAGATAGCGTAACCTGTTATAAGCGCAAGCATAAACAGGGCCATGAATATTTGGGGGCGTATCTTACCTATCATCTGCTTGGCTTCCAGCCGTGCTTCACGGCACGCAATAGATTAGCCTGGCGTTTGGCTTTAGCCTTGGTCGTCCCCTTCGCCTTGGTGCCATGAGGGGATGTGACCTTGTATCTCCCCCCTGACTTCGAGACCTTGTAAGGCATTAGACGAAGCGTCGGCGTATGGGCCTGCGCATTGGGCGAGCCGCTGGCCTAGGTGCTCCCATACCAGGACGGCGTCGGCGCGCTGGATTAGCAGCTGCTGCCCTTGCAGCGCGCATACCACCAGGCGTGTACGGGTATCTTCTTCCTCTGACTGTAGGCATTGCTACACCTCCGCTAATGTGAATGTGACTAAGTATTCAGATGTGCGCCCGTGCTCACTGTGAGCCTCTCGTTCTTGTAAGCTGCCGGGCATGAATATCACAGACTTGGGGTCTTGCTTGTCGGGTGTGCCGAGGACTAAATCAGCAGGCGATGCGTCCCATGCGCGTAGCTGCTTCAAGTCAGCCTTCGGGTTGCCGCCGATGCTTCCGTTCAACGTCTGTTGTTTGCCAGCCAAGTATACCTGCAATGGGTACAGTTTAGTAGCGTCGGGTCTTAGCTGTGCTTTAAGCCTGAACGAGTGCAACTCAGCAGGCGTCGTTCCTACTGAAGTTAATGCGGGCGTAAGTCTAAGCTCCAGGGTTTTTCCAGTCGTGCCTAACGGAAAGTTCAGTGTCTGGATGGGACTCTCTGTAACCGTGTCAAGCGTAGTCCAGGCGTCGGCGTTATCTAATTTGTACTGCACCGTTATCTGTCTTCCGCCCGCACCCAGGTTGCGAGTCTCTAACTCGATAGACTCATACCGCTTGTTGACACGCGGCAGATTGGCGTCCCACTTCACGGTGTCAGCGTAAGCGTCAGTGTCATTGGTGTACCCGTCATCTTCGTCGTTGCCAGTATCTCCGAACGCTATATAGTACGGCATCGAAGACACGCTGGCTTCCTCGTATGCCACCCACAGCCTGCGCCTGTCACTCCGTGACGTGTCCACCATCAGCGTAGCGCGAGATGGATATAGCGTGCCGCCTGCGCCTAGCTTTGCCAGTACGTGCCACCGGAACTCGGTACTGCCTTCGTGCTCTACTTCATTCCCTTGCATAGCGTAATAGTAATTGGCACTTGAGTCTTTAATCAGTGCAAACAGATGAGTCGGGTCGCCGTGCATGGATATGACTGGGCCATGTAAGGCTGTCTGTTCGGGAGCCAGCTTGCTTAGACTTATATCTCGAATGGTGGCGGAGGCGTAATTAAATTCAAGTAAACCGCCGCCTCCTAATGGAAGCAGGATACGGCTGTTCCAGACGTAAACACCTCTGAAGTTATCTGTGTGTCCAAACTGCCGGAAGAGTGTAGTGAGGTTACGCACCTGGCCGTCGGTGGTATAGCTGTATACGCCGTCTGTCTTGGTTACAAGTATGGTATCTGTGTCGCCATCTACCACTATGCCAGTGATAGGCGAGTCATCCGTGCCTATCTCCACGGCTGTTGACCACGACCCTGTGTTGCTAGGGTCTGAAGAACTCTTGATGACGTGTGGTTGGTAGAGACTTATGATGGCTCCGCTGTCATGGGTGGTTGCACTGGAGCCATAGCCACGCACCACCGTGATGTCCGACCCCGAGGTGCCAGTAACTAGCATGGTCTCCTGGCCGTCAGTCAAGCCGCTCATCAGGATGATGTCATTGATTGCGATATGACCTGATGCCGCACCGCTCAGAGTGATGGTAGTCTCACTCCCATCCACCGCCTCGCCTGCCGTACGTGCTGTCTTAAAGATATGGTTCGCGCCCCACAATATCTCATTCCCAGCACTGTTCCGGCCCACTGTCATGTACTTGAAACGCCCGGCTGTGATGGTGCTGCTTGTCCAGTTCGTATCCGTAGCCGCCTTGTAGATATACGGGGCCGCGCAGTCCGTAATGTCAGAGCCGACATACCATGACGGTGCCACCGCAGTGGTAGCGAATATGACTGCGTTGCGGTACTGCACATCAGCCGCAAGCGGTTCAGTTTTTATGTCCCACTCATCGTCTGATGCGTCCCATTGGTACACGTCACGCCCAAGGAACAGCCACAAGTCATAATTAATTGATGCGGCAGCCGTAATCATGGGTATCACACCGAACCCTGTCGGCCTGTAGTTGTTAGGAGTATCGCCGCTTTTAATAGCTGTTAGCGTGGCCTCACGAGCAGGCTTGAGGACGCCCGCCACGGACGTGTCTATCTTATTGGCAAACGCCAGACGCTTGGGGTCAAGTCTGTCATTGATTCCCCCTATGCCTAGCGACCAGTCCTCTTGGAACCATATGAGTTCTAATTCAGGTGGCAGTTCCGAGTGAGTGACTTCACCCATGCTTAGAATACGGGGGCTAATCGTCTGCGAATCCTGACTATTCCAGCTACGCCGACGGTTACGCCTGGTTAACATGAACCCCCGGCGGTTGGTGCCTCCTGCGTCCTCGATGGTTATGTCGTGTGTGACCCCAGCGGTAGGCATTAGACTCTCATCCTACTGAATATGATGTATCGCCCGGACGAATCTTCTTCGATGTGCCATCTGTCACGGTGATGTTGGCCGCCCAGCCGTGGCATACGCATCCCTGGCTGAGATGCCATGCGCACCGCATCCTGCGAAAAGGTGGAGGCCATGTCAGCAAAGCGTTGGGACTCCTCGACTGCGTTACTGTTTGCTTGTGTTCTGAAGAAGTACATACCTGCGTACGCAGTCACGATATTGGTATGGGGCGTGCCTACTTCTGTCGTCGCGGTGTCGCTCGCTGGTCGGCTAAGCATCCCCATACCCTCAAAGCGCAGTCGCCGTCCGGCAGTCGGGTTGCCCTTTATCGGGTAGTACTCCCCGTTCGGGTCTCCTTCGTCACCTTGCTCTGTCAGATAGTGAGGCCCGTTCAAGATGGCAGATGGTATGGTGTATTTATGTATCGGCCCAGCTGTCATCCAGCACGCATCGAAGTATGCTGTGCCGCTTGCCGCTACCTCGATGATGGCCTTGACTTGCGTAGCTGATGTGGGCACGCTGGCTACCACATCTAGTAGTTGCCACTCGTTTTGCCCTTTGTGATAGTCAGAGTTCTCTATGTCACTGCCGTCCCAATCAAGGCGGATGCGGGCTGTGTCTGCTGCGGCACACCACACCCAGCACTTGAATGTGACGGACTTGTTGGACAGTTCGTTTATGTTAATGGTGGGAGCCTGGGTCAACTGCCCAGCCGCACCACTGTCACCAACCACTTTAGCTGACTGGCTCCCATGTATCACATATGTGGTTTCGGCAGTTACGGTTGGCGAGCCTACCTCAGTCCATCCCGTAAAGCCGTCGCTGAAAGTTTCAAAGTCTGAGTTTGTAAGCCTGTCGTCCACAACAATGGTCTCGTCCCGCACAGGTAGGTACAGGAACGGATAAAGTTCTTCGATGGCCCTATTGATGGCCTGGTGCTTTTGTAAGGGGTCGTACTGATGGAGTTCGTAGGACACTGTCGTGTCTACCGCACCGCCCGAGAAAGATTCCTGAGTCACAAGTGTATTGGTGTTGGCGATATAGTTCTTCACTCGCCGGGATTCCCCTGTATTCGCACCTGATGTGACCAGGATATAAAAGCCCTCGAACGCATCATCGTCAGCACCGCCGGGAAGGTTGCGTAGTCCTGTGTCCACGACTGATGTTCCCGCACTATTGCCAGCACTTGTAGTAGTCAGTGATTGATAATCACCAAGAGCCTCTGAAAGCCTCTGTCGGAGCGTAGCGCGAGTTGTCGTAGCCATTACTCTACATCGTCCTTTACATCAATAAGAATATACCCGTCATTCGGAAACGTCTGAACACTTGTGTCAGCATACGTGACTTGAAACTCCCCTTCATATACGTCGGCTGTGTTGGTATTGGTTGCAGTCCAATCATACTGGATGTCCCCAGCACTGGCGTCATTTACCGTGACGGATTGCTTGTCAACCTTAGTTGTTCCAGTTGGCTGCACTCTCATGCTGAATACTACCGATGCGCCAGTCACATCCGCTGGCAGGCCATCGCTATCTTTAAGTATCACACGCAGCGGCGGTTTCGTGTCGTTCTGTTTTATCTTAAAAGTTTTAGACGGCGGCATACTCTACGTTAGTCGCTCCTTCGGTGAACATATCCACCAGAGTTGGGGCACTGACAGCCGTTGCGTTAGTAGGAAAAACGGGCGGGGCCAACTGCATGAACACAAACGGCAGGGAATACTTAATCACTTTGGGTTCTGTGAACTCGATGGGCTGGCGTAATGACTCATTCATACTAACCCCCGATACCAACGAAACAGGGAATGTAATCGGGAATGAAACTGTTTCTAATACTAGGAAAAACATCAGGCCCGCTCCATCGCTTTACGTAATTCCTCTCGACGTTCGTACCTCTCTATCTTCTTCAAGAACGGCACGCACTCAACGCAATTTTTCCTGCCGCAAGTAGGAGCGTCGCAAAGGTAGCAGTAACCACGCTTGGTTCCACTTCCAGGGCGCACAATCTGCACACCATTACAGTGAGGGCAGGTAAAAGTATCATGCTCCTCTATCCCGCCTTCGACATCGACCATGATGCCGTACCCGCCAGGGTTATGTAAAGTTATTCTTCCCATAACACCGTTGCACGGAAGTCAGTGGTAGCTGATGCGTGCAATGAGTGGATTCCTATGCCATCACCTGATGTGGCAGGCGTCACTATCTCGCTACCGTCTTTGGCTACCCACCTGTATGTGGCGCGGTGGTTCAACGGTATCTCTAGCACCTCTTGGTTGCTGGTATATGTCGGCTCTCCAGTGTGGTTCTCGCCGCATACAGCCTGGGCCGCACGGTCAGCAAGGTCAAGGAGAGTGGGGGTGACGCCAGTCGCAGTCCCTGGTGCAGTGGTACGCTGAACCGTCCATACGCTTAGGTGGTCGGCTGGAGTACCCACGTTACCGAAGTTCATTTCGTACACCCAGTTTCGCTGTACCGTGCTGGTGTTTGAAGTAACACCTATGCAGGTGGTCGCACTGGTTGTCAGGGTCTGAGTTCCTGAGCCTGAGTATTTAGCCATGATTCCTCCTAGAATATAAACACCATATGCACATTATAGTTGTTCCGCACCCGCAAGCGACTTCACGATGAGAGCCTAAGTGACATCGTATCCATTGCAGTAACCTATTGGGTCTGCGTCTAATCATTACTTCACTGTTATCGGCGTATCAACTAGGTTGTCAGTAAAACTACGTGTCTTGACTGTGGAATTAACTACGAAGTCAGCTGTATCAATTCCGTCACCGTCACCGAACTTGCTGGTATTATCCATCGTGAACGACCCTGCCTTCACATAGTCCACGTTCCATCCGCCTACGCTACAGTCCACGTCAGTCATGGCAAGCGTGCCTATAACTGCTGAGCCAGCTAGGACTATCAACACACGGTCAACTACGCTGTTCTCGGCTGTGAATATACCTGCACCACGAGTCGATTGAATGTCCAGGTCAGAGATAGTTGAGTCAATGGTTGCTTCTACTGTATGGCCGTCAACGTATGCGGCCAACGACAGGTTGGCGATTTCCGCATTGCCAAAGTCAGCGGATGGCGCAGTCACGCCCGTTGCAGTCCAGTTGTCCACGAATAGCCACCCTGATGAGTTGCCTTGCGCTCGGGTAATTTCTATGCAGTCTGTTAAACCAGTTTTGCCTAGGTCTAAATTGTTGAGAGTGAGAGATGACAGTCTCGTCCCGTCAGCCAGGTTTATCTTGAGGGTCTGGGACTCGGAGCCATCTTCATAGGGTTCCAGTTTGTGGCCCATAGTCTGCGGCAAGCTATACTCAGCACCTGCCTTGGGCCAGTCCCATGACGAGTGAACCACATCACGGACTGTGAAGTACATGCCCGTGCCAACAGCAGCAGCGGCAACGAAGACCGTGAAGAAGATTATCTTTAAGGTGGACTTACTGCCGAACGATATCCCAGGCACACTGAACCCTGGCATAGCAGGGACAGGCACCTTCCTATTCCCAATCATATGGGCAAGTTTTTCAAATAAGCTCATTCGTCTTTTTTATTACCCCCATTAGAGAATAGGTTTTGCAGTATCCC